>Ga0209577_10001392_pt1 | contig 24025 bp, 22 predicted proteins | sample GraSoiAngelo_109_FD_185874 | JGI IMG/M metagenome (GOLD analysis project Ga0209577, IMG submission 185874) | Grasslands soil microbial communities from the Angelo Coastal Reserve, California, USA - 14_0903_12_20cm (SPAdes) (version 2) | ecosystem: Environmental > Terrestrial > Soil > Grasslands...
ATCCACCCGTCCGTCCCCCGCCGTGGCACGTCGATCACCAGCGCATCGACCACGTCATCCAGCGACAGCACCGCGCGATAGATCTCGCTGGTCCCCATCCGCACCCCGCCCCGGTTGATCGTCGAGTCCGAGCGCCCGTAGATGATCGCCGTCCCCCGGCTCGTGATCTCGATCCAGTCCCCGTGCCGCCAGATCCCGGGGTACATCGAGAAGTATGAGTCCCGGTATCGCGAGCCGTCGGCGTCTCCCCAGAAGAACAGCGGCATCGACGGCATCGGCTTGGTGATCACCAGTTCGCCCACCTCGTCGACGAGCGGCCGGCCGTCGGGATCCCACGCCTCGACCGACGCGCCGAGGCATCGCGCCTGGAGCTCCCCCTGGTACACCGGCAGGGTCGCGACCCCGCCCACGAACGCGGTGCACAAGTCGGTGCCGCCCGACGGCGCTCATGGCAGACAGCGACCGCCCATCCCGCGGCGTCACGCCGTCCTTCATGCACGCCGAGACATACGCGGCGCTCGTCCCGAACGTCGTGATCCCCGCGTCCTCCGCCAGCTGCCACAGCACGGACATGTCCGGGTACCCGGGGTTGCCGTCGAACAGCACCACCGACGCATCGGTCAGCAGCACCCCGACGAGGAAGTTCCACATCATCCACCCGGTCGTGGAGAACCAGAACACGCGGTCATCCGCCTGGGCGTCGAGGTGCAGGTGGCCCTTCTTCACCTGCTCGAGCAGGATCCCGCCGTGGCCCTGGACGATCGGCTTCGGAAGCCCGGTTGTGCCCGAGCTGTAGAGCACCCACAGCGGGTGGTCGAACGCCACCTGCTCGAACGCCAGACGCTCCCCCTCCCCCATGAACTCAGGCGTCCAGCCGGACCCGTCCAGGTATCCGAACGAAACCACGCGCTCGAGCGACGGGATTCCGGCGGCGATATCGCGCACCGCTTCCCGCTTGTCGAAGTCGCGCCCCCCATACCGGTAGCCGTCCACGGCCAGGAGCACCTTCGGCTCGATCTGCGAGAAGCGGTCGATGACGCTGCGCACGCCGAACTCGGGCGCCGCCGACGACCAGACGGCCCCGAGCGACGCGGTCGCCAGGAACGCCGCCAGCGTCTCGGGGATGTTGGGCATATAGGCCGCAACGCGGTCCCCGGGATCGACGCCCAGCGAGCGCAGCCCCGCGGCGATCGCCGCGGTGTGATCCCGGAGCTCCGCCCACGTCCACTCGCCCAGCTCCCGCAGCTCGGATGCGTGGCGCACCGCGACGGCGCCGTCATCCTTGCCGCGGAAGATGTGCTCGGGGTAGCTGAGCCGCGAGCCCGGGAACCACTCCGCGCCCGGCATCGATGAGCTTCCCAACACCCGCTGGGGCGGTGTGTCGAACCTGACCCCGAAGCACTCGACGATCGAGCTCCAGAACCCCTCCAGATCGGACACCGACCACTGCCAGAGCTCCTGGTAGGAGGGGAACGTCAGCCCGCGCGTCGCCTCGAGCCACCGCGTGTATCGCGTGATCGTCGCCCGCTCGGTCCGCTCCTCGGAAGGCGTCCATAGGACATCGGGGGCGGCCGCGGCGGTCATCGGTCGCGCAGTATTGTCTCTTTCCGATGCTCGGAGCGGCAAGCCAGCGGCAGCACTCGGATCCGCCCGAACGAGCGGATGCGCTCGCGGACATCGCGCTGCCAGACCAGGACGGCAACGAGGTTCGTCTCGGAGACCTCTGGGCCGAGCGGCCGGCGGCGCTGATCTGGCTGCGCCATTACGGCTGAATTTATTGCCGCGCTCACGCGGTCCAGTTGGACCGCGCCAGGGAGGAGCTCGGGGCCGCCGGCGCCGAGGTCGTGCTGATCGGACAGCTGACCCCACGTCACGCCGCCCAGTTCCGCCGGCGCCAGGGCATTGACCTGCCGGTGCTGGCCGACGAGGAGCGCGCAAGCTACAAGGCGGCCGGCGCGAAGATCGCCACCGTCGGCGAGCTGGTCGGCCCGGGCGTGGTCGCCAAGGGATTCGCGACCACGCTGCGCACCGGCAAGGTCCAGGGCCGGACGATCGGCCACCCCGCGCAGCTCGGCGGGGCGATGGTGATCGCCCCGGACGGCACCGTCGTGTGGTCGCACATGTCCGAGGACGCGAGCGACAACGCGCCGCCCGAGGAGATCCTCGCCGCCGTGCGCTCAGCGGCTCGGAGCTGACCGCCCGATCGCAACCCGCGCGCAAGTTACGCTGACCCGCGTGACGGACCGCCAGCTCATCGCCCCGTTCGCCGGAACCGTGATCGCGATCGCGCGCGGCGCCGACGAGCCGGTGGGCGAGGGCGAAGCACTCGTCGTGCTCGAGGCGATGAAGATGGAGCACGAGGTGATCACCGACGCCGGGGGCGTCGTCCGTCGCGTCGAGGTCGAGGTCGGCCAGACCGTCGAGGAAGGGCAGCTGCTGGCCGTGATCGAGGCCGGCGCGACCCCCGACGGGGCCGGACGCGATGACGACCCTGCCGACCTCGAGGAGACCCGAGAGGACCTCGATGCGGTGATCGAACGCCACCGGATCGGCCTCGACGAGGCCCGGTCTGAGCCCGTGGCCAGACGGCACGACCAGGGCCGGCGCACCGCGCGCGAGAACCTCGATGACCTGGTCGACGAGGACACCTTCGTCGAGTATGGGCCGCTGATCTTCGCCGCGCAGGAGGCCCGCCGCTCCAAGGACGAGCTGATCCGCCGCACGCCCGCCGACGGCCTGGTCGCCGGCGTCGGGGACATCGACGGGCGGCCGGCCGTCGTCATGTCCTACGACTACACGGTGCTCGCCGGCACCCAGGGGATGCGCAACCACCTGAAGAAGGACCGCTTGTTCGAGCTCGCCGAGAAGCGCCGGCTGCCGCTGGTCTTGTTCGCCGAGGGAGGCGGAGGGCGCCCCGGTGACGTCGACTGGCCGCACGTGGCCGGGCTTGACTGCCGGGCGTTCCACCTGTTCGCACAGCTCAGCGGCCTGGTGCCGCTCGTCGGGATCGCCTCCGGCTATTGCTTCGCCGGCAACGCGGCGCTGCTCGGCTGCTGCGACGTCGTGATCGCAAGCGAGGATTCGAGCATCGGCATGGGCGGCCCGGCGATGATCGAGGGCGGCGGGCTGGGCGTGTTCGAGCCGCAGGACGTCGGCCCGATCGACGTCCAGTGGACCAACGGCGTTGTCGACCTCAGGGTGGCGGACGACGCCGAGGCGGTCGCCGCAGCCAAGCGGTACCTGAGCTACTTCCGCGGTGCCACCGACCCGCCGGAGGCCGAACGCGACCAGAGCACCCTCCGCCGCCTGATCCCCACCAACCGCAAACGGATCTACGACGTCCGCAAAGTGATCGACGCGCTGGTGGACGACGTGTTCGAGCTACGCCGCGGATTCGGGCACGGCATGGTCACCGCGCTCGCTCGCACGGACGGCCGGCCGGTCGGCGTCATAGCCAACGACCCGAACCACCTGGGCGGCGCGATCGACGCCCATGCCGCCGACAAGGCGGCGCGCTTCATGCAGCTGTGCGACGCCTTCGATCTCCCGATCCTGTCGCTATGCGACACGCCCGGATTCATGGTCGGACCACCGGCGGAGCGGACCGCGACCGTCCGCCATTTCGCGCGGATGTTCGTCACCGGCGCCAATCTCGAGGTCCCGATCGGCACGATCGTGCTGCGCAAGGGCTATGGCCTGGGCGCTCAGGCGATGGCGGGTGGCGGGTTCAAGGCGGGGCTGTTCTGCGTCGGGTGGCCGACGTCCGAGTTCGGCGGGATGGGGCTCGAGGGTGCGGTCCGCCTCGGGATGCGCCGGGAGCTGGAGGCGGTCGAGGACCCGGAGGAGCGGGAGCGCGCCTACGAGGCGATGGTCGCCGCCGCGTACGAGCGCGGCGGCGGGATCAACATGGCGTCCTACGGCGAGATCGACGACGTCATCGATCCCGCCGACAGCCGCCGGTGGATCGACACCCTGTTCTCGGAAGACACCGGCAGATGGTGGACGCGGCCGGGCAAGAAGCGCCCCTTCGTCGACGCCTGGTGAAGCTCTAGTCGCAGTCCTCGCAGGCGCCGCGCAGGACCACCTCGTGGTGGTCGACGCGTACTCCGAGCCGCCTCGAGACGCGGTTGATCGCCCGCTCCAGCCCCGGATCATCGAACGCGACGAGGCGGCCGCACCGGTCGCACACCAGGTGGTGGTGGTGCTCCCCGCTCGGCAGCACGCGCTCGAACCGGGCCTGATCCCGATCCACGGCGACTCGCTCCACCAGCCCGTGCTCGGCGAGCTGATCGAGCGCCCGGTAGATGCTGGCGCGTCCCGTCCGGCGGCCCTGGGATCGCAGCGCGTCCTCGATCTCGACGGCGCTCAGAGCGCAGCTCTCGCTCGCCAGCAGCTGGATGATGCGCGCCCGGGCACGGCCGGGACGAAGCCCGGCCCGCCTCAGCACGACATGCGCGTGATCGCTCCAGGTCGCCGCTTCCAGGGCCATTGGGCAAGCTTACCCCCACAGCCGGCCGGTCACGATAACGAGACTCATTCTCATCGGCGTGGTAGGGTGGTACGACGATGAGACGCGCGGCCCGCCCCATCGCTCTTCTCCTGGCGGCCGGCCTCGCCCTGCTCCTGGCCGCCTGCGGCTCGACCGCGACGGCCGGCCCCGGCGCGGTCCGGGTCGTCGCCGCCGAGAACTTCTGGGGCAGCATCGCCGCGCAGGTGAGCGGGACCAAGGCCAGCGTGCAGAGCATCATCGTGGACCCCTCCCAGGATCCCCACTCCTATGAGCCGACCGCGGCCGACGCGCGGACACTGGCCACGGCGCAACTGGCGATCGTCAACGGAATCGGCTACGACCCCTGGGCGCCGAAGCTCCTCGACGCCAACCCCGCCCCGGGCAGACAGGTGCTCAGCGTGGGCGGCCTGCTCGGCCTCGCCGAGGGCGACAACCCCCATCGCTGGTACGACCCCGCCGACGTCCTCGAGGTCGCGAACGCGATCGCCACCGATCTGAAGAGGCTTGACCCGGCCGACGCCGCGTACTTCGACCGCCGGCTGAGGACGTTCGAGACCCAGGACCTCGCGCTGTACCACTCGCTGATCGCCCAGATCAAGTCTCGGTACGCGGGCGTGCCGGTCGGCGCGTCGGAGAGCATCTTCGCGCTCCAAGCGCCATCACTCGGGCTTCGGCTGCTCACGCCCGACAGCTTCATGAAGGCGATCAGCGAGGGGACGGACGTGAGCGCTCAGGACACGCTCACGACCCAGCAGCAGATCTCGCGCCACCAGATCAAGGCGTGGATCTATAACTCGCAGAACACGACCCCGGCCGTGCAACGCCTGAATTCGCTCGCGCGGGCCGCCGGCATCCCCACGGTCACGATCAGCGAGACGCTCGACCCGGCGAAGGTCAGCTTCGAGCAGTGGCAGGTCGCGCAGTTACAGCGAATCCAGCGGGCGCTGCACCAGGCCACGGGCAGGTGAGCGAGACCGGCGCCGTCGAGCTGACCGGCGCGGCCGTCCGCCTCGGCGACCGCCAGGTGCTCAGCCAAGTGGACCTGAGAGTCGAGCGCGGGGAGTTCGTCGCGGTCCTCGGCCCGAACGGAGCCGGAAAGACCACGCTGATGCGGGCGATCCTCGGGTTGGTGCCGCTCGCCCAAGGGCGCGCGACCGTGCTCGGGCGGCCTCCGGCGCAGGCCCGGTCGCGCGTCGGCTACCTCCCCCAGCGCCACGGGTTCGACCGATCGGCCCGGATCCGGGGGATCGACTTCGTCCGCCTCGGCCTGGACGGGACCCGGTGGGGCCTGCCCATCCCGATCACGCCGCGCGCCCGCCAGCGCCGGAAGGCCGAGCGCCGGCGTATCGACGCGATGATCGAGATGGTCGGTGCCGCGGCGTATGCCCCCCGCGCGATCGGCGAGCTCTCGGGAGGCGAACAGCAGCGGCTTCTGATCGCTCAGGCGCTGGTGCGCGAGCCGGAGATGCTGATCCTCGACGAGCCGCTGGACGGGCTCGACATCCCCAACCAGGTGGCGGTCGCCTCGCTTCTTCGCCGGATCGCCACCGGGCAGCGCGTCGCCGTGGTGCTCGTCGCGCACGACGTCAATCCCCTGCTCGGCTACCTCGACCGCGTTCTGTACCTCGCGAACGGGCGTGCGCTGGCCGGCCCGGTAGACGGCGTCATCACCGCCGAGAACCTCTCGAACCTGTACGGCGCGCCGATCGAGGTTCTCCGCACCCGCGACGGCCGGCTGGTGGTCGTGGGGTCACCCGAGGCCCCGCACCACCACGGCGACCGCCATCCGATCGAATGAGCGCCAACCCCTCGCTGTCCCTCAACCTGATCGAGGACATCCGCCAGCTGACGACGTTCCCGTTCATGGTCAACGCGCTGGAGGCCGGGACGATCGTCGCCGTGGTCGCGGCGGTGGCAGGCTGGTACATGGTGCTCCGCCGGCAGGCGTTCTCCGGCCACACGCTGTCGGTGATGGCGTTCCCCGGTGCCACGGGCGCCGCGCTGATCGGCATCCCTACGTCGCTCGGCTACTACATCGCGTGTGCGGCCGCCGCGCTCACGCTGGGCGGCACCGGCCGCGCGCGTACGTCGAGCCGCGCCGCCGAGACGGCGGCGGTCGGGACGATCCAGGCAACCGGTCTGGCGGCGGGGTTCCTGTTCCTGTCGCTCAATCATCAGGTGCTGGGAGGGCCCGAGACGCTGCTGTTCGGCACGTTCCTCGGGATCAGCCGCGGGCAGGTCCTGGTCCTGCTGCTCGTCGCGGCCGGTGCGCTCGCGGCGCTCGCGGTGTGTGCCCGCCCGCTGCTGCTGGCCACGCTCGACCGCGAACTCGCGCGTGCCGGGGGACTGCCCGTCGCCGCCCTCGACGTCGGTTTCCTGCTGATCCTTGCCGCGGCCGTCGCCACGACGAGCCAGATCACGGGCGCCTTGCTGGTGTTCGCGCTGCTGGTCGCGCCACCTGCGGCGGCGCAGAAGATCACGATCCGGCCGCTGCCGAGTCTCGCCCTGAGCGTCGCGTTCGCGTTGCTGGTGGTGTGGCTGGGACTCGGGATCGCGTACTTCTCGCCGTACCCGGTGGGCTTCTGGACGACCACGCTCGCATTCGGGCTGTACGTGCTCGCCGCGGGCTCCCGGCGCCTGGCGAGGGGGTGAACGTGTTCGCCCACGAGTTCGTCCGCAACGCATATCTGGCCGGGACATTCGTCGGCCTGGCGTGCGGGGTCGTCGGCTGGCTGGTGGTGCTTCGCGCCCAGGTGTTCGCCGGCGACGCGCTCAGCCACGTGGCGTTCGTGGGGGCGATCGGGGCCGCGGTCCTTGGATTCGACGTCCGCGCGGGCCTGTTCACGCTGACGATCGCGGTGGCGCTGGGGATGGCCGCGCTCGGCCGCCGCGGCGAGGTCGACGACACCGTGATCGGGATCGTGTTCGCGTGGATCCTCGGGATAGGGATCCTCCTGATCACGCTGCTCGCGACGGGCTCGCACGGCGGCAACGGCCTCGCGGCCACCAACACGCTGTTCGGCTCGATCTTCTCGCTCAGCTCGGGCCAGGCGCTGGTGGCGGCCCTGATCGGGTTGGCGGTCAGCCTCGCCGTCGCGATCGCATTCAGGCCGCTTCTGCTTTCAACGCTCGATTCCGAGCTCGCGGTCCTCCGCGGCCTGCGCGTGCGAGCGCTCGCCGCGGGCTTCCTGGTCGCGCTGGCCATCGTCACGGCAGAGAGCACCCAGGCCGTCGGGGCGCTGCTGCTGCTGGGGCTGATCGCGGCGCCGGCGGGGGCCGCCCACCAGCTGACCGGCCGTCCGTACGCCGGGCTGGCGGTCTCGGCTGCGGTCGCGATCGCCGCGGTATGGGGCGGACTGGCGCTGAGCTACGCGATCCCGTCGCTGCCGCCGAGCAGCGCGATCATCGGGCTCGCCGCGGGCGCGTACGCGGTCGCCGTGGCGTCGGCGCGGGCCCGCCGCGGCGCCCCCGCGACGGGGTGAGGTCCGGGGCGGACCGGGTGGGAGTCGCGACCCAGCCCGCCGCCGGTCCTCAAGTTGCGGGGCACGGGTTGTCCCGCAAAGCGACGAGGCGCACTTCGTCGCAGCCTTAGCGGCCGCCGTCAAGCCTAGGCGGCGCCTTGTCAGCTCCGCGTAAACCCCGGCTAAGACCTTGCCAAGAGCGCGAGCAGCTCGTAGGCGACCTGCGCCGCGGCCAGGGCCGTCAGCTCAGCGTGGTCGTAGGCTGGCGCGACCTCGACCACGTCGGCCCCGAGGATCTGCAGGCCGTCGAGGCCGCGGAGCAGCTCCTGCAGCTCACGGGTGGTGAGACCGCCCGGCTCCGGGGTTCCGGTCCCGGGCGCGTGGGCCGGGTCGAGCACGTCGATGTCGACGCTCACGTACAGCGGCCGGTCGCCGACCCGCTCGTGGATCCGCCGCACCGCCGCCTCCACCCCGTCGCGGGCGATCTGCCCGGTCGAGATCACCGCGTATCCCAGCGCGGCGTCGTCGTCCAGATCGGAGCCGGCGTACAGCGGGCCGCGGATCCCGACGTGCAGCGAGCGCTCGGTGTCGAGCAATCGCTCTTCGGCGGCCCGCCTGAACGGCGTGCCGTGGGTGTAGGAGGCGCCGAAGTACGTGTCCCAGGTGTCGAGGTGGGCGTCGAAGTGGACCAGCGCGGGCTGCCCGTGGTGGCCATGCACTGCCCGCAGGAGCGGCAATGCGACCGTGTGGTCGCCGCCGATCGTCACCAACCGGTCGGCCTGGTCGAGCACGGCTGCGGCCGCCCGCTCGACATCCGCCACGGCGGCCTCGAGGTCGAACGGGTTGATCGCGGCGTCCCCCGCGTCGGCGACCTGGCGCTCGCCCCACGGGTGCACGTCGAGCGCCGGGTGGTACGGACGCAGCAGCTTCGACGCGGCCCGCACCGCGGAGGGCCCGAACCGGGCCCCCGGCCGGTAGGAGGTCCCGCTGTCGAACGGGGCGCCCATGATCGCCACCGCCGCCCGGCCGACCTCCTCGAGCCGCGGGAGCCGCGCGAACGTCTCCGGCCCGGCGAACCTCGGAACGGCCCTGGCGTCCGGGGGCCCCACCGGTCCGGCCTCATCTTTCACGGGCCGAAGACTACGTCGCGCGCAGGGCCTCGGTGGGGCTGAGCCGCGCCGCCTTGGAGGCCGGGTACAGCCCGGCGACCGCGCCGATCGCAAACCCCGCCACCGGAGCGGCGATCAGCGCATACAACGGGACCACCCACGGCTGGCCGCGCGCGATCGCGTACACCAGCGTCGCGAGGCCGCCCAGCAGCAACCCGGCGATCCCGCCCAGCGCGGCGAGCAGCGCCGACTCGGCGAGGAACTGGATCGTGATGTGGCGCCGGGTGGCGCCGAGCGCCCGGCGAAGCCCGATCTCGGCGCGCCGCTCGAGCACCGAGATGACCATGATGTTCGCGATTCCGATCGCGCCCACCAGGAGCGCCACGGCTCCGAGGCCCAGCAACAGCGTCGTGAACTGTCCCTTCGCCGCCGCGCGGGCCTCGAGCGCGTCGGACGGGCGGCTGACCTGCACGCCGTCGGGGTTCTGCGGGTCGGCCGTGGCCGCGAGCAGGTTCGAGACCGAGGTGACGCTGTCCTGGTTGGTGCGCACGTAGATCTCCGACGCGTTGGGCTGGGTCCGGAACAGGCGCTCTGCGGTAGGCAACCCGATGAACACGCTGGTGTCGAGGTTGGGGTCGAGCAGCGCCGGCTTCATGATCCCCACGACCGTGAACCAGGTCCCGCCCAGGAACAGCTGGATGTGCCCGCTGGCGTTCGGGATCTGGAGGATCGTCGCCGCCTGCGCGCCGAGCACGACGGTAGGGAAGCGTTCGTTGCTGGCATTGAGGAAGTGGCCGGAGGCCATGCGGTCGCTGAGCGCTGCCAGCAGACCCGTGTCCGCCGCGTCGACGCCGATCCCGCCCGTCTGCTCGGACGGCACGTACGGCGTGCGCAGCACGCTGACGTTCGAGACCTGGTAGACGGCCGAGGCGGTCTGCACGTTCGGCTGGTGCAGGATCGCCGCCACCGAAGTGCTGGGGAGTACCTCGTTGGCGCCGAGGAACGTCTGCCCGGGGGCGACGGTCAGCAGGTTCGTGCCGAGGCTGTCGATCGTGGCCAGCAGGTTCGCCTGGCTGGAGGCCGAGATTCCCACCACCGCCACCATCGCCCCGATCCCGATCGCGATCCCGAGCGCCGACAGCGACGCGCGGAGCCGCCGCGTCCGCAGCCCCTGAAGCGCGATCGACAGCAGCTCGTGCGGGGGCAGCCGGGCGGTCTCGGGCCGGCGCGGAGCGTCGGGCCGAGTGCCTCCGGGGAGTGGCAGCGAGGTCGCGGTCACTGCCGCTCGTCCCCCACGATCTCGCCATCGCGCATCTGGATCCGCCGTTCGAACGTCCCGGCGATCTGCTCGTCATGGGTGATCAGCACGAGCGACGCGCCGTCCGCGGCCAGCTCGTGCAGCAGCGAGATCACCTCCTGGCCGGAGCGCGAGTCGAGGTTGCCGGTCGGCTCATCGGCGAGCATGATCACCGGCCGCTTGGCGATCGCGCGCGCGATCGCCACCCGCTGGCGCTCGCCGCCCGACAGTTGCGTCGGTCGATGGGTCAGGCGGCCCGAGAGACCCACTCGGTCGAGCGCGGCCCGCGCCGCCTCGCGCCGCTCGCGAGCCGGCGCGCCGGTGTACAGCATGCCCGTCGCAACGTTGTCCAGCGCGGTCATCGCCTCCTGGAGATGAAAGCCCTGGAACACGAACCCGATCTCGAATGCCCGCAGCCCCGCGAGCTCTGAGTCCGACGCCGCGACCACGTCGCGTCCCGCCACCTCGACCGCCCCGCTCGTCGGCCGCTCGAGCGTCCCCAGCACGGTCAGCATCGTCGTCTTGCCCGATCCCGATGGCCCGACCACCGCCACCTGGTCGCCGGCGGGAACCTCCACGCTCACCCCGCGCAACGCGTGGACGCCGCCCGGGTACTCCTTGCCGACGTCGCGGAGCCGCAGCGCGGCGCTCATCCCTGCGAGTCCGTCACCTGCAGACCCGGGTAGATGCCCGTCCCCGAGATCTGCACGTAGCCGGCGGCGAATAGGCCGGGCGTGACGGGGATCAGGCTGTGCGGCTGCGCGGCCTCCTGGACGGCGTAGCCGCCGCCCTGGGTCGCGATCAGCGCGGTCACCGGCACCGACAGCACGTTGTTCGCCTTCTGCTGGGCGAAGTTGACGCTGACCGCCGCCTAGTCGAGGCCGCTGACGTGCGAGCGGCCGCTCAGCGTGATCGTCACCGGGATCGTCGCCGATGGCGAGCTCGAGCCGTTCGACCCGCTGCTCCCGGAGCCCGATCCTGAGCCCGATCCCGATCCACCGCTCCCGCTCGAGCTCGACGAGCTCTGGGCGACGGGGCTCACCTGGGTGATCTTGCCGTTGACGGTGCTGCCGTCGGGAAGCTGAACGGCGACAGGCTCGCCAACCACCGCCTCGGTCTGTTTGGTCGCGTCGAGCTGGACGGTCACGACCTCCTGCGTGGAGGTGGTCTGGAGGACCGCCTGGGCCGTCGCGGAGGCGCCCGACCCGGCACCGGACCCCCCGGCACCCGACCCGCCGGCACCGGCCGCCCCGCCGCCGGAGCCGCCGCTGCCGGCGCCGGCGCCCGAGCCGCCGGCCCGGCCACCGCCGCCCGACGAGGCCGCCGAGCCCGCTCCCGCCCCCGACGCGGAGCCCTTGCTTCGCAACTCCGCCAACTCGGCCTTCAGCAGCGCGGTCAGCGCCTTCAGCCCCGGCCCGCCGCCCGCCCCGGAGCCGCCGTTCGAGGGGTTCGGGTGCTTGGACGGTCCGCTCGGACCGGTCGGTCCCGTGGTCCCCGTCGGTTTGGTCGTGGTCAGGTCGACGAACTCGGTGTGCGACCCGGAGCTCGTGTAGCTCGCCCCGGTGCCCGAGCCCGAGCCCGAGCCCGAGCCCGAACCCGACCCCGAGCTGCTGCCTGTCGAGCCGAGCACCGTCTGCACCGTGGTCACGAGTTGCGGCCCGGGGAGGAACACGACCTGGCCGAGCGTCACCGTTCCCGTCTGCGACTCGCCGAGCGCCGACTGCCAGCGCTCGAGGGCGGCGGTCGTCCCGTCCTGCCAGGTGTCGTTCACCGTGATCTGATGGCTCGGGTCGAAACCGAGCGCGACGAGGTTCCGGTTGAGCTCGCCAACGTCGGGCCCGTCGGCGACGCCAGGGCCAAGCGAGCGATACGCCGGGGTGGTGCCGTCGAACAGGATCACCGGCGCGTCATCGACCCGGTACAGGGTGCCGCCCGGTTTGATCTGCTGGCCGACCTTCGGCAGCCAGGTGATCGTGCCGCTCAGCCGGTTGTAGACCGTCTGCGGGTTCGCGTAGCCGAGCGTGCCCGACTCCGTGTCGGTCGAGACGAGATCGCGCCGCTGGACGGTGGCGGCGCCGGCTACCTTGACCTTGCTCGCGCCTTCGCTCGAGCCGGGGAGCGTCGCGCCGACCACGACGCCGACCAGCAGCGCGACACCAGCGGCGGCTCCGGCGGCGGTCAGGAACCGGCGCGTGCGCAGCCGCTTAAGCACCCGGCGCTCCAGGGGGCGGGCCTCCTGGCCCGGGACCGCCGGCCCCGCGCCCTAACCGCGGCCTCAGGCTCTGACACGCCTTGAGCGCGGACTGGAACGCGGGGCTGTTGCGGTCGATCGATCCGAACGCCTGGCGGAAGCCAAACGCGCCGTTCCCGTTGAACGTCGGATCCGGGACGTTGACCCCGTGCGAGCGCATGCACTGGGCGAACTTCACGAGCTGCTGCTGGAACTGGGCCCGCTGAGCGGGAGTCAGGTTGAACTGCGGGAATGCCTTCGCCAGATACTGTCGGCAGGCCTGGAGCGCGGTGTTGATCTGAGATTCGGAGTACTGACGGAGCACCCGACCGATGCCTTCTCCCGGGCCTCCCCCGGGCGACGGGTCGGGCACGTTGATCCCGTGCGCGCGGGCGCATTTGGCCAGGTTCACCCGCGCCTGGAACTGGCTGCCGGTGGCGCTTGCCGACGAGCTCGACGAGTTTGACGAGTTTGACGAGCTCGACGAGCCGCACGCCGCGATTCCCGTCGCGAGGACGACCGCTGTGAGGCAGATGAGGAGTACGTGGCGGCGGCTCATGGGGGCGTTTTACCGCCCGAACCGTCAGCTCTTCGTAAGCGCACTTGGACTCCTCTTCGATGGCGCCCCGGACAGCTCGGCCGGCGCGGCCGGGGGAGCGGCCACCGGCAGCTCGATGGCCACGGTCAGTCCGCCGTCGGCCGGCGCGCGCACCTCGATCGTCCCGTCATGCGCGACGACGACCGAGTGGACGATCGAGAGCCCCAGCCCGAGCCCGCCGGTCCCGCGGTCGAGGCGCGTGAAGGGCAGCATCAGCTCGTCGGCGTCCTCGGGGGCGATTCGCGGGCCGCTGTTGGCGACGGTGAGCCGGACCGTCCCGCCGTTCTGACGAGTGCGGACCTCCACGTGGCCCCCGCGCTCGTTGTAGCGGATCGCGTTGTCGATCAGGTTGGCGATCATCCGCTCGAGCAGCTGCCGCTCTCCGTTCGTCCACGCCGGATCGAGGTCGTCGCCGACCCGGACCGCCACCTCCTGCGCTCGGGCGTGCAGATCGGTGATGCAGTCGGCCGCGAGCGCGGCGAGGTCGACGGCCTCGTCCCTGCCGGCGGCGGCCTCGCTGCGGGCCAGCACCAGCAGGCTCTCGATCAGCCGCTCGCACCGGTCGATCGCGTCCCGTACCGCCTCGCCCATCTCGCGCAGCTCGCGCCGGCTGGCCTCGGGATCGGCGAGCGCCACGTCGATCTCGGTGCGCATGATCGCCAACGGCGTCCGCAGCTCGTGCGAGGCGTTGGCGACGAAGTGCCGCTGGCTCTCGAAGGTGTGGTCGAGCCGCTCGAGCATCCGGTCGAAGGTGTCGGCCAGCTCCTTGAGCTCGTCCGCCGGCCCGCCGAGCGCGATCCGCTCGCCCAGGTTCTCCCCCGACACGCGCCGGGCCGTCCCGGTGATCCGCCGCAGCGGGCGCAGGGCGCGGCCGGCCAGCAGCCACCCCGCCACGACCGACACCAGCGTCATCACCCCGAGCGCCAGCAGGTACTCGACCAGCAGCCGGTGCAGCGCGTCGCTGCGAAGCTGCGCCCGGACCGCCGCTGCGACCGACACCTCCGGGGAGCCCGGCGCGAACCTAAACTCGGTACCGAAGGGCGGCGCACCGCCGGCCGGCAGCACCCCCAGCTTCTGGAGCTGCTGGCGGACGTGGTTGAAGTTCGCGCCCGCGTCGAGGTTGTGGCGGACCAGCAGATAGCCGAGCGTCAGCAGGACGGCGCCGGTGATCAGGAAGACGACCCCGTAGAGGACCGTCAATCGCAGCCTGATCGTGGGCGCGGGCCAGCGCATCAGGCCAGCCTGTAGCCGACGCCGATGACCGTCTCGACGACCGGCGGTTCGCCAAGCTTCCGGCGCAGGGTCATGATCGTCATCCGGACGACGTTCGTGAATGGGTCGATGTGCTCGTCCCACACCCGCTCGAGCAGCTCCTCGGCCGAGACCGTCGCGCCGTCGGCGGCCATCAGCGCCTCGAGCACGGCCAGCTCCTTGCGCGCCAGCCGGACGTCCTGCCCTCCGCGGGTGACGGTCCGCCGCGCGGGGTCGAGCTCGATGTCGCGGTGCCTCAGCACCGGAGGTCGGCTCGGAACCGAGCGCCGCCCCAGCGCGCGGATCCGAGCCACCAGCTCCGCGAACCGAAACGGCTTCGGCAGGTAGTCGTCGGCGCCGATCGCGAGCCCCTCGACCAGGTCGTCGAGCGTCCCGGCGGCGGTCAGCATCAGGATCCCGGTCTCCGGCCGCTCATCGCGTACGACACGGCAGACCTCGTCCCCGTGGAGCCCCGGGAGGTCGCGGTCGAGCACCAGCACGTCGTAGCGGATCACCCGCGCCTTGACCAGCGCGTCGGTTCCGTCGGGCGCGAGGTCGACCGCCATGCCCTCTCGCCGCAGGCCGCGAGCAATCGCATCGGCCAGCCGCCGCTCGTCCTCGGCGATCAGTACGCGCACCCGAGGGAGGATGACGGCGCGCACGTAAGAGCCGCGTAAGAAAGCCCGTAACGGCGGGCGTTCCGACGACGATGACACCAAATGGTGTCACGTTCTCTATGGTTGTCAGTCGCGATGGCGCCGCAGCAGAACCTGGCAGAGCGAAGCATGGCCGTGGGCCTGCGGGCGCTCAACTGGCTGGCCGCCTCGGACCTGCTCGACCGGCTGGGGCTGCGCGAGCCCACCGAGCGGTTCCTGCTGGGCGCGTCGAAGACGACCGCCCGCACCGCCGCGAGCGCCGGGCGGACCTTCTCCGCGATCCAGAAGCGGGGAACGCCCGCGCGCCAGCCGAAGGCCGGGCGCACCAACCTGTTCGACGTCACTCCCGACGAGGAGCAACGGATGCTGCAGGACTCGGTTCGAGAGTTCGCGCTCGACAGGCTCCGCCCCGCCGCCGAGGACGCCGACGCCCGATGCCAGGCGCCCGAGGAGCTGCTGGCGCAGGCCAACGAGCTGGGCCTGACGATGGTTGGGGTCCCGGAGGAGCTCGGGGGCGTCGTCGAGCGGCGCTCGGCTGTCACCTCCGCGCTGATGAGCGAGGCGCTCGCGCAGGGGGACATGGGGCTCGCGGTCGGGTGCCTCGCGCCCGCCGGGGTCGCGACGGCGATCGGCCTGTGGGGAGACGCCGACCAGCAGTCCACTTACCTGCACGAGTTCGTCGGCGAGCAGCCGCCCGCCGCCGCGCTCGCGATCCTCGAGCGCCGAGCGCTGTTCGACCCGTTCGAGCTCGAGGCACGGGCCAGGCAGGCCAACGGCGGCTACGTGCTCGACGGCGTCAAGTCGCTGGTTCCGCGAGCCGCGGATGGCGAGGTTTTCATCATCGCGGCCGAGCTCGAGGGCCGCGGTCCCGCCCTGTTCATCGTCGAGTCGAAGACCGGCGGGCTCAGCATCGAGCCCGAGCCTGCGATGGGCGTCCGCGCAGGCGGCACCGGCAGCCTGATCCTCGAGGACTGCAAGCTTCCGGCCACCGCGCTGGTGGGCGGAGGCGACCCGGCCGTGTACGCGGAGTGCGTGCACCTGGGGAGGCTGGGGTGGTGCGCGGTGGCCGTCGGCACCGGCCAGGCGGTGCTCGACTACGTGATCCCCTATGTCACGGAACGCCAGACGTTCGGCGAGCCGATCGCCAATCGTCAGTCGGTCGCCTTCACGGTCGCGAACATCGCGATCGAGCTCGACGCGATGCGGCTTGCCACCTACCGTGCCGTGAGCCGCGTGGACCAGGGCATGGAGTTCGCGCGCGAGGCGACGCTGGCGCGGCGGCTGTGCGCCGAGCGAGGGATGGCCATCGGGTCCGACGGGGTGCAGATGCTCGGCGGCCACGGCTACGTCAAGGAGCACCCCGTCGAGCGTTGGTACCGCGACCTCCGGGCCGCCGGGGTGATGGAGGGAGGGCTGCTGGTCTGATGGAGGGCTCGGCGTGATCAACCTCGAGGTTCCCCGCAAGTTCGAGCAGCTGGTCGATCAGGCCCACATGGTCGCCACGGAGATCTTCCGCAAGAACTCCCGCAAATACGACCTGGCCGAGCATGAGTACCCCAGGGAGCTCGACATGCTCGCCGCGGTGATCGAGGGCTCGAACCCGTCCGGCGCGGGCGCCGGCGCCGTCGGCTCGGGCTCCTCCGGCAACGGCGGGTCTCCCTCGGCCGGCAAGGTGCAGGACGGCAACCGCAACGGCTCCAACATGGCCACGCTGCTCGGGCTCACCGAGCTCTCATGGGGAGACGTCGGGCTGCTGCTGACCATGCCCCGCCAGGGCCTCGGGCAGGCCGCGATCTCCGCGGTCGCCAACGAGGAGCAGCTCCAGCGCTTCGGCGGCAAGTGGGCGGCGATGGCGATCACCGAGCCCGAGGCCGGCTCGGACTCCGCCGCGATCCGCACCACGGCCAAGTGGGACGAGGACGAGCAGGAGTACGTGCTAAACGGCGAGAAGATCTTCGTCACCTCGGGGGACCGCGCGGACCTGGTCGTGGTGTGGGCCTCGCTCGATCCCAGCCAGGGGCGCGCGGCGATCAAGTCGTTCGTGGTCGAGCGCGATAACCCGGGGCTGAAGCTGGACCGGCTCGAGCACAAGCTTGGGATCCGCGCTTCGGACACGGCCAACTTCGTGCTCGACGACTGTCGGGTGCCGAAGGAGAACCTGCTCGGCAGCCCTGAGATCGCGCCCAAGGGCGGCTTCGCCGGCGTGATGCAGACGTTCGACAACACCAGGCCGCTGGTAGCCGGAATGGCGATCGGGGTGGCGCGTGCATGCCTCGACCGAACGCGCGAGCTGCTCACCGAAGCCGGGATCGACATCGATTACGACCGCCCGCCCCACGCCCAGCCGGCGCCGGCCGCCGAGTTCATCTCGATGGAGTCCGACTGGGAAGCCGCCCGCCTTCTGACGATGCGGGCGGCGTGGATGGCCGACAACCGCAAGCCGAACTCCCTCCAAGCGTCGATGGCGAAGGCCAAGGCGGGGCGGGTGGGCTCCGGTGCGTGGCGCTCGCGGGGTCGGTCGGCTACGGCGAGGGCGAGCTGCTCGAGAAGTGGGCCCGCGACGTGAAGATCCTCGACATCTTCGAGGGCACCCAGCAGATCCAGCTGCTGATCGTGGCCCGGCAGCTGCTGGGAAAGACCAGCGCCGAGCTGAAGTAGGGCTCACGCCACCCACGCGCCGCGCGCGAACTGCGCGGAGAACACCGCCAGCAACACGGCGCTGAGCGCAAGTGCCACCCGCCGCGCTGTGGGTCCCCGGAGGCGAGTGGCGAGCCACACCTGGCACGGGAACACGACCGCCAGATAGCGGGGAAACGAGGCCAGGGGCTCGTACGGGACCGTCGTCGACGCGATCACGGCGACGGCGGCCACGGCGTACGCGCCATAGGCGGCGGGCAGGCGACGCACAGCGCCGATGGCGCCGACGACGCCGAACGCGAGGAAGGCGAAGTCCGTCAGGTTGGCGCCGGCCAGCACGCGCGGGTCGGACAGGACCCCGCTCGGTGGAGCCGGCAGCGCGTGCGAGCCGGAGCCCGCGATGAGCTGGTGCACGCTGCGCACTGCGTCCCGGGTGCCATCCACGACGCCCAGGCCGGGAACGAGCCGGCGATCCCAGTACGTCCTCGAGGCGTGAAGGGGCGCAAGCCAGTCGCCGTGCGCGCCCATGTACGCGAGATACGCGAGCGTGCCCAGCGGGACGAGCAACAGCCAAGCTGCCTCGGGCCGAAGCCGGCGGCCGGAACGCGTTGACTGCAGATACAGCACGACCAGCGGGACCGCGATGACGACCCCGTTCAGGCGGGCCATCGCGGCCAGGGCGCCACACGCGCCCGCCCGCCCCCACCATCCGCGGCGGGCGGCGTAGAACGCACCCACCGAGAGCGCCAGGAACACCGACTCGGGGTAGATGGCCGAGAAGAAGAGCGCCATCGGGAAGAACGCGACCAGCAGCAGCGTCAGGTCCGCAAGCTCGCCCCCGAGGTCCAGTGCGACGAGCCGCCGAAGGAGATGGAGGGCGATCAGAAACGCCGCCAGAGAGATGAGGATTCCAGCGACCACGGTCGCGCCGGGGCTCCACGCGCCGAGCCGGAGCCCGACCGGATACAGAGGGAAGAAGACCCGGAAGTACGGCGCGCCGTAGCCAAACTGGGCGATCGAGAGATAGCTGCGCGCATCCCAGGCGGTGCCCGGAGAAATGAGCACGTTGGCGGCCCCGCTGAACGGCCGCATGATCGAGGTCCCGCGCACCGTCGAGTCGAGCCCCACGGCCAGCACCCCGACGATCCCGGCCGTCCACACCAGCGCCCGCGAGCTCCACAGCGCCCGCCATGCACCCCGCAGCGCCGCGCGCCGCTCGGCGTCGAGTGTGGTCGCCGGCGCCCACCGCGCCGCGCCGGAAGTGGCCAGCACGATCACCGCGGCCGCGGCCACGAGCATGGCTCCGGCGAGCCCGAGCGCCAGCCCGGTCTCCGAGCGGAGCATCCGGAAGAGCGTGGTCAGAGCGGGCGACGGGCCGCTCGGCGGCGTTTCGAGTCGCCAGACAAGCAGGCCCGCACCCGCCGCGCTCGCGAGCAGTGCGCACAGCCCGACCGCCCGCCTCCCCCGGGGTAGGAGAAGGAGCGACAGGCCGCCGATCGCGGCGAGGGCCGGTCCCACCGTCCGGAGCCCGTCCCACCCGTAGAACGGGAGCGCGAACGACAGCCCGAGCAGGACGAGCCCAACGGTCAGCACAGCACCACCCGCACTCCGTGTGGCCTGACGTGCCACCGGCGACAGCGTACGTTCACAGGCGGCCGGGCGGTGTCGCCGACCAGCCGGGATCGCATATGTTGTCGAGGTGGGCGTGCTCGACGACCGCGTCGCAGTGATCACCGGAGCCGGACGCGGCCTGGGGCGCGAGCACGCGCTGCTGTTCGCGCGCGAGGGCGCCACGGTGGTCGTCAACGACCTGGGGGGCGACTGGCATGGGCTCGGCGCGGACGCGACGCCGGCGCAGCAGGTGGCGCACGAGATCCAGGCGTCGGGCGGCGAGGCGATCGCAAACGGCGAGGACGTCGCCGATTTCGAAGGCGCGGGACGGCTGATCGGGGCGGCGATCGAGCGTTACGGCCGGCTCGACGTGCTCGTCAACAACGCGGGAATCCTCCGCGACCGGTTCCTGGTCAACATGTCCGCCGACGAGTGGGACGGGGTGATCCGCGTGCACCTGCGCGGCCACTTCTGCACGCTGCGCCACGCCGCCCCCCACTGGCGCGAGCGCGCCAAGGCGGCCGAGAGCTTCGACGCGGCGGTGATCAACACCGCGTCTCCGGTAGGGCTGACGCTGCCAAACCTCGGCCAGCTCAACTACGCCGCGGCGAAGGCCGGGATCGCCGCGATGACCCAGGTGGCCGCGGCCGAGCTCGGCCGGTACGGGGTGCGGGTCAACTGCATCGCCCCGGGGGCGCGCACGCGGCTGACCACGCAGACGCCGGGCCTCGAGGAGATGATCGCCGAGCCCGAGGACCCGGAGGCATTCGACGCGTATGACCCCGCGAACGTGTCGCCGCTTGTCACCTACCTGGGAAGCGCCGGCTGCCGGGTGACCGGCGAGGTGTTCGGCGTTCGCGGCGGTAGCGTCGAGCGCTTGGACGGGTGGCGCCCCACCGAGTTGCTCTCGCTCGACCACCGGCCGACCGTCGAAGAGGTTGCTTCCGCGGTGGCGGAGGTGGGATAATTGGAGGCGGTGAAGGGCGCCGCTGACCCGACCTTCTATCGCACGCCGGCCGAGGCGATCGCGGCGCCGCCCGAGAGCCTCGCGTACGTCGCGGCGTTCGACCCAGAGGGCGCCGAGCGCGATGCGATCGCGGTCGTCGACTGCGAAGCCGGCTCGTCCTCCTACGGCCAGGTGGTCGGCTGGGCCGAGCTGCCAACCGGCGGCAACGAGCTGCATCACTTCGGCTGGAACGCCTGCTCGAGCGCGCTCTGCCACGAAGGCCACGACCATGACTCGCTCGAGCGCCGGTACCTGATCGTCCCCGGCATCCGCTCGTCCCGGACGTACGTGCTCGACACTAAGCCCGATCCCCGCCAGCCCCAGGTCGTGCGCACAATCGAGGCGGAGGAGCTCGCCTCGAAGGCCGGCTACTCACGCCCGCATACCGTGCACTGCGGCCCCGGCGGGATCTTCATGTCGAACCTCGGTGGAGCGAACGGCAGCGAGGGACCGGGCGGCGTGGCGCTGATCGACCACGACACGTTCGAGGTGGTCGGCGCTTGGGAGAAGGATCGCGGCGACCAGTTCCTCGCCTACGACGTGTGGTGGCACCTGCTCGACGACGTGGCGATCACCTCCGAATGGGCGACGCCGTCGATGATCGAGAACGGGCTGAACCCCGAGGACCTGCTCGGCAAGCGCTTCGGGCACCACCTCGACTTCTGGAGCCTGTCCGAGGGCAAGCTGCTCCAGCGAGTCGACCTGGGCGACGAGCACCAGATGGTGCTCGAGCTCAGGCCGGCCCACAACCCCAAGAAGGCGTGGGGCTTCGTCGGCGTGGTGATCAGCGTGGCCGACCTGTCGGCCTCGGTCTGGCTGTGGCACCGCGACGGCGATCAGTGGACCGCGAACAAGGTGATCACGATCCCCGCCGAGCCGGCCGAGGAGTCGGAGCTGCCCCCGGCGCTCAAGCCCTTCGGCGCGGTTCCCCCGCTGATCTCAGACATCGACCTGTCGGTCGACGACCGCTGGCTGTACGTCTCGTGCTGGGGGACCGGCGAGCTCAAGCAGTACGACGTCTCGGACCCCCACAACCCAGTCGAGACCGGGTCGGTGCGCCTCGGCGGAGTCGTCCAGGGGACAGCGCATCCGTCCGCCCCCGGGGAACGGCTCGCGGGCGGGCCGCAGATGGTCGAGATCAGCCGGGACGGGCGGCGCGTGTACTTCACCAACTCGCTCTACGCAGCCTGGGACGAGGTCTTCTACCCGAACGGCGTCGGCGCGTGGATGGCGAAGGTCGACGCCGACCCCGGGTCCGGGGGCATGACGATCGACGAGGGCTTCTTCCCCCACTCCGAAGCGTTCCGGGGCCTCCGGGTGCACCAGACGCGCCTGCAGGGCGGGGACGCCTCGAGCGACTCGTACTGCTTCGTCGACTAGCCGGTCGCTATCCGCCGTCTCGGAGCGACATGATCCCGCCGAGCGCGCCGAGGTACTCGACCCCGCGCGGGCTGATCGAGATCCCGGCGTAGTTGTTGTTGTAGCCCAAGCCGGTGCCCGAGAGTGTCTTGTACACGAGCTCGCCGGTGCGGAAGTCGAGCGCGGTCCAGTACCACGGGTTGGCGTTGTCGTTTGCCTCGGTCGTATACGTGTAGATCAGGCCGTTCGCGAGCGACAGCTTCGACACGACCGTGGGCGCCTGCTCGGTGGTGTTCGTCCACACCGTGTGGCAGCCGTTGCCGCGGTGGTTCAGATCCACCCGCACGAACCCCGGCGTCGTCACCTGCGCGCCCGCGCCCGCGGGCTTGGTGTATCCGTAGTTGTCCTCGGCGATCATCGCGCGACCCGCGGTGATGATCGAGTTCTCGTCCGCGCTCGAGCCCTTGGAGAAGATCGGGACCTTGCAGACCTGCCGGCGCAGCGCGACACGGTGCCGGTGGTGGTGCCGGCGCACCCACTTGAACGGGCGCGCGGCGGTCCGGTAGACCATGATGTCCATCGGGTCGGCGTTGTCGGTGATGTTGAGGTAGCCGCCTGGCATCACCGTTGGTGTGGTGCCGGTGCCGTCGTCCACCTGGCCCGGCTTCGACTCGCCGCTGTTCGGATACGTCACCTGCCACACGACCTTAGGCACGCCGCCGGGGCCCGCGCCGAACCGGTACAGCTTGTGATCGGTCGCGATGTAGACGCCTCCGTGCTGATCGGTGGCGAACGAGTTCTCGATCTCCCCGTCCGTCCCGCTGCCCGGGTGGACCGCTTGGATCTTCCCCGTAGCGAAGTTGAGAGTGCCGACCACGCCGTCGGTCTTGGTGACGAACCACAGCAGTCCGTTCGAGTCGGGTAGCGCCGAGGTGATGTTCTCGCTCGAGCTGAGCACGCCCGTCAGGTCGTAGTCGTGGACGAGGGTGAAGCCGGCGGACCCAGGCGTCTCGGCGATCACCAGGATGTGGTGGGTAGTCGTCGACGTCACGACGCGGTCCTGGTTGTCGAGGTAGAAGTAGCCGCCACCGGTGAAGTCCTGGAACGGGTTGCTTGGAACGCTCTGGCGGGGCGGCAGCGAGTACGTCGCGAGCGTCTCGAGCGTGTTCGGATCGAACATGTACAGCTCGGGCCCGGAGGCGCCGACGCAGATCGAGATCACGCGCCCCTGAGGGTCGAACGTGATCGAGCCGCAATCGCGATAGATCTGCGAGGAGATCGTCTGCGGCTTGCGACCAAGTGGCCCTCCCCACGTGTTGACATCGGTCTGCCAGCCATCGTCATGGATCTCGGACTCGCCGTTGGGCGCCATGAACCGGTTGTGAGGCGTCGCCGGGATGCCCCGAATCGGATGAGCGATGGCCGGAGCGCCCTTGGAGGTATATGCGGGCGGAACCGGACCGGAGATGATCGGCGTCGGACTCTGCGCGCGCGCGACCCCGGCGCATGCGCATGCCGCCACGCAACTGACGATCGCGGCGCGCCTGATCACAGCTCCAAGGCTTCCCGTTTCAGTACCTCCCATGCCGCTCGCACGTCCTCCTCGGTCGTTCGCATCTGCCCGACTGCCAGCCGCAGCACGTAGCGGCCGTTCAGCACCGTGTGGGAGATGAAGATCTCACCGCAGGCGTTAACACGCTTCAGCAGCCGGCGGTTTCGCTCGTCCTCGCCCCGCATCCTGAAGCACACCACCGAGAACGGTCGAGGCGCGCACAGCTCCCATCCCGGCGCTTCGGCCACCCATCCCTCGAACATCGCCGCCAGCTCCACCCCGCGCCTGACGTGGTCCTGGAGGCCGGCGCGGCCGTGGCAGCGGAGCACCGCCCACAGCTTCAGGGAGCGGAAGCGCCGGCCCAGCGCGGGGCCGTACTCGCTGAGCGACAGCGCGTCCTCGGCCTCGGGAGTTCGCAGGACCTCGGGGACCAGGCTGAACGCGCGGCGAAGGTCCTCGGGACGCCTCGACCACAACAGCGAGCAGTCGTTCGGCGTGAGCATCCACTTATGGGCGTTGACCACCAGGGAGTCCGCGCGGTCGACCCCCTGGAAAGCCCACCGGTGCTCGGGGCACACCATCGCCGACCCGGCATAGGCCGCGTCGACGTGCAGCCAGGCTCCGGCGGTCTCGCAGGCGTCCGCGATCGCCGGCACCGGATCGACCGACGTCGTGGCGGTGGTGCCGACGGTCGCGACGACCGCCGCCGCGTCGGTCAAATCCCCCAGCTCGTCCGGGCGCATCCTGA
>Ga0209577_10001393_pt1 | contig 24016 bp, 31 predicted proteins | sample GraSoiAngelo_109_FD_185874 | JGI IMG/M metagenome (GOLD analysis project Ga0209577, IMG submission 185874) | Grasslands soil microbial communities from the Angelo Coastal Reserve, California, USA - 14_0903_12_20cm (SPAdes) (version 2) | ecosystem: Environmental > Terrestrial > Soil > Grasslands...
CACCACCCACTACCGCATGAGCGATGCGGACCTGGGGCGCGCCGGCATCAGCGCCGGCACGGTGCGCCTGTCGATCGGCCTGGAGGATCCGCAGGACCTGCTCGCCGACCTGGATCGCGCCCTCAGGGCCGCGGCGAAGTGAATTTCAAGGTCGACGGCAAGTCGGTCTTCGCCTACACCGCCGCCCACGAGCTCGACCCCCGGAAGCCCGCGCTCGTCTTCGTGCACGGCGCCGGCCTCGACCATTCCCTGTTCGCCCTGCAGAGCCGCTACTTCGGCTACCACGGCTGGAACGTGCTCGCGCTCGACCTTCCCGGCCACGGCGGTTCCGCAGGACCGCCGCTTCCGAGCATTGAAGCAATGGCGCACTGGGTTATTGAAGTTCTCAAGCACGTCGAAATTCAAAAACCGAGCCTAATCGGCCATTCGATGGGCTCACTGATCGCGCTGGAGTACGCGGCGCGTCACGCTGCCGAGCGCATCGCGCTGATCGGCACCGCTTATCCCATGGCGGTGTCGGAGGCTTTTCTCGAAGCGGCAAGAAAGAATCAGCCCGCCGCCTTCGACATGCACACCATCTGGGGCCATGCGCCGCAGGTGCCGCTGGGCGGCAATCCGAACCCGGGCATGTGGATGTACGGCGACACGCTCGCGCGCCTGCGCCGGCTCGCCCCCGGCGTGCTCTACAACGATCTCAAGGCCTGCAACGACTACGCCGGCGGGTTTGAAAGCGCTGCCAATGTGAAGTGTCCGACACTGTTCATTCTGGGCCGCCGCGACGTCATGACGCCGCCCAGGTCAGCGCAACAAATTGTCGACAAAATCAGGAACGCAAAGCTGGTGACCATAGACTTCTCCGGCCACTCGCTGATGGCGGAGGCACCGGACGCGACGCTCGACGCATTGATCGAGTTCCTGCGCTGACTTTCTTTAGAAACCGTCGCTGACGCAAAAGCCGCCGGGGCCAGCGATCGTCGACGACGAGCCAACCCGGGGCTGAGCCAGAAAGACGCTACCGCTGTCGGAAAACTTGCCGCTGTCCTTCATTTCCAGGCTTGACCTGGCGGCAATGGATTTTGGGGCAGCCTTGGCGAAACCTGCGAAGAAAATGCCCGCCCCCATCGCGGCGGGCCTTGGGCCGGGGAGCCGCCAGCTCGCTCCAAGCGCTCACGGCAGGTGCTCTATTCTAAGCCGCCCTTACGGCGCCGGAATGCGAGGCCGGCGAGGGCGATGCCGACAAGGGCGAGTGAACCAGGCTCCGCGGCGGAGCTCGGGCCGGTAATCAAAGAGAGATGATTGATCGCGAAATCGTGGTTTGGCTGCTGATCGATCGTTATTCTGGCGATATCTACAGCATCGCTGGTAAAGCCAATGAAGTCAGCGGAGGGCGCCGAGCGGTTAGCGGTCGTCAGGTTGAACGATCCGAACGGCACGTCGCCTGCGCCGTACACGGCGACTGTCGTCTGCGTATCCAATCCATCCGGGTTGATCTGGAAGCCCAGGCCCTTCACGGCTGTGCCAAGCACAATATCTACGGGCGCGTTCGGGCCCGTCGTCCATAGAAGAACCGTGCCGTCGCTGAAATTGCCAACCCAGCTCGCAGGTTGAGTAACCCTCTCGAAGCTCCCTTGAGCTTCGCTAACGGTCAGGCTGATGCCCCCTGTGGAGCTGGCGGCGAAAGGGTTTGAGACCGGCGTGACAAGCTGGCTCCAGTCGACAAGGTCGTTTCCACCGAAGGCTGCACGACCCGTCGGACTTTGGGTCACCGTTATTACAGACGGGAAAACCGCGCTGCTTCCGGCGAACAGCAGGCACGAAACTCCCCAACTTATAAACCTAGCCATATTGGACCTCCCATCTTACGCAAAAACCAGGCCAGTGGCAGCGACTTCGCATTTTTTCGCATCCATGTAATCCCCAGTCATCGGGACCGCGCTTCCTGTCAAGAAACTCGACAGCTCGGCTCAGCAGCCGCGCACGGCCATCGGCGTGGAGACGGCCTCGCCGCGCTAGCCGCCGCAGCCTTGTGGGAGCTCGCTTGCGGCAACGCAGGAAAAGCGCTAGTGCGATTCCACCTTTTTAGCGCTAACGCTGCGAATTCCAGCGAGCTGGTGTTGTTCGTTTCCGAGCCTATCCTCTACAACGATCTCAAGGCCTGCAACGACCGCGCCCGTGCGCCACAAACACCGGTGGCCCATTTGTGCTGATTTGGATTTGCGGGTTGGCTCGTCGTTGACGATCGCTCGCCCGGGCGGCTTTTCCGTCAGCGACGGTTTCTGAAGACCGTATTTCTGGATTAGCTCAGATCCACCTTCCCGGGGCTGACGAAGCCAGAAAGACGCTAGCGCTGTCGGAAAACTTGCCGCTGTCCTTCATTTCAAGGCTTGACCTGGCGGCAATGGATTTTGGGGCAGCCTTGGCGAAAGCTGCGAAGAAAATGCCCGCCCCCATCGCGGAGGGCCTTGGGCCGGGGAGCCGCCAGCTCGCTCCAAACGCTCACGGCAGGTGCTCTATTCTACGCCGCCCTTACGGCGCCGGAATGCGAGGGCGGCGAGGGCGATGCCGACAAGGGCGAGTGAACCAGGCTCCGGGACGGAGCTCGGGCCGGTGTCGATCGCGAAATCTTGGCTTGGCTGCTGATCGATCGTTATTTTGGCGATATCTACAGGAATGAAGTCAGCGGAGGACGCCGAGAGGTTAGCCGATCCGAACAGCACATCGCGGAGAAGCTGGCCCCAGACAAGGTCGTTTCCACCGAAAGCTGCGCGACCCGCCGGACTTTGGGTCACCGTTATTACAGATGGGAAAACCGCGCTGCTTCCGGCGAACAGCAGGCACGAAACGACGCAACGTATAAATCTAACCATATGGACGTCCCATCGTACGCAAAAACCAGGCCAGTGGCAGGGACTTCACATTTTTTTGCAACCGAGTCATCGGGACCGCGCTCCCCGTAAAGAAACTCGACAGCTCGGCTCAGCAGCCGCGCACGGCCATCGGCGTGGAAACGGCCTCGCCGCGCTAGCCGCCGCAGCCTTGTGGGAGCTCGCTTGCGGCAAGGCAGGATAAGCGCTAGTGCGATTCCAACTTTTTAGCGCTAACGCTGCGGATTCCAGCGAGCTGGTGTTGTTCGTTTCCGAGCCTATCCTCTACAACGATCTCAAGGCCTGCAACGACTACGCCGGCGGGTTTGAAAGCGCTGCCAATGTGAAGTGTCCGACACTGTTCATTCTGGGCCGCCGCGACGTCATGGCGCCGCCCAAGTCAGCACAACAAACTGTCGACAGAATCGGGAACGCAAAGGTGGTGACCATAGACTTCTCCGGCCACTCGCTGATGGCGCGGGCACCGGACGCGACGCTCGACGCATTGATCCAGTTCCTGCGCTGACTTTCTTACTCACGCAACCCCGCGAGATCGAAGCTACCGGGGTCGTACCCGCTCGCTGAGCAGGAATGCCGCCCAGCCGAGCGCGACGCCGATGGTGTTGGCAAGCATATCTAACGGGTCGTACGTGCGGTAGACGAGCCATCCCTGGATGAACTCCAGTCCAACGCCCATCAGCACGAATCCCGCAGCGTGGAGAAGCCGGGGGCTCCGGTTTTGGTAAGCCATGCAAAACAAAAACATCAGCGCGCCATAGCTGACGAAATGGCCAACCTTGTCGCCATTCTCGAAGTCGAGCTTCGGCGGCGATGGGGTGAGGGAAAGCCAGACAATCGCCGCGACCCAAGTCCAGCCAAGCGCGACCCAGAGGCGGCGCAGTTTCAGTGGGGCTTGATGCCGGCGAGCGAGTCGCGCATCATTTGGCAATGCTGCCACGCGCAGGAATAACGGGTCAACCAAGGGAGGAGTTCTTGCGGTGGTTCGGCAGGAGCAAGGTTGTCGATAAAGCGAACAATCGGAAGATTGCTTATGACGCCACGACAAAGGGCTTTGACGTTTTCCAAGGCAGTATCAGGCCGGGTTACCTACGGATCGAGCATCTTCTTCGCACGCCGGACATCTCGTGCGCAGTGTGCACAGCACGGAGAACGCGTTGTACTGGCTCTATAGGGAAAGCTTGGTCTGCAAGGCCGACTGCGCGAACGTCTGCCGCGCCAGGTCCGCGAGGGATGCGCACACCCGTTTAGCGAAGCTGATCGAAGCGCTCGGGTACGATGGCATCGTCCACGAAAAGGATGAGGAGGGTGGCGCGGCGGACCGCAACGAGGATTATTATGCAGTGTTCTGGCCTGACCAGATCAGGTCTGCCTTCGAACTCGACAGCCGCTATTTGACCAGTGACTGGAAAAATCCCTCGTTTGCGGAGCTTCGCAATAAATCGCCGTTCCGACCGTGCCTCCTCCAGCGTCCCTCGCAACACGCACCGGGCCGCCTTTGGTTGTTCTGCTGCGACGGTCGTCAGATTAACTGCATCTGCGGCTGATTGGTGTCCTTTGGCGGCTTGAAGCGGCTGCAGTCGAGGCTTGGCGGCTTGCGCCCCGCGCCGTGGTCGTTGAGGCCGAAGCGGCGGCACGCGAGCTCGAAGCGCTTCTCGATCAGCTCGGCGAACATTCCCGTGCCGGTCATGCGGCGGCCAAAGCGCGGGTCGTTGTCACGGCCGCCGCGCATCTGGCGCACGATGCTGATGACGTGGCCGGCGCGCTCGGGGTAATGCGCCGCTAGCCATTCCTTGAAGAGCTCTTTCAGCTCGTTGGGCAGCCGCATGATGACGTAGGCTGCCTCGGCGGCGCCCGCCGCGGCGGCGGCTTCGAGCACTTCCTCCAAGGTCTTGTCGTTGAGCCCCGGGATTAAGGCCGCCACCATCACGCCGCAGGGAACTTCTCTTTCGCTTAGCGCCCTCAGGACATCAAGACGGCGCTGGGGACTGGCGGCGCGCGGCTCGAGCTTGCGCGCCAACGTGCGGTCGAGGCTGCCGATCGAGACGAAGACCTTCACCAGGTTCTTCTTCGCCATCGGCGCAAGGAGGTCCAGATCGCGCTCGACCAGAGCGGACTTCGTGACCATCGTGAACGGATGCTCGCATTCCGCCAGGATCTCCAGAATCTGCCGGGTGATCCTGAACTTTCGCTCGATCGGCTGATAGCAATCGGTGTTCGCGCCGATGGCGATCGGGCTCGGCACGTAGCCTGGCTTGGAGAGCTCGGCGCGCAGCAGCTCGGCAGCATTGGTCTTCGCGAACAGCTTGGTCTCGAAGTCAAGCCCCGGCGAGAGCTCGAGGTAGGCGTGGCTCGGGCGGGCGTAGCAGTTGTGACTCACTACGCCGTTCGCGACGAAGTCCTCGGTTTCCGTGGTGACGTCGTAGAGCCGCATCGCTTTGCCGAGGGGCTCGATGCTGACAACACCTAGGCGGGCATCGCTCTTTAGCGCCTGGCCGGCAATGTCGCGCTTGCGCACGATGGCGGGATCGACGCTGTGGAAGAATCGCAGGTGTTCGCGCAAGCCGCCTGTGAGGCGCACCACGTCGATCGGCTGGGAGGTTTCACGGGGCACGTGCTCCATTACAAAGCGGAAATCGAAGGACTTCAGACACCGATCGATCCACGCGGTGATGTCGTGATCTGTATTGCTGATTCTCAGGCAGCCTTCGCTGTAGCTTCCCTCGGCGTCGTAGATTCCGGCGAGAAAGCCGGCCGACCATTCGCGCGAGGGCGCGCTTGGCCAGGCGATGAGCGCACGGATCTGTTCGACGTCGGGGCGCGCGTGGGTACGCATTGCATGGATCGGGCGGCCTCGGGTGCCGGCGGCCGGCAACACCAAGTGCGTATCGGTCTGACAGCGCTTGAGGTAATCCTGCGAGCGCACGAGCGCTTCCGCGTCGCAAAGGGCGAGGCGGAAATGCTGCTGGTCGCCATGCGCGCGGCCAGGCCGCGCGTAGTGATACGAAGCAAGCATTCCGTCCCCGCGAATGAGGCCGCACAAGTACCCTAGCCGGTAGTCCCGGTTCTTCGTTGGCGAAGTGGCGAAGGCACCAGTGCCCATCAATTTGTTTTGCGTGGTGAGATGCGGCCGTTGTGCGCCGCTCACGAACTTCCAGCCGCGCTCGGTGAGAAAGCGGTGGTCGGGGCCCGCGACGAGTGAAGTTCCGTCTTCGAGGGTGACTCGATAGCCAGGCTTGATCACGCTCCAATGGGCGAGAACGCGCGATTTGACATACCGCCGATACCAGCCCTCGCGCCTCGTGCCATAGATCTCGTCGCCTAAGCGCACTTCCGCTAGCGCTTTTGTGCTCCCGTCCGCCATGAGAATGAGGGTGTCGCCCGACATGCAGTACACACACCCGTGCTCGCAGCCCCTATAAGGGTTGATCGACTGCGAAAAGCCGATATCGGGCGAGTCGTTGCGCGAGATGATCGAGCGAGCGCGCTCCTCGGTGACGCCGGTCTGCAGCTCGGCGGCGTCTTTTTCCTCGGGCGTCCAGCCGTCGTCGAAAGGCTCGCGCACGAGCGTCTCGAAGCGGCCGGCGACGAACGAGCGGGCTCCCCGCAGGTAAGTCGTTACGTGTTTCATTTAGACTAGGCTCCTTCGCATTCTAATCCACTACTGTATAAATGAACAGTACCCGCCGCAACGTCGGGCTGCTCGCCGCCTGCCAGGCGATGCTATTCACCAACAACACGACGCTGGTCGCGATCAACGGCCTCGCCGGGCTCGCGCTCACGCCCGTCAAGGCGCTCGCCACGCTGCCGGTCACCTGCTGGATCCTCGGCAGCGCAATCGCCACCATGCCGGCGTCGCTCCACATGAAGCGCGTCGGCCGGCGGCGCGGCCTGACCCTGGGGGTGTTTTGGGGCATCGCCGGGGCGCTGCTGTGCGCTGCGGCGATGGGTCTGCAGAGCTTCTGGTTGCTGTGTTTCGGCGCGCTCGTGTGGGGTGTCTTCAACGCCTACGGCCAGTATTACCGCTTTGCGGCGGCCGACGTCGCGAGCGCCGATTTCCGGCCGACGGCGATCTCGCTCGTGCTCGCCGGCGGGCTGGTCGGCGGGATCCTAGGGCCGGGCTTCAGCCGCTGGACGATCGACCTGTTCGATGTCAGGTTCATGGGCGCCTACCTTTCGCTGGTCGCTTTCGCGCTCGTCACCGTGGCGCTGCTGCAGTTCATTCGGATCCCGCCGCCCACGGCAAGCGAGCAGTCCGCCTCGGGACGGCCGCTGCTCGAGATCGCGGCGCAGCCCAGGTTCATCGTCGCAGTTCTGTGCGGCGCGACCAGTTACGGCGTGATGAACTTCCTCATGACCTCGACCCCGATCGCCATGGGCGTCTGCGGCCATCCCTATGCCGATGCCGCGTTCGTCATCTCGGCGCACGTCGTCGGCATGTTCGCGCCTTCCTTCGTCACCGGTTCCCTGATCCGGCGCCTTGGCCTCGCGCCGGTGATGCTTACCGGCGTGCTGCTCAACTTCGCGTCGATCGGCATCGCGCTCTCGGGCATCGCGGTGGCGCAGTTCTGGTGGGCGCTGGTGCTGCTCGGGGTGGGCTGGAACTTCCTCTACATCAGCGGCACGACGCTGCTCACGCAGACCTACCGGCCGCAGGAGCGCGCGAAGGTTCAGGGAGCCAACGACCAGGCGATCTTCGTCATGATGGCCGTTTCCTCGCTCGCTTCAGGGTTGACGGTGACGAGCTTCGGCTGGGAGCGCGTCAACCTGTTCGCGCTGCCGCTGGTGGCGCTGCTGGCGGCGGCGATCGCCTGGTTCGCGCTGCACGAGCGCTCGCGAAAGGCTGCGGCGGCCTAGCCATGCGCGCACCGGCTTCGGTCGGCATGCGGCTGGAGGAAATCGACACCCCGGCCTTGCTGGTTGATCTGGATGCTTTCGAGAAGAATCTCTCCACCCTGGCAAACGCGCTAAAGGGCCGCGATGTCCGCGTCCGCGCCCACGCCAAAACCCACAAATGCCCCGAAATCGCGAAGCGCCAGCTTGCCGCCGGCGCGATCGGGGTGTGCTGCCAGAAAGTGTCCGAAGCCGAGGCGATGGTCGAAGGCGGCATCGAGGACGTGCTGGTCTCCAACGAAGTCGTCGGCGCACCGAAGCTCGTGCGCCTCGCGGCGCTCTCGAAGCGCGCGCGGCTCGGCGTGTGCGTCGACAATCAAGACAATCTTCGTCAACTGGAAGCTTCGGGGGCGAAACTTGACGTGTACCTCGAGCTCGATATCGGCATGCGCCGCTGCGGCATCGCACCGGGCGAGCCGGCGCTCGCGCTGGCACGGGAGATCGCGCGATCCCGGAGGCTGCGCTTCGCGGGATTGCAGGCCTACCATGGCCGCGCCCAGCATGTGCGGGCCATGGCGGAGCGGCGCACGGCCATCCAGGAAGCTGCGCAGAAAGTGTTGATGACAAAACGGCTTCTTGATAAGGAGCGCATCGCTTGTCCCGTGGTCACCGGCGCCGGCAGCGGCAGCTTCATGTTCGAGGTGGAGTCGGGCGCCTGGAACGAGATCCAGCCTGGTTCCTACGTCTTCATGGACGCCGACTACGCGCGCAACGAATGGGCCGCGCCGCTGCCGCGCTTCGCGCACGCGCTGTTCGTGCTCGCCACGGTGATGAGCCGGCCGGCGCCGGATCGCGCCATCGTCGATGCTGGCCTCAAGGCATCCAGCGTTGACTCCGGCATGCCGAGCGTCTGGCAGAACCCCGAGCTCACGTACGCAGCCGCGTCGGACGAGCACGGACGCGTAGACATCGCGCCTGGAGTTGCCGCACCCGCGCTCGGCGAGAAGCTCCTGCTGGTGCCTGGCCACTGCGACCCTACGGTGAATCTCTACGACTGGTACGTCTGCGTGAGGCAGGGTATCGTGGAAGCGCTTTGGCCTATTACGGCCAGGGGGGCGTCGCTTTGAGAAATGATTTCGCTACATGTGCTTCTTGAGCCAGTCGCTGCCCTTTTCTTCCAGGCCGCACCACGCCGAATCGGTCGAAAGGCGGCTGACGAAGACCTTGTCTTCCTCATTGATCGACAGCCGGATGCGGTCGGCTATTTTGTAGGCGCTCATTTCCGACGAGATGACGAACCACATGTTTGCCATCGCATGCCAGGCCGTCTCGCAGCCTTTGATCGACGGGTAGAGCCTGGGATAGTTGCGGACCGGCTTCTTCAGATCGTACTTGACCATGTAAGCGCCATTTCCCCCTTGCTTGACGCTCGAAGCCCAGCAGCTTAGCGAGCCGCCGAGGCAGGCGGGTAGGGCATTGTTCTCACCGCCAATCTGGATACTTCGCAGGGTTTCTTGCGAGAATATCGGGCGATATTTCCAGCGAGGAGGACAGAGTGTCTGCATCGAACCCTGCGCATCAAGCGATCAGATGCTTCGAGGAGAACATCCGGCGCGCCGGCAACATGAAGAGCCAGCCGGAAAATCAAGCGCGTGTCGTTGAACGGCATTAGCGCTTCGCGCTACAGATCGGTCATCGCGGTGAGCGACAAGCGCGGCGTGAGGACGCTGCACGTCGGCGGCGAGGCGATCCAGAGCGCGATGCGCATCGCCGAGCCCGACGCCCTCGCGCTCGACTACACGCGCTGCATGATGGGATTTCTCCTGTTTCACCCGGAGCCGAGGCAGGCGCTCATGATCGGCCTGGGCGGCGGGTCGCTGGCGAAGTTCTTTCACCGCCGGCTGCGCGCCACGCGGCTGCGCGTGGTCGAGCTCGACGCGCGCATCGTCGCGGCCGCGCGCACCCACTTCGGGCTGCCGGCGAACGACGCCCGCCTGGCGGTCGAGATCGGCGACGGCGCCGCGGCGCTCGCGCCGCAATGCTGCGACGCGCTGATCATCGACGCCTTCCAGAACGAGCAGCACGTGCCGCAGCTCGCCAGCGGCGAGTTCTACGACGGCGCTTTCCGCGCGCTCCTGGAGCCGGGCGTGATGGTGGTCAACTTCATGGATGACGACCCGAAATTCGACCAGGCGCTGCAGCGCCTGGAGCGCGCTTTCGGCGGCGCCGTGCTCGCGATGCCGGCGCTCCATGACCCGAACCTCCTGGTGTTCGCGCTGAAGGGAGCCCCGCCGAGCACCGCATGGTCGGCGCTGCGGCGGCGCGCCGAGCAGCTCGAGTCGCGCCTCGGCCTGCCGTTCACGCGCTACGTGTCGCGTCTGCGGGCGATGAACCGCAGCACGCCGCGCGATCTTATCATCGGCGCGGCTAAGTTCGCCTGAAGCAGCAGATCACCTGCGGCGTCGCGCCATCGCGCTTCGCGACGCGGTAGGCGATCTTCACGACGTTGGTGGGAGAGGGAACGCCGTTGCGCTCCTGGTCGGCGCTGTTCCACGTTCCATCGCAGCACACGACCCGCCGTTTCATCGGCGGGCAAGCCAACGCTGGCTCACATCGCCGACTTCGTCGAGAACGTCGGCGTCGGTTCTGCCCGATGACTTCAGCACGTGGAAGGAATGGTCGGCGCCTTCCAGCCAGTGCATTTCCCACGGCGCGCGCACGGTGGCGAGGGCGCTCTCCATCAGGTCGCGCCGGCACAGGGCGTCGCGCGTGCCGTTGAAGCAGAGCACGGGAACCTTGATCTGCCGCAAATGAGCATCCCGGAGCTCTTGCGGCTTGCCCGCCGGATGCAGCGGATAGGCGAGCAGCAGCAGCGCATCGCACGCCATGCCGTCGGCGGCGAGCATGGAAGCGGCTCGCCCCCCCATCGAGCGCCCGCCGATGATGAGCCTGCGGGGGCTGAGCGCTTGGCGGGTGCGCGCGACGACGGCACCCAGGCATCGCTTCAGGCGTGGCATCGAGTCGGGCCGGCCGGAGCCTTTTTCCCGGTAGAGGAAGTTGAACCGGACGAGGTCAAAACCTCGGGCGCGCAGCACTGCCGCCACGCGAACCATGCCGCGGTCTTCCCGATGACCGCCGGCGCCGTGAGCGCAGACGAAAACCGCCTGCGCATCGGGCGCTGCGCCGGGCTCGAAAATCGCGGTGGTCTCCTCCTCGTCGACCTCGACACGCCATTGCGTCGCCTCACCCATGCAGGGGTACGAGGCTAATGCGCGGTTCCACGTGTTTTCTCGCCGGAGGGCAGCTTGCTTTTGTATTCTCTCAACAGCTCGGCGTAACTGGCCTTAAACGGTACCCACGCGCTGTCGTTGCCAGGGTCCAGAGCGACCAATAGCTGGGCGCCCACTGCCGGCAGATCCAGCCCGCACGCGGTCCGCAGGCGAATAGGGATCTGCACAGTGGCGATGTCCCCTGCAGGCCCCTTGAAAGTCTCGACCACGCGCACGGTGATGATATCGAGCGACTTGTCCCGGTCCTGCTCGACTTTGGTCACTTCGCCCGAGAAAAGAGCGCTCGCCCAGTCATACCAGCGCTCGGGCTGAACGTTCCGGGTAAATAGACAAGCCTGTGCCCAACCCGTCGCCAACGGGAAAATCGCAGCCACCAGCAAATAGCGGAGTTTCATTGGGCGCCGAACGCCGCTCAGGCGTAACGTAACTCAAGTACCACGCTCATCGCCAGAGGCAGAAATGCTCCGCAGCACGCAGCGGCCAATACGTCAGTGGGCCAGTGCACGCCAAGCACCAGGCGCGACACGGCGACAAGAGACATCCATAAGATCGCTATGAACAGCGCGAGCTGGCGCGCCGCCGGCCTGATCCGGCTCACGCACAGAGCGGCGGCGGTAGCGAAGGCCGCGACGACGAGGGTGTGCCCGCTCGGAAAGCTCGAACCCCAATATGCCTCAGTCTCCCACAGTGCCGGGCGCGCCCGGCCGACCAGCGTTTTGACCACGTAAACCACGGCCGCAGCGCTCGTCACGGAAGCTGCAAGGAGCAGCGCCTCGAGCCGGCGCCTCGCGCACAGCAGCGCGAGCGTCGCTACGCTCGCGAGCGGAAGCAGAACTCTGGATGATCCGGTCAACGTAACCGCTTCGAAGAACCCGGTCAGCGTGCCCGGGACGTGCCCGTGGATGAACAGCAGGATCGCTTTGTCGATCGGTCCCGATTCTGCGCCGATGACCTCCTCGCTCACTTTGATCGCGCACGCTGCAACGACCAGCAGCGACAGAAGGGTCAAACGCCGTTTCTCGAGCGGTCCGGACCATGCAGGTCGCGCGCCGCGCACGTACGCACCGAGGGCGAAATAGACGCTGGCGACGATGAGCGCCAGCTTCGCGATGTCTTCGATCAACTCGGTCAGCAGGCGCCGGGCCCCGCCTCGCATTCATATAAGAGCTCGGCGCTCGCTGGTTCCGCTAGGACCTGAGCCATGACGTGGTTCCCGATCGATCGGCAATGTCGAGTTTGGAACATTGAAGACGCGCGAGCGTGATGCGCGGCCTCCATGGCGTAGATGAGAACGGGCCCATCTGCGGTCTTCAGCAAATAGGCCTGCTCGTGACGCGCTCCCTCTTGGGCGAAGGTCTCGCGAACCTCGGCGCTTCTGCGGTTCAGTTCCGCCATCCACTTTCTCAGCTGGTCTTCGCGTCCGGGCCGCACCCTCCTCATCGCCAATTTGATCATCGGCCTTCACCGAGTAGCGCCATGAAAACATTATCCTCGTAGTGCCCATCCAATTTTCGCGCACGCCGTTTGATGCCTTCGGTCACGAAGCCGAGCGCACGATAAAGCGCGATCGCACGCTCGTTCGAGGCGAACACTTCCAGCTCTACCCGCTCGATCCCCGCCTGGCGGGCGGCGCGAACGGCCTGAGCGACGAGTTGCCTGCCCAAGCCTCGTCTGCGGTAGCCTGGAAGAAGCCCCATGCCGAGTCTGCCGACGTGGCGAAACCCTTCGCGCGGATTGCGCACGATGTCGCACCACCCTACCACCACGTCATCCGGGTCGACGGCCAACAGCTGTACGCCTGCGCCGCCAAGAATGCTGCGGACAAACTCGCGAGTGCTTTGCAGAGACGGCCCTTCGACGAAGCCGATGTAGCGCCGCTCCCGTGCCACCGCGTCGACGACGGCGTTGAAGCCTTCCGCGTACTGCGCCGCCGTCGGAACAATGCGGACTTCGTCCGTCGTCATCAGCGCTCATGCGCCCGTTTGCGCTGTCTGGGACAGAGCCTTGTGCTTTCTCAGCAGCCAAAATATGAAAACGGCGTCTGCGACAAAGGCTGCGCCCGCGATGCTGATGAGCGCCAATATCCAGTGCAGCGTGCGCGCCAGGAAATCGGCGTCGACCTGACGAGTTCGTTTGTCGGATTCCCGCATCTTCGTGAGGAGTTCTGCACGATAGCGCAACGTTTCGATCTCAGTGGCCGCCTGGATCTTGGCGAGCGCTTGCTCGGCCGTTTCTCCCGGTTCGAGCTTGAATGCCAAGGTTCCGCGGGTGAGATTTTCCGCAACGGCCCAAAATATTACCGGCAGTAGAAATGCAACCGCAGCGGCAAGGTTCAGAAGAGCCAGCTGTCGCAGAGCCTTTGCCATTCGCTACCCCCTTAGTGCGTTAGAGCGCGTTTTCCTCAGCTGCCGGATTTCGCGTTGCATCAGCAGCTCGCCAGGTTCGACTTGATGCTTCATGTGCTGCTCAGCCGAGGCTGGCGAGAAACCCAGGCGCTCGAGCAAGCGCATCGAGCGAAGATTCGTGCGTTTGAACACGGCGGTGAGATTGTGTACGTGATAGCGCTGGATGAGCTCGGAGATCATGGCTTGGACAGCTAACCGCGCGAGCCCGCAACCCCAGTAGGCGCTGGACAACTCGTAGGCGATGGCGGCCTCGATGACGTGCATCATTTCGCTTCCAGCAGTTGCTCAGGCGCGGCTTTCGACGTACTCGACATTGGCAATCCAGTTGCGCTTCCTTCGCGCAAGGCGAGACTCTTCCCCTTCGCCGTCGAAGCTGGCCGACGCACGACGCAGGAGCGATTGATCGATCCCTTCGAACGCGTTGACGCTGACGACTGCGTAAAGATGGCCGTCGATCCGGCTGGTGACCACCGGCACTATGCCGCAGCGGGCGCAGGTGTGGAACTCCGCGGTCCGGGTACCGAACGCGTACCTGGATATGAGCGAGGGATCCTTGACCACGACCTTCAGCGCGCCGCCTGGATTGGAGGTCCATGCGCCACCATGCTTGGCGCAAAACGAGCAGGTGCATGCGCGAACCGGAATTTCGGCGGGATCAGGCTCCCAGGTGAGAGAGAAGGAGATGTTCCCGCAGTGGCACTTCCCGTGGATCAACAAGCGTGCATCTCCGTTGTTGCGGCACCTAACTTGCGGGGTAGCTCAAGCGCCAGCGAGGCTACCCGGGGTCGCGCACCCTGCCAGCAGATCAGTCGAGCACGCCCCATGATTCGAGTATGTAGTGCAGAGCAATGATGCCGAACGACAGCCACTCGGCCCAAAACAGTGTAAACCACCCAAGGAAAAGCCAGCCTATCAGTGATAGCGCGATTCCTGCTACCAGAAGAACCTTGAACCATCGCTCCTTCTTCGATGAGTACACAACCATGACGACGGCGTTGCCCGCGAAGAAACCTACGGCAGAGACAGCGTGCAGCGTAGCGAACTCGTCATGATTGAACAGAATCACTCCGGCCAACATCACGCCCAAGAGGGTGTTGTAAATATGCTTTTTCTTCACAACGCCGTTCACCACAAATAACATCGAAGCGACGGTCAAGGGGACGTAGAAGAGCTGATTCTCCCGCATGTTGTAATACGCGCTAATGCTGCTGCGAATCGGGCCATCGTCGGACCAAATCAGAAGCGCCGGCGTAAACAGACAGACGAAGGCGAGAACCCGCTCAAGCTTGGCGAGCCGCGCAACTGTTTGGGCTGTCGCGGCGGCAGCGTGGAGCGTTGGAGAGACGATCCGTTGCAGCTTCATAGCCATTTTCCCCGGCGTCAGAGATTTGCCTGCTATAACAGCTGGTAACCACCCGATGTGTCATTCGCGGCGCGATGCCTGTCGCGACCGGTGGTCGGTTCGCCAAGATGTCACAGCCAGGCGACAGATCAGCGCTTGCGTGTTCGCGTTGAGCGGCGCGCTGCCACGGACGCAAGACAAACGCGCGCTGCTCGGCGCTTGCGCTCTCGAACTCCGAGCTATCTCGCGTCGGAGTAGATATAGTCCCGCGTGAGAGGGAGCGGACTGGCGCGCGGATCGGAATTGTGCGTGGCGAGCACCTGCTGGATCGAGACCCAGCGCTGCTCGAAGGCGTGCGCGCAGCCAGCGAGGTAGGTGCGCCAGATGCGCAGGTGCTTGTCATCGGCATGCTTGCGCGCTGGGGCGAGATTCGCCTCGAGCCGGTCCGACCAGCGCCGGAGGGTCTTGGCGTAGTGCAGGCGCAGCGTCTCGACGTCCATCACCTCGAGGCCGGCCGAGGCCATTTCCTTCAGCACCAGCGAGACGTGCGGCAGTTCGCCGTGCGGGAAGACGTACTTGCCGATGAACTCGCCTGCGCCCAGGCCGACTGCGCGGCTCTCGGGATCGATCGAGGTGATACCGTGGTTCATGACGATGCCGCCGTCCTTGAGCAGCCGCCGGATGGCGCCGAAGTAGAGCGGCAGATTCTTCAGGCCGACGTGCTCGAACATGCCCACGGAGGCGATCTTGTCGTACACCGCCTCGCCCGGAACGTCGCGGTAGTCCTGCAGCAGCACTTTGCAGCGCCCGGCGAGGCCCTCCGTCCGGATGCGTTCGTTCGCGAGACGATGCTGGTTCGGGGATAGCGTTACTCCGGTTGCTTCGACGCCGTAGTGCTTGGCGGCCCAGCGCACCAGCGCGCCCCAGCCGCAGCCGATGTCGAGAAGCTTGTCGCCCGGCCGCAGGCGCAGCTTGCGGCAGAGGTGGTCGAGCTTCTGCGCCTGCGCGAGGTGGATGTCCTCGTCGCCTGTCTTGAAGTAGGCGCACGAGTACACCATCTCGCGGTCGAGGAACAGCGCGTAGAACTCGTTCGAGACATCGTAGTGGTAGTGGATGGCCCTCGCGTCGCGGTTGCGCGTGTGCAGGTTGATGACGAGCGGGAGGCGGCCTTTCTTCTCGCCGCCGAGGTGGCGCGACAGGCCTTCGGCAGCGCGCAGCACGTCCTGGATCGGCCCTTCGACGTCGACGTGGCCCTCGACGTACGCCTCGCCGAGCTTGGCGAGGTCAGGATCGATGAAGTACTTGAGCGCGCCGACGCTCGCGACCCTGATGGTGACCGAGGTCTGCGCGGCGAGCGCGTAGCGCTTGCCGTTCCACAGCTCGATGGCGAGCGGCAGGACGGCGCGCCGCTTCAGCTCGTTGATGGCCTTTTCAACCCGCGATTCGAGAAGCATCAGAGCGCTTTCTCGCGCAGGGTGACGAACTCCTCGGCCAGCGTCGGATGAATGCCGAGGGTGGCGTCGAAGTCCGCTTTTGTCGCGCCGAGTTTCACCGCGATCGCCACGCCCTGGATGACTTCGCCGGCGTCGGGGCCGATCATGTGTGCTCCCACGACGCGCTGCGAGGCGCGCTCGACGATCAGCTTCATGAAGGTGCGCTCGTTCCTCTCGGTGAGCGTGAGCTTGAGGGCGCGGAACGAGGTCTTGTACACGTCGATCGCGCCGTATGCCTTGCGCGCGAGCTCCTCGGACAGCCCGACGCTGGCGAGATTCGGGTTGGCGAAGACTGCGGTCGGCACGTTAGCGTGGTCCACGGGCGTCGGCTGGTTGCGAAACAGCGTTCTGGCAAGCCACATCGCCTCCGCGGTCGCGACCGGGGTCAGGTTGATCCGGTTGGTGACGTCGCCGATGGCGTAAATCGAGTCTACCGTGCTCTTGGAGTATTTATCCACCACTACCGCGCCGTCGGCGGCCAGTTTCACACCCGCGGCCTCCAGGCCCAGGTCCCCGGTGCGCGGCCTGCGTCCGGTCGCGAACATCACCAGGCCGTAGTTCTGGACGCTGTCATCGCGGAACAGGACCTCGATCTGCGCGCCGAGCTTCACCAGGCGCATGGGCTCCGTGTTGAGCCGCACCTCGACCCCCTTGCGGGCAATCTCCTCGCCGAGGCGCTCGCCGATCTCGGCGTCGAAGCCGCGCAGCAGCCGGTTGCCGCGGTACGCGAGCGTAGTGGGCACCCCTACGCCGTTGAAGATCGAGGCGAACTCCACCGCGACGTAGCCGCCGCCGACCACCAGCGCGCGCGACGGCAGATTTTGCAGGTGGAAGGCTTCGTTCGACGTGATGGCGAGCTCGCTGCCGGGGATCTGCGGCAGGCGCGGCCAGGAGCCGGTCGCCACGAGAATGTGCCGAGCGCTATAGGTGCGGCCGTTCACCTGGACTTCATTGGCCCCCTTGACGAGCGCGCGGCCGCGGATGATTTCCACTCCCGCGCCGCTCAGCAGGCGCTCGTAGACGCCGTTGAGGCGCTCGATCTCGCGATCCTTGTTCGCAAGCAGCTTGCTCCAGTCGAAGCTCGGCGCGCCGGCGGTCCAGCCGTAGGCCGCCGCGAGCTCGAAATCCTCGCGAAAATGCGCCGCGTACGAGAGCAGCTTTTTGGGGATGCAGCCGACATTGACGCAGGTGCCGCCGAACCGGTCGGACTCAGCGATCGCCACGCGCGCGCCGTAGGTGGCGGACATGCGGCTCGCGCGGACGCCGCCCGAACCACCGCCGATGGTGAAAAGATCGTAATCGAAGCGCAGCTTACTTCAGATTCGGGAGGTTGAGCTCCACGAGCTCCAGTCGCGCCAGCAGGGAATTGTGCTGCGGCTTGTCGGCGAGCCACTTGAGAGCGCTCTTCACGCGCGCCTCCACCTGCGCACGCGGCAGACCCTCGACGCCGCTCAGGAGCGAGACGAGCTCCGCAAGCTGGCTCGAGCGCGCGCTGTCGCGGATCTCCGCGATCTTCGCCTCAATCGCGCCGCGATCGAGATTCGTCACGATCTTCAGGGTCTTCTCGTATGCCATGGCGAGACCTCCTGGTGGCGCGATGTTAGCCAGCCGCGGCGGATTTTACCAGCGCGTAGCGCGGGCCTTCGGCCCGCACCGCGCCGTCGGCGACCAGCTTGTCGAGGTGCGCCGTGAGAGAACGCGCCGCCACGCGGTGGATGCGCGGCGACACGTCGTCGTAAGCCAGAGGCAGCAGCTCTTCGACTGAAGCCTTGCCGAGCTGCTGCAGGGAGCTCAAAACCTTGCGTTCGCGCGCCATGCGGTGCGCGATCAGGCGCCGGATCTCGCTCTGCGGCTCGCCGATCAGGTAGCCGTGCCCCGGAGCGAGGATGGCGAGATCCTCGGCGAGCAGCATCTCGAGCGAGTCGAGGTAGGCACGCATGTCGCCGTCGGGCGGGTTGATCACCACGGTCGAGCCCTGCATCACGTGATCGCCGGTGAACAGCATGCGCGTCTGCTCGAGCAGATAGCAGACGTGGTTTGACGCGTGCCCCGGCGTGTGCAGCGCGCGCAGCGTCACGCCGTCGAAAATGACGCGGTCGTTGTGCGACATCACGCGGTCCGGCGCAAACGTCGCATCCTGCCCCGCGGGCGCGGGCCGGCCGAGGAGCTGCGCGCCGGTCGCCGCCTTCAGCGCCGCGGCGGCGGGCGAATGATCGGCATGCGTGTGCGTGCACAGGATCCAGCGGATGCGGTCCTTGCCTTCGGCGAGGATTCTCTCGAGGTGCGAGTCGATCGCCGGCCCCGGATCGATCACCGCGAGCTCGCGCTCGCCGACGAGATAAGTATTGGTGCCCGGACCGGTCATCATGCCGGGGTTGGGCGCGATGAGGCGCGTGACCAGGCGGTCGAGCCGCTTCGGCAGCCCCGGCACCAGGTCGTAGCTGCTCTGTCCGGTTTCCTCGGGATCGCTCCAGTGGATCTCGAAATACTGCGGATCGGCGCGGCGAAACAGCTTCGCGCCCTCCTTGCCCTGCGCCCAGCAGGCGCGGTTGGTCTCCACCGCAGGGCGCATGCGAACCTGCTGCAAAGCGGTTTCCGGGTCTCGAAAACTCATCAGATCTCTAAGCACGTGCTGCGTCGCGAAGACGAGCTCGATCTCGCCGCGCTCGCCGCGCGCGAGCGCCTTGCGGGGGCTGATCCAGAGGTGGTGCACCGTCTCGGCCGCATCGTGCAAGCCTTCCTGCCCTTCGGGCGCCACCGCGACGAAAAAGCGCGCGTCGAAGCGCCGCGAGCGCCCTGGCGCCGTGATCCAGTTGGCGTAATAGACGAGCTCGCCGGCGGGGATGTAGAGATCCTCTTTGTCCAGGATCTCGATGAAGGGCTGCTGCCGCCGGTTCATCAGGAGCGCCGCGCGCGCGGAGGAGATTTGTGCCCCATTCGCGCTGCAAAGCAGCGCGACGCCGGCTTCCTCGAAGCATTCGCGCACTGCGGCGATGTAGTACTCGGCGGGCGGCTCGGGCGGCAGCGCGCCAAGAATTCTTCTCTTCAGGTCGGAATCGGCGGCATCGAGCGCGCCGCCGGGGAAGACGTACGCGCCGCCGAGGAACGCTGCGCTCTTCGCGCGCTGGATCATGAGCACTTCGATGTCCTCGCCGCCGGGGCGAAGCAGGATCAGCGTGGCAGCGGGTCGGGGAACCTGGACCATCACGCGCTGCGGCCGGCGCGGTCTTTGTCGTTCTGCGCTTTGATGAGCGCGCGCATGCTGTCCCAGTCGGCGTCGGAGAGCTTGTCGAGCTGGGTGAAGTAGGCCCCCGAGCCCGAGGCGAGGTAGCCGGCGCCGTCCAGCGCGATTGTCTCGCCGGTGAGCCACTCGCAGCCGTCGGCCATGAGGAAGGTCGCGAGGTTCTGCAGCTCCCCCATGCGGCCGATGCGCCGCATGGGGTTCAAGTGCGTGGTGTCCTCGAAGCCGCCGCCGGGGCGCAGGCGCTTCGCCGCGCCTTCGGTTGGAAAGGGGCCCGGCGCAATGGCGTTGAGCCGGATGCCGTGGCGTCCCCATTCGACGGCGAGCGATTTGGTCATCACGTGCAGCCCGGCCTTCGACATCGCGGAAGGCACGACGTAGGGCGAGCCGGTATGAACCCAGGTGACGAGGATCGTGAGCACCGAGCCTGGCAGGCCGCCGGCGATCCAGCGCTTGCCGACCGCGTGCGTGACGTAGAAGGTGCCGTGGAAGACGATGTTGGCGATCGCGTTGAAGCCGTTCGGCGTGAGGTCCTTGGTCGGGCTGATGAAATTGCCGGCGGCGTTGTTGACCAGGCCGCTGAGCGGGCCGCTCTCGTCCCAGATGCGCTGCACCATCGCATCGACCGCAGCGGCATCGCGGATGTCGACCGCGTGGGTGCGCACGCCGCCGCCGCGGCCGGCGACGAGCTCCTTTGCGGTGGTCTCCAGCACCGCTCCGCGTCGCCCGCAGAGCCACAGCTCGGCGCCCAGAGCGAGGTACTTGGCGGCGATTTCCCTGCCGAGGCCGGTGCCGCCGCCGGTGACGAGGATGCGCTTACCCTTGAGGAGACCTTCCCTGAACATAGGCGCTCCGTCGCCTCGACAGCGAAGCGCCTATTCTAATTGCTCTGATCAGCGTCGAGATGAGCCGCCGCATGACCTGGGTGCGTTCGCGCTGCGCTTGCGGCAGCACGACATGCGCCAGCTCCGGGCTACGCTCCAGAGCCTCGTAGGTGAGCCGTATCGGTACCATGATCTGCCGGCTTGCGGTGGATAAGCCATGCCAAAGCGCGCGCGATGAAGCGGCCTACGGCTTGTGCCCGTGCGCGCCGCGCGGCGGCGTGGAGCTCGGGAATTCTCGAAAGATCGGTCCTGTCCATGGGCGGTCCCTTTCAGGCGAGCGAAACTGCAGCTTCGCCGCCGAGCGCGTTGACGAGCGCAACACCGACGTGGCGCAGGCGGTACGAGCCACCGGGCTGCAGCACGATGTCCTTCCCCTGGTTTTCCTCGGTGATCCACACCGAGCCTTCGAGCGCACATACCGTGCTGCCGGCGCCATCCACCACCTTGAGGGTCTGGTTCGGCCCGAGCCGCACCGCCCCGGCTTTCATCTCTAGTCGCATCTGGCTCTCCTTGCGTTTGGTATGCCCAGCATGCATGCTGATGGCCAGGCGCTCAAACGGTAAATTCTCAGGTCTGGCATGAGGAAAACTAATGCATTACCGGGCCTCGACCTGCTCGTGGGGTTCGAGGCCGCCGCGCGCCATCTGTCTTTCACCAAGGCCGGCGCAGAGCTGTACCTGACCCAGTCGGCGGTCAGCCGGCAGATCAAGGAGCTGGAAGAGCAGCTGGGCGTGACCCTGTTCCAGCGCCGCCACCGCGCGCTCTCGCTCACAGAGCCGGGCCATCAGCTCTACGCCGCGGCCGCGCAGGTGCTCACCACGATGCGCAGCGCGGCGGCGCGGCTGCGCGCGCACTCCGAGCGCCGCCGCCCGCTCTCGGTCACGACGACCAACTCGTTCGCCGCGCTGTGGCTGATCCCGCGGCTCGCCGGCTTCACCCGCGAGCACCCGGGCGTCGACGTGCGCATCACCGCCGAAACGCGCGTGCAGGACCTGGAGCGCGACGGGCTCGACCTCGCGATCCGGCACGGTCCCGCCGCGCTCGCCGGCCCGAGCGCGGTGCGGCTCTTCGGTGAGCGGGTGTTCCCGGTCTGCAGCCCGAGGCTGTTGCGCGACCCCGAGCGGCCGCTCAAACAGCCGTCAGATCTGAAAAATCACTGCCTGCTGCAATACGACGATCCCGAGGGCCGCCACCCGTGGCTGCACTGGAAGACCTGGCTGGAAGTCGCCGGGCTGACCGATTTCAGGCCCGCGGCCACCCTTTCGTTCTCGGGCTACGAGCAGATCATCCCGGCGGCGATCGCGGGGCACGGCGTCGCCCTGGGCCGCAGTCCGCTGGTCAAGGATCTCTTGCTTTCCAAGGATCTTGTTGCGCCTTTCAAGAGCTCGGCCGACCCCGCGCGCGCCTATTTCGCGCTCGTCGCGCAAAACGCCGCCGGGCGGCCCGAGGTGGCCGCGTTTGTCGAATGGCTGAAAGCCGAGGCCGCTAAACGCTGAGCACCAGCTTGCCGATGTGCTGCGAGCTCTCCATCAGCCGGTGCGCCTCGGCGGCCTGCGCGAGCGGGAAGCTCTTGTAGATCACCGGCTTGATCCTGCCCGCTTCGATCAGCGGCCAGATCTTCTCGCGCAGGCTGCGCGCGAGTGCGCCCTTGAATTCGACGCTGCGTGGCCGCAGCGTCGAGCCGGTGATGGTGAGGCGCTTGCGCATCACGGCCTCGATGCTGAGCTCGGTCTTCGGCCCGCGCAGGTAGGCGATGAACACGAGGCGCCCTTCCTCGGCGAGGCATTTCAGCTCGCGCGGCACGTAATCGCCGCCCACCATGTCGAGGATCACGTTGACGCCCTGGCCGGCGGTCGCCGCCAGGACTTCCGCAGCGAAGTCCTGGGAGCGGTAATTGAACGCTCGTTCGGCGCCCAGGCGCACGCACGCCGCGCACTTCGCCTCCGAGCCGGCGGTGGCGAACACTCGGTTGCCGGTGGCCGCCGCCATCTGGATCGCGGTCACGCCGATTCCCGAAGTGCCGCCGTGCACGAGGACCGATTCGCCTGGCGCGAGCTTGGCGCGCTCGTAGAGGTTGCCCCAGACGGTGAAGCAGGTCTCGGGGAGCGAGGCCGCCTCGATGAGCGACAGGCCCTTTGGCACCGGCAGCGCCTGCACTTCAGGCACCGTGCAGTACTCGGCATAGCCGCCGCCGTGCGCGAGCGCGCACACCCCGTCGCCGATTTTCCACAGCGTCACCGCGCTGCCTTTCGCGACGACCTCGCCCGCGATCTCAAGACCGGGCAGGTCGGAAGCGTCGCTCGGCACCGGGTAGTTGCCGCTTCGCTGCAGCACGTCGGGACGGTTGACGCCCGCCGCAGCCACCTTGACGAGGATCTCGTGCGCCTTCGGCTGCGGAAGAGGGCGCTCGCTGAGCTTCAGGACTTCGGGGCCGCCGGGCTGGCTGATCTCGACAGCGCGCATCTTCGCGGGAAGCGCCATGGCGTTCGTCGGTGCGATACTAATTCATCTTTTCAGGGGCGCGCTTGCAACCTCGCGGCCGCCCAGCGCAGGTCGACGTTCCCCCCGGAGAGGATCACGCCGACGCGCCGCCCGGAAAGCGCGCGCGCGTCGAGCTTCTTCTCCAGAAGGGCGCACGCGGCGAGCGCGCCGGTCGGCTCGACGATGATCTTCATCCGCTCCCACAGGAAGAACATCGCGCGCAGCAGCTCGTCGTCGGTGACGGTGAGCATGTCGTCAACGTACTCAAGCACCAGCGGAAAAGTGAGCTTGCCGAGCGATGTCGTGCGCGCGCCGTCGGCGATCGTGTCCGGGACCGCAATCACCTTCAGTGTCTTCGTTTTGAAGGACTGGGTGGCGTCGTCGCCCGCCGCGGGCTCCACGCCGAGCACCTTGCAGCCGCGCAGCATGTGCCGGGCAGCGATTGCGCAGCCCGAGAGCAGCCCGGCCCCGCCGCAAGGCACCAGCAGATAGTCGAGCGGCCCGGCATCCTCGATCAGCTCCTTCGCCGCGGTGCCCTGGCCGGCGATGACCTGCGGATGGTCGAAAGGGGGAATGAGGCTCAAGTTTTTTTCCTTCGCCAGCCTCGAGGTCACCGCCTCGCGCTTTTCGTCTTTCTGGTGGAGCACGACTTCGGCCCCGTAGCCGCGCGTCGCATCGAGCTTCACCTGCGGGGCATCCGCGGGCATGACGATCAAGGCTTTCACATTCAATATTTTCCCCGCCAGGGCAACGGCCTGGGCGTGGTTGCCGGAGGAAAAAGCAATCACGCCGCGGCGCTTTTCCTCCGGCGAAAGCTGCGCCAGGGCGTTGTAGGCGCCGCGAAACTTGAAGGCGCCCATGCGCTGGAAGTTCTCGCACTTGAAGAACACCTTGGCGCCGGTGAGCGCGTCGACGGTGCTCGAGCTAAGCACCGGGGTGCGCTTCGCCTGCGCGCGGATGCGCTCGTGCGCCGCGGCGACGTCGTCGAAGGAGAGCGGGGACATGAGCGGGGGCATGGCCGAATTGTAGAATGACCGTATGGACTACTCGGCGTACCAGGACCTAAAAATCCGCCGCCTCGAGCCCGGCATCCTCGAAATCGTGATGGGCGAGGAGGGCGGCAAGCTGCCGGTCACCACCGCGCGCATGCATGCGGAGCTCGCGC
>Ga0209577_10001394_pt1 | contig 24015 bp, 22 predicted proteins | sample GraSoiAngelo_109_FD_185874 | JGI IMG/M metagenome (GOLD analysis project Ga0209577, IMG submission 185874) | Grasslands soil microbial communities from the Angelo Coastal Reserve, California, USA - 14_0903_12_20cm (SPAdes) (version 2) | ecosystem: Environmental > Terrestrial > Soil > Grasslands...
GAAAATGGAAAATTTAAAAAAGGTAATCGCTCTACGCGTGTTACGGGCGAACGGGGATTGGGAAGAATACTGGACCAACGTGCATCAGGAGGCTGCGTAAACTGACTCGCACTTTCAATTGCACCCCAACCCAGGAACTTTCTTGCGGTCACCGTCGAAGCGGCGTACGATGCTTCGCATCTAGCCCCACAGGACCGCACCCAGGCGTTCCTCACAAAATCCGCAGGAGGTGATCCAACATGCCAACGGTCAAAGAACTTAACATCCAACTCGAAAATAAGCCGGGTACGCTTGCGAAGTTATGCAACGCACTTGCCGGCCGCAAAGTCAACATTGTGGCATTCCAGGCATCCACCGCTGAACGCAGGAGCCAGGTACATCTCGTAGTGGACAATTTGGCAGCGGCCAAAACGGTATTGAGTGCTGAAGGATTGATCTTTACCGAGACTGACGTGGCACAAACAACCTTGCCGAACCGTCCCGGCGAACTGGCGCGTGTAGCGGGGCGGCTGGGCGAAGCCAATATCAACATTAACTATGCCTACGGCGGGATTGAAGCGGGTACGAACGCTCCGTTGTTATTCTTTGGCGTGGCAGAAGTTGGCCGCGCAGCACAACTGCTTGACCAAGCCGCCTCTGCCGCAGGCCGATAGGGCCCTACCAACCGGAGCCGTAGAGCCCCTGCCTTCAACCATGGGGATATAAGGCTCATAGTTATCTGTTGACAAAGAGAAAGCGAAGATGTACACCTTTCCACCACCGGAAGATCAAGCGCTCGTCCCAGCTCCAGACAGAAATGTTCATTCTCGGCATGGCCGTCGAAGTCACCTGAAGGTGGCTTGAAAATGTGCGTGGTGGGCACGCGCCCCGCTGGCACGCCCCATTTGTTATCCTCAAAGAGGAGCGCAGTTTTGGGCTGGGCACCCGCAAGGCTGAACTGACCTGTGTCGCGCGGGAGGCGCCATGCTGAGTGATCTTCGCGCAAGGCGCGCAGGCGTTGTGCAATCGCAGCCTCGTCGAGCCATTCGACGGGTGGCGCTGCATTTCCGAGAATTGTTTCGAGTCTTTCTGCCTTGACGAACTGGACTGCACCCGCGCAATCTTCACCGACACAAGCGATGAGCCCGAACACATTCCTCGCCGAGACATGAAATTTACGCCCCCAATGGTCGAGGATAATTTCGTTGTCCGGAAGCAGTCCGCAAAGATAGGGATCGATTTTCGCATTGCCGTGCTCGGCCAGAGCAAGAGGCATGGAGATCGATATGGGGTAAGCGTCTGCCGCCGTACGCCACGCTTCGTTGTAGGTAAAGGTCAATTTGCCCCGGCTGTCTTGGACCACCCGGCCTGCGTCGCGGCCGTCAAGGAGGCCAATCAGCTCCTTGCTCATTTTCTTTTCCTTCGGGCGGCAGCAACGATTGAGTCAATGTCAACTGTCGCCGCTAATCCGTGCGGCTTTTCAGGGCTGCCTTTTTCAGCGGTGAGAGCGATGCCAAGCACACTGATGGTGCGCAGGAGGAGACCGATCGGAGCACCAGCCTTGCCCCTCTCTACATCAATGATCCACTGTCTGCTGACACCGACTTGCTCGGCTAGGGATTTCTGGTCGAGGCCCCGCTTGCGCCGGTTCTCACGAATGAGCGCCCCGATGTCTGCTGGCGTCTTTATAAGCATTTAGTTTTCCTGGTATTGCGATATATGTAAGCGTTCGGTGACATTATATCAAAGTCAGCGATCGGCGACATTCGCGAATGTCAGCGATCGTCGACATGCACGTCCCAGAAGAAGATTTAGGACTTAAGGTGTGTTTCTAAGCCAACGGATACGGCCGCATGTAAACCAGAAGTGTGACTGGCAATCTATTTTGCGCCAAACAGAGGGCAAAAGAGACGCTGTGCCGTCTTTATGTCGCGTCAGGCGTCAGAAGGGGCGGTTCGAATGACTTCAGGATTCCAGAGATTCTTCGTCACCCGGATAACGCGCGTGCCGAGATTAGTACGCTCAATAGCATCCGCCATGACATCGACTTTCAGGCGACTGTCGCGTGCATCCTGTATTGTGGAATTCAGAATTCGGTTGACGTTCCGGTCTTCCATGCGGTCATCGTCCACCAGGACAATCGCGCCCGTACCAAGGCGCATGAGTTGTTCCGCGATCGGGGTTCCGGTGCCGGAGCAGCCGATAGCGGCATAAGGATAGCCGGCGCATTTGCCTGATTAACAGGACAAGTCGACATATTTATCTGCTCCAGGCGGATGTTTCAACGGGAGACGATAGGCCCAGGGTATACCACTTGTAAGTATTACACATGGCGATAATTTCAAGGCGCTTGTTTCGTGAAGTGCAGATATAATCCCGCCTCGAAGCTGACCCGCGGCAGCAAAAAAAATCAATGTTCTCCGCAACGGACGTAGCACATTTCTTATCGTGCCATCACCTTTTGACGCTCGACTGTGCTGAAGCTGCCGGACAGATTAAGAAGCCATTCGCTCCCGATCCCGGACTGGACCTCTTAAGGGAATTGGGACTCCGGCATGAGCAATCATATTTAGACCACCTGAATCGGAAAGACGGGCGCCGGGTCGTACAGGTGCCGCTCGATATCCCTTGGCTGGAGGCCGTGGATTACACGATTCAATCTCTTCGTGACGGCGCGAGTGCGATATCCCAGGCGACGTTTCAAAACGGACCGTGGCATGGACGCTCCGATTTCCTCATTCGAGTGGAGAAACCCAGCGCCTTAGGTGATTGGTCTTACGAACCCGTGGAAACCAAGCTGGCACGGTCGATAAAAGCGGGAGCGCTGATCCAACTCTGCTTCTACTCGGATCTCCTTTCAATAATCCAAGAGGTGCAGCCCGCCTGGATGCACCTCGTTCTCGGCCGTGGTATGAATCCAGAGAGCCTGCCAGTCGCTCAATACATCGCATATTTTCGAAAGGTCAAACGCGATTTCGAGACTGCGTATAACGCATCGGAAAACACCTACCCGGAACCGACCGATCACTGTGATGTGTGCGCGTGGTTTCCAGTGTGCGACAAGCGTCGCCACGATGATGATCACCTCTGTCTAGTCGCGGGGATCAGCCGAAACCAACGCAAGGCATTGACAATGCGCGCTGTGAAAACCGTCGCCGGTCTTGCGAAACTCGACTTGAGTGAAACTCCCAAGATCGACGGGATCGGGAAAACGGCTCTTTTGCGAATACGTCAGCAAGCCTCTCTGCAAACTAAAGGGAGAGAAGAAGGGCATCTCGTCTACGAATTGCTGGAGCCCGCTGATTCTGGAACTGGCCTTGCAGCTTTGCCTGTCCCTTCTCCCGGAGATATGTTTGTGGATTTTGAAGGTGATCCGTATGCATTTGAGCAGGGCCTTGAATACTTAATCGGCATTTTGATGGCGCCGGAGAAGGACAAAGCCGATCCTCATTACACACGCTTGTGGTCATTCGATCAAGCAAGAGAAAAACAGATTTTTCAGGAATTCATTTCACTCGTGATGCAGCGCTGGCGTGAATATCCTGATCTCCACCTCTACCATTACGCTCCTTACGAAGCGACCGCGATCAAACGCCTTGCCGGAAAACACGGAGTTTGCGTGGACGAAGTGGATCAACTGTTAAGGGCAGGCGTCCTGGTCGATCTCTACCGACTCATGAAGCAAGGTTTGCGGGCATCAGTCGAGAGCTATTCGATCAAGAAATTGGAGCCCCTGTATGGTTTCGCGCGCGCTTTGCCGCTGCGTGATTCGGTGTTGGCCCTTCAAACGTTTGAGGCTGCCCTTGCATTCGGCGATGCTCATGACGTTGATGGCCATCTTCTTGACCGGATTGAAACTTACAATCGAGATGATTGTCTATCGGCATGGCGGCTTCGAGAATGGTTAGAGGATCGTCGAAAGGAGTTTGAAGAAAAGGCAGGCAAGACCCTGTCGCGCCCGGCGTTGAACGAGGCGGAGGCGTCCGAAAAACTCGCCGAACATATCAAGGAAGTCCGAGCATTGATGACTCGCCTCCTCGCACCGATACCAGTGGAAGAGAGCGAAAGGAACTCTGAGCAGCAGGCGATCTGGCTGCTCGCAAACCTGCTCGAATACCACCGACGAGAAGACAAATCCGCATGGTGGGAATACTACCGGCTATGCGAACTCTCCGAAGAGGAATTGCTGGAAGACAAAAATGCGCTGGCGGGCCTTGTTTATGTATGTCAGGTTGAGCAGGTCAAACGGTCGCTGGTTCACAGGTATAGTTTCCCTCCACAGGAACACGCTATTGATCGCGCGAATTCCGTTCACGATCCCAAGACGAAAAAAGGTGTTGGGGAAGTCGTCTCAATCAACGACCGCGACGATACCATCGACATCAAGCGAAGTATCTCTTCAACTGTTCAACATCCGACTGCGCTCATTCCGTTAGATGTGGTAGATGCTGCTCCCCAACGCGAAACGCTTCTACGCCTAGGATATTGGGTCGCTGATCACGGTATCAGCGGCCCTGGCCAGTTTCAGGCCGCACGAGACCTTCTGCTTCGTCAGGCTCCAAGGCGAGGGCTTGGGGACATCGGGCATCTGCTCAATGAGCACGGGCAACTAACGGATGTGGCTCGACAATTGGTGCTGTCTCTCCCCTCCCAAGCTGCGGTGCTTCCGCTTCAAGGACCGCCTGGTTCCGGGAAGACATACACCGGTGCTCGAATGGTTTTGGAACTAATTCAGAACGCGCACCGAGTAGGAATCACCGCAGTGAGCCACAAGGTGATTAGCAACCTCTTGCACGAAATCTGCAATGCTGCGCGGCAAGGGCGAGTTCGTGTCAACGCTGTGCAAAAGGCTAGGGACGGCGATGGTTGCCAAGATTCGATGGTCATGCAAGTAGACGATAACGCACAAATCCGCAACGCATTAAATTCGCGCTCTGCCACGCTCGCCGCCGGGACAGCTTGGCTTTGGGCACGGAGCGATATGTCCAGTTTGGTTGATGTGCTTGTTGTTGACGAGGCAGGACAGATGAGCCTCGCTGATGTGGTCGCTATCTCTCAAGCAGCGACGAGTATGATTTTACTGGGTGACCCGCAACAGCTAAATCAACCTCAGCGAGGGGTTCATCCTCCCGGTGTAGATGTATCCGCTTTGGCTCATCTGCTCGATGGACGTGCAACCATTGATCCGAGCCTAGGGCTGTTCTTAAAAGAAACCTGGCGCTTGCATCCGGCCATCTGCATCTTCACTTCAGAAGTGTTTTATGACAATCGGCTCACGTCTCGGGCTGAAAATGAAAATCAGCGACTGAATGCGAAAGATTTTCTTGCCGGGTCCGGCCTTCGCTTCATTCCGGTGCAACACACTGGGAACCAAAGTGAGTCACCGGAAGAAGTAGAGAAGATCACAGCCTTAGTAAAAGACTTATTGGTAAGCGGATCATCTTGGACAACGAAAACGGGCGAGACACTCTCCCTCAAGCCCTCCGATATTCTTGTCGTCGCTCCTTATAATGCTCAGGTATCGATTCTATCCAAAGCGCTGCCTGCTGGCGTGCGTGTAGGCACCGTCGATAAATTCCAGGGACAAGAGGCACCCATTGTCTTTTACTCGATGACAACGTCCACACCCGAAGATGCCCCGAGAGGCATGGAATTTCTCTATAGCCTAAATCGCCTCAATGTAGCTACATCCCGAGCACGGTGCGTGGCTGGGGTTGTTGCAAGCCCGGCTTTATTCCAGGTGCGATGCAAAACTCCGCGTCAAATACAGCTCGCCAATGCCCTATGTCGTTATTTCGAAATGTCCAGCCTTTAATTGGTCTTGGGATCCGAAAAGCCCTCGTGTTTCTCCTCTGCATCTCACCGACAATCGCTGCCTTGGCTCGAAACAGGCCTTCTGGTCCTGACCCTACGCTTGAGGCTGAGGCAAAAGCTAACCGAGAGGGCCGGGTTGCCGACGCTGAGAGGATTCTGCAGGATGCAATTCGGGCGGCGGGGCAAACCGAGAGCCCACAACTGTCAAATAATCTGCGATCGTTGGGAATACCACGTCAAGGGAAGGCCCGCAGATGCGATGGCGGTTTACCAACGGGCGCTCGAAATAGATCAGAAAACCGTTGGGGCCGCTGAAGATGCTACGCTGACCGACCTTGGTTTCATAGCCTCCGATTTTTGCGCGCAAGGAAAGATCCAGGAAGCCGAGCAGCTTCTGAAGCAGACAATCGAACTCGCACGCCAAAATCCTGAGTCGGGGCCGCTGCGGGTCGCACGCGTCATTGGGCTCCAGGAAAACCTTGCTTCGCTTTACCGATTCGAGCATCGCTCGACGGAAGCCGAGCCGCTGCTCGAGGAAGCAATGAGGTCGTGTGAATCTTTATCAACTCTGTCCCCACAGTGCGCGGGTTTTCGCGTCAGCCTTGCCGAGATCTATCGTAACGAAGGTAGGCCCATAGCTGCTGCATACGAACGTGCCCTCAGGATTCAGGAGAAGAACCTGGGACCTGATCATCCTAGGTTGCTGAGCGTACTGACCAACTACTTCACGGTTGCGCGCGCGCTAGGCGATCAAGCCAAGGTAACTGAACTGCAGGCTTGGATCGACAGTATTCAGGGCAAGATGGAAGCGCAACGCCAGCGCAGCGTTCAATAACCCCTCCGAAAACACTGTGCTAATTGATTGATTCTCCGGACCGGGCATGAACGGATTACGTCAGGCCGGTTTCCGTGGGAATCAATTCAGCCCTCGCAGCGAATCATTTCACTTACCGAACGTCACCATCGCACTGCGTGTCAGCGTCGAATTACTGGTAACGACGGCCGGCCCGCCTTTGAACATGTGCCAAGCCGCATATTGCTCCATGTACGGATCTTCTGACGACAGGCAGTCAATCGGCACGATCACCTTGTAGCCGCGCTGTGCCGAAGCCGAGCCGGTGCCAACGCCAACCCCTTGAAACGAAGTACCGCACACGACGACCGTTTTGATGCCCTTCGCCTTCAGTTTCTCCTCAAGATTCGAGCCAAGGAATTTGTCCGGTCCGCCCTGGCGCACCCATTCTCCCTCGCGTGGCATAAAGCCCGGATCAATTAAGTCTGCGGTACTGTTGAGGCTATACCACAGCATCACTCCTGCTGCCCGTGCAGCGTCGTATAGGCGCTTGACGTTGGGAATCGTGGCCATGCACCGTGGCCGGACGCCGCAATTCCCCTTCTGCATGTCCAGAATGAGCAGCGCCGTCGTCGAAGCTTCGAGCGTCACCGGTTTGATCTCGGGCCGCGGCGGCGGTTTCACTGAGTCCCAATCGTCGAGGATGTCAGTGGCCGCAGACGCAGCAAACGCGATAATGAGCGCTCCGGCTGCTGCGGCCACACCGCGCATCAGAGTCCGCATGTCTAACATCGTGTCCTCCATTGGTTTATTTTATTGGTCTTGTCCAACCCGGGCACTCTCGCCGAATCGAGTCTCTAAGTGCCCACGGAAGTTGGAATTGTGGAGTATAACGCTCTGAGTGTTTCTTGGGGAATGTAGACCAGCCAGCCGCCTGCCGCTACGGCTGCAAATTCATGCGTCGGAGCAGGTCAGCGAAGCGCGGGTCCGAGCACAGCGGATCGAACGTTGGATCTACAGGAGCCGGTGCAAGCATCGCTCGATGTCCCCGATCCTGCAACGCGTGAAGGAGTTCGCGCCAGGACCCAGAGGAGCTTATCCAAGGCTGCGAGCTTTGGCCAGGGATGCCTTCTCTGCCTTGCTCCTTAGCGTTTTCAGTGCGAAGTGGATGGGCGAGTTGCACAGAAGGCAGGTGGACCACGCCGAATCTGATCTTGCGCAGTGGGATGCCGAGTTCAAGGCGAACGCGGGACAGCGGTGCCTTAGCCGTTCACGAATGCGATCGAACGTCCGGGGCGCGGTGACGCGGGAAATGAAGGTTTGGTTGCCGCTGCTCGCCGGTATGGCCTTCTTGCTTGCTCTCCTACATCGTGAGGTCGAAGCGACGCGATAGAGAGAGAATTTACTCGGTGGAAGAACTTTCAATCCGCAGCCACGGCTCGCGACTTGGCCCATTCGCGCACGCCTCGAATGTCTTCCGCCCGGGTCACGCTGAGCGGCTGTGTGCCATGAATTTCCGCAAGTAGAATGTCGGTTGAGAGTTGAGCTTTCGCACTGAACGCGGTGTAGAGTCCTGCCGCAATCGCCTGCTCGATTTCGGCGCCTGAAAAACCTTCGCTCGCCGCTGCCAGCTTCGCCACGTCAAACGCAGCTGCGTCTCGCCCGCGTTTCCTGAGGTGCAGCGCAAAAAGCGCAGCGCGCACATCCGCATTCGGCAAATCAACGAAGAAGATCTCGTCGAAGCGCCCCTTCCGCAGCATTTCCGGAGGCAACGCGGAAATGTTGTTCGATGTCGCCGCTAGAAACACGCCGCCTTCCCGATCCTGCATCCATGTCAGCAGCGTCGCCAGCAGCCGCTGCGACAATCCCGCGTCCGCGTCGCCGCTCGTTCCCGCTGATGCAAACGCCTTCTCGATCTCGTCGATCCACAACACCATCGGCGCCATCTTCTGCGACAAATCGAGCGCCTTGCGCAGCCGCTTCTCGCTTTCGCCCACAAACTTGTCGTAGAGCGCGCCCGCGTCTAACCGCGCCAGCTCGATTCCCCATTCGCCCGCTACCGCGCGCGCCGCAAGGCTTTTCCCACATCCTTGCACGCCGGTGATCAGCACGCCCTTCGGCGGCACCAGTCCGAATCGCTGCCCTTCCGGCGTAAATGCGTTATGTCTTTTCGTCAACCACTCTCGCAGGCGCTTCAGCCCTGCTACGTCCGCAAACGACACATCGCGCCGCACCGGTTCAAGCAGTCCCTCCGTTTGCAGTGCACTCCGCTTCGCATCCATCACCGCGTCGGCGAGCCCCGCATCAGCCTTGCCTCGCGCTAGCAGGCATTTGCGGAGCGTTCGCATCGCTTCTTCTACCTTCAAGCCAGCCAGGTTCTCCGCAAGCCGCCGGATGCTCGCGGCATCGAAAGTGACCGTCAGGTGCTGGTCACGTCTCATTTCCGCCAGCACCTGTTTCACGCCCCTCGCCAATTCATCCGCATCCGGCAAACCAAACGCAAACGGCACCGATTCGCTCGCGATCTCCGGCGGCAGGTTAAGCGATGGCGCCGAGATTACGATCGACCGCCGCGTGCTCCGAAACGCGTCCGCCAGATCACGCAGCCTCCGGCAGATCTTGTCGTTGTCGCAATACCGCGCGAAATCCTTCAGCAGGAATATCGCGTCTCCCCGAATCTCCGCGATATTCGCGAGCGCCTGCTCCGGCTCCGCGGTTCCGTAAATCGGCGCGCCTTCAATTCTCGCGAGGCCCGTCGTCACGCTCCACGCGTACAGCGGAACGCACAGCTCCACGGCAATCGCCGTCAGCAGGTGCACCAGCCGCTCCTCTTCCGCCGTCTCCACGATGATAATGGGATTTCGCGAATTGATCAGCAGCCGCAATTCGTCGCGCTTGCTGCCAATCGCCGCCGCCCCGCTCGAACTCGAAATCATCGGGACCCCGTCTCAGAGTATCAAGGTTGCCATCCGCAGCGGGCCCGTTTTAGCCGTCGCGTCGCAAGCTTATTAACTAGCGCACGAAACGTTGCCTGGTAGGGTCGAGGAATGCGCCGAGTCTGTCGCCGGCCGTTAAACCCATCCGCAAGGGCTCCCGCAACTCATTGAATGTGCGCGACCGCAGGTCAGTTATTTTGGTATTCCCAAATCAGATGATTTCGCAGTGTCGTCTTTAAGGAAACCTTTGACGCGATTTACATCGCTTTGGAAGCAGTAAGGAGTAACATCTTCGACCTCGCTAGATCCTTGACGCCAGGCGTTCAGCGAAACGCGCCTTTGGCGAAACGGAGAACTCTTGTCGCAGGCAATCGAAGACAAGCATGACCATGTCCGCCAGCTCGTCGCGCTAGGCAAGGAGCGAGGTTACCTGCTGTTCGATGAGGTGAACGATATTCTACCGCCCGAAGTCCACTCGCCGGAAGAAATCGACAATTTGCTCTCGACTTTAGAAACCTACGGCATCGAGATCTACGAAGATGTTTCCGCCGCGAAGGCCGCGCTGGAGGCTGCCGAGCCCCTGGAGCCTGAAGTAAAGGAGGAGGGCGCCCTCGACCTGACGCCGGGCCTCCTCGAAAAGACAACCGACCCGGTCCGCATATACCTGCGGGAGATGGGCGCTGTTCCCTTGCTCACGCGCGAAGGTGAAGTCGTCCTTGCCAAGCGCATCGAACGGGGCCAGTTCCTCGTCCTGAAGACCATCACACGCTCGCCCATCGTCATTAAAGAGCTGCTGGCGATTGCCAAAGATCTGCGCGAGGGTGCTCGCTCGATCAAGGAGATCGTGCACTTTGATGACGAGGAGCTGAAGGAAGAGACAGTCGCGAAGAAGACGCGGCAAACTCTGAAGATTCTCGACCATATCGCCGCTCTCTACAACGTCGCACTCAAACAGGGCGCGAGACTCGCGTGTATCCCGAAATCGAAGCAGCGTTCTTATTTGCGTGCTTGGTACGCAATCTCCCGGGCGCGCATCCAGATATCGCAATTGGCGCGTTCGATCGAATTGAATACGCGGGAGCGCAAGCGCTTGATCGCCAAGCTCCGGCAGACGGTGGAGCAAGTGCACTCGCTGGAGCGCGAAGTGGGCAAGCTCGAGCGCCGCGCGGACGTGTCCAAGGGTGATGCGACGGCCGAGACGAGGCGCGAACTGCGCCTGCGACGCCATGACTTGGGGGAAATTTCCGATGCGAGCGAGGTTGGACTGACCGAGCTCAAGCGCACGCTGCAGATCATTCTGCGGGGCGAGGCTGAGACCGAACAGGCGAAGAATGAGCTAACCCAAGCAAACCTGCGCCTGGTTGTGTCCATCGCCAAGAAGTATACCTACCACGGCCTGCAGTTCCTGGATTTGATCCAAGAGGGCAATATCGGTCTCATGAAGGGGGCAGAGAAGTTCGAGTGGCGCCGCGGCTACAAATTTTCGACCTATGCCACGTGGTGGATACGTCAAGCGATTACCCGCGCCATCGCGGATCAGGCCCGCACGATACGCGTGCCAGTGCATATGGTCGAGCACATCAACAAGATGATACGCGCCAGCCGAGAACTGGTGCAGGAACTTGGCCGCGAGCCCACTTCGGAAGAGCTCGCCGAGCGCTTGGAGATTCCGGTCGACAAGGTGCGTAAGGTAAAGAAGATCGCGCAGCAGCCGATTTCGCTGGAAACGCCCATAGGCGAGGAGGATAGTTCGCATCTGGGCGACTTCATTGAGGATAAAGCGGTCGCGTCACCTTCAGATGCAGCCATCAAACTCAATCTGGAAGAGCAGACGGCGTCATTGTTGAAGACCCTGACCCCTCGCGAGGAGCGCATCATCAAGATGCGCTTTGGCTTGGAAGACGGCTCCGAACACACTCTGGAAGAGGTGGGGAATTCTTTTGCCGTCACCCGCGAGCGCATCCGCCAGATTGAAGCGAAAGCACTGCGGAAGCTGCGCCACCCGTCACGATCGGGAAGGCTTCGCGCGTTTCTCGACAGGTAAGGCAAGCTTAAGTGTTGCACGCCCCGGGGCTGACGCCCAAGGCGGTGCTGGAGAAGATGGCCGAAATCCAAATGATCGACGTCTGGATTCCTACGGTCGATCAACGATGGTTGATTCTGCCACGAGGGACACGCCTCGACGACCTCAGAATGACAGGGAAATCAACTTTCCCGTAACCTGCAAAGCCGTCAGAAGATCAATTTCAGTCCCAATTGCACTGCGCGGTTCCCTCCCGATCCCAGCACCGGATTCCCGCCAGCTTGGTCAGGTGTGGCACAGCCACAGCCCAAAACCGTGGAAGAAGGATCATCATAGAGCCCGGAGCCAAAGCCATTCGACGACCCGTACGGATTAGTGAAGTTGGGATGGTTGAAAATGTTGAAGAACTCCGCTCGGAACTGGGCGGTGAGCCTCTCCCTCAACTTCCAACCCTTAGTCACGGATAAGTCCAAATTGCGAATGCCGGAGTCGCGGAAGTTGTTGCGCGGCGACGTGCCGAAGGTGCCCAAGGCAGGAGGGATCAAGACGGAATGACCTTGGAAATAACAGCCTTAAATCTGGAGCGAGGAGAACGTCGCTGCCGCGGCATTCGCGCAAGTAGTCGCGGCGGCCTTGGTCTGAGCACTTGATAACCTCACCGTACCGGCCGGGGTTAGCTGCGTACAGCTAACAGTGTTCGCAATGGTGGTCTGTGAGGTGAAGTCCCCAGCACAATAAGGAATGGAAGAATTACCCGATTTGAAGTCGTGGGGGTTGCCGACGAAATCCCAGCGATCCGCAAATTCGCTAGTTCCGCTGATGTTGTCCCCCTGATCGTTGCCGTACCAGGGCTGGCCGGTCTGTACTGTGACAATGGAATTAAGTTCCCAGCCTTGCAGCAGCTGCGCCGGCGCCTTCTTTCCGGGGATCGCGTACGTCACGGAAAAGGTGAAGCGGTGCGTGATGTCAAAGTCGCTGCTCGCATACTCAAGACCAGGATGCGTGCTGTCCTGAGGAAGGAAATTAATCGAGCCCTTTGCGGAGCCACGCTGGGACGGATCGGCATAGTTGTGACGGAAATCCCCGCCGAACTTGATCGCATGATTGCCACGCAAATAGGAAACGTAATCTACCAACTGATGTACGCTATCGGGACCAAACCGGTAGGGCCAGCCAGGGCTGCCTCCCAATTGGTTAAATCCCTTGACCCGAATAATCGGCAGCGAACCAACGGTCGTCACGCCGGTGTTAATTCCGTAGGTCGTCGCAGGCAGGTTCGAATCGATCTGATCGCTTTCCCGGTTCATGAGCACGTAACCAACGCGCGCCACATTTGCCCAACGTGAATTTGGGGTGTAGGTCCAATTGATTCCCAGAACGCGAGGCCGATTGTCCTGTACCGACCTCCATTGTTGCCGCAGGTAGACAACATCCTCGGCAGTGATCAGGCCCTCGCTCTGGAAGTACATTTTTCTTCCCTCGTGCCCGATCCCGTTTTCCTCGAAAAATTTCGCGCCAGGATGTCCTAGCTTAGGCGAAGCTAGTTTCTGGCGCGAAACTCAATTCCCCGCATGAAATCGACGGAAACCCGGGCGACGATCAAAGCAGCGGGTCACGAGGGCGGAGGCTGCTGACGCTTTGCTTTATTCTCAATCACGTGCTCCTTTAGGCGCTGCACGAGTTCGTCTTCCTTTCCGTCCATAAGCTCTTGTTTCAATTCGTTTAGGGCGAAGTGCACCACGTCGTGGTGATGCAGCTCTTCTGGCCTCACCCGATCGCTAAGGCGCAACCAGAGTTGGTGGACCAGATTCACCTCGTTCCTGGTCAGGTTTGGTGCATGTGGACCGAGCAAGAAAAACTCATGGTCTCCGCCGGGAGTGTAGATTTCTAGATTGAACTGCGGTCGGGGGTCGGGCAAACCTTCCCAGGCGAGACCAAACTGGCGCGCCTGCTCAGCTAAGCCCATTTTGGCCGAGCGCCCCAGGACGATCGTTGACGACTGCAGGTTGGCCGCGGCTCGCAGGATACCGTCTTCCAATTCATTCGCGGCAACCACAGCTAGCCGGATCGGCTTGCCACGCTGTTCGGCCATGCCGAGAGCTTTCGTAAATAAAAACTGTTCGATACTGCCAAATAGCTGATCCGCTTCGAGTTCAACTTCGCCAGAGCCGGTTCGGCGCATGACTTGCACATGCAGCACAACGATGTCGCGCCGCTCCGTCTGGACGCGATCCAGCACGGCTCCCAGATGATAAAGCGCATAATAATTGCTGACTGGAACGAGGACATTACCGGGTCGCGCGCCGACCGTCTCGGCCGTCAGATCGGTGCGCGATGCGACATTGAACTGATCCAGATCGGCTCTCGCATTGCCTCGTCTTTTCGTGACTCTTTCAGCCACCGTGAACGTAGCAAAAAACGCGGCTGTAAATAAAATGCCGGAAATCGTGGCGATCTCTTTCGTGAAGAGATTGATCGTGCAAAGGGCCAACAGAGTTAGGGTAATCAATATCAAACCTACCGGAATCTCCACATCACCTAATCTGAAGTTAAAAGGCACGCGAAATTCCCGCGCTCCAGGTTCCTTATAGCGCAGCGCCAGCACGGCCGCGCCGTTCATGGCAAAGCTCCACATGACGCCGAACGCATAGGCTTCGCCGAGGAGAAAGATATTTCCGCGGCTCAGGAGAATCGTGGCGATCTGCAGCCCGGTAACCAGATTGACGATGCGATAGGAGGTCCCAAAACGCCGATGGGGCTGGCGGAACCAATCAGGTAGAATCCCGTCTTCGGCAACGCGGTTGAGCACGCCGTTCGAACCTACAATGGCGGTATTCACAGCCCCCGAGAGCATCAGAACCCCGACAAGCACAACAAAAGCTTGAAAGACGAGGCGGAGGCTATAAGGCCCGACGAAATTCATGGCCAGTCCGCTAATCAGGTTTCCGAAATATTGGCGCCGGGTTGCGTCGGGAATGATCATTACGGCGAAGAAGGACACACCCGCTGTGAAAACCAAACTATAGGCGAGGATGATCAGGCTCACCTTTTTCAGGTTCTGCATTTTGGGATGCTCGAGTTCGCGATAGATCTGCGCCAGTGTCTCTTCGCCGCTCATTGCCAAGACCGAATGGCCTAGCGCGACGAAAATACCTACCACTCCGATGGTGTAGGCCCAGTTCGTATAACGCAACCAGCCGAGTGCCGTCTCGGAGAACGTCAAATTGGACGGCTCCGGCCAGGGAGGAAGATGAACGCCGCGCACCCAAAGCGTATAGGCGCACCACACGAGCATCACGACGACCATGGCCGTTGTGACGTGCATGATCCGCAGCGCCTTTCCGCTCGATTCATGAATTCCTTTAATATTCTCCCACCAAAAATACAGAGTGACCGCGATGGCAAATAAAGCTGCGCTGAAATTGTCGGGAATCGTAAGATTCAAATGTCCGTACCGAAGCAATTCATTCACAAACCCGACCAAGTAATGGCCTGCCGACACGCCACTGATGGGTCCGGTAAGAATGAAGTCGAACATCAGGGCAGAGACGGAAAGTTTTGCCATCCTCCCGCCCATGGCTTCCTTCACAACGCGATAGACGCCGCCGCGGACGAACATGCTGCAACTTTCCATATACAGCGCGCACACCGCGTAAGCTAGAAGCATAACGGCCAGAATGAACCACGGCGCCGTTTTGCCAAAAGCCTCCTCAGCGATTGCACCTGCATAGAAGGCCGAGGAGCCCATGTCATTGAGCACTATCGCGGCCGCCCGCCAAAAGGAGATAAAGCTGAGCATGGCCGTAGTGGCTACGATTACCTTGGGGACAGGAGCTGAACCCTGCGCTTTTGTTAAGGAAGGATGCGCCGGCATGTTATTAGGCAGATTGAAAAACAGAGTTGTGTGTCATTCATTTCGCGCGCCCGTTTCGATGCCACCAAACTGCAGAAGCGAGTTCCCGCGCTTCCTGGCAATGCCCGAACGGAACTTCGAGCAAGACGCAAAAGTCCCTACGCTGCCCAAAGCCATCGAAACGTTTATGAAGAACTTTCCAGTTCCTTACAAGGTAATGAACAGCCGCGAGGCTGCCCCACTCGGAAAGCCCGGCACAAACTACCTGACACTGACCTGAGCCTCGCTGACTGGTTAGTAGTCTTAGAACAATGGCCTTGTCGTAGGTAACGCCGTCACGTTTTTCGATGGAGTGTACATTCCCACCCACTCGAAACCCACGCTCGCCTCTGTCATTAAAAGTAAATTGACAGAGGACTCCGCCTGACTCGGCCTCGAGTTCAAAGGTTTTAAAGTTGGAATCGGAACTGCCATAACAGATCAGAGCGCCATCCTCTTTTTTATTTGCTTCCTCCATATCGGTCACTATGCGAAGTCCTTTGCCAGTGTGTCGCAGGAATAAGGCCGTCAGCATGGCGGTTGCCTGAGGTGAGAAAGTGCCCTGAATGACTTCGCCGGTAAAACCCTGAGCCTGCTCGCGATCGGAGTCTGTCCATCGAAAGCGGTTCCGCAGCACGACATTTTCATAGCTGTCGATGACGAGATCGACATCCCTCGAGGAGATGCTTTCCCACCAAAAGCGGCGAAAAAGGAACTTGTTCCACGAGTCCGTAAATACCCTCGCCGCTTGACTAGCTTGCTCCCCTAGTACGGAGACAGGCGCACCCAAATGAGTGGCGATGAAACGGCTCACTGAGCTAAGTCGCCACACCGGATGCACTGTGTGGCGGCCGATATGGATGTAGTGCGAATCGCTCATGGCCTCTACCCGGCTTCCTGTGATTCCACCAGCTATGGACACACGCATTTACGGCTGCAGATACCTGGGGCGCGACGGGGCGCACACCAAAGAGTCACACCAATAGTTCGGCTCGTCGTAGAGCCTTATGCAATTTTTGAGTTGGACACGACCCCGTGTCCGAGGTGATCCCTGAAGAATGAGAATACTAAAGCCCCTCGTTTCATCGCCGAAAAGAGGGTTAGAGCCTACGGCTTTGTGGGCTCTATGCGCGCAGTCTGCAGATTTTCAGCTCAGGAGTCAACTAAAATTGGGATACGCGAACTTTCGAGGCGGCCTAATGGCGCGATTCGCTTGCTCTGGGTCGCGGCGAGGTGTGTTTCATTTCATCGTTCAAAACGATTGATTCCGCGATCTCTTTCATGGACTTGCGCCGGTCCTGGCTCTCTCGTCTTATAGTGCTATATGCCTCTTCCTCAGTGATCATCAACTCGCGCTGTAGAATCCCTTTGGCCCGGTCCACGAGTTTCCGCGTTTCTAGCCGGTCTGATAGAGCCGACCTTTCGCTCTCCAGCTGCCGTTTCTGGCGCTGATTCTCTCTCAACTCCGCAATCGTCTTCTCTAGTTCGGAAGTGCGCTCCGCCACTCGAATCTCAAGCTGATCACGCATTTCTCGGAGCGCCTGTTCAGTTTTCTTTTTGGAAGAACTAACCCAGCTCGCCGCTAGCGCACAAACAATGAAGGCCGCCAGATAAGCGCTGTCCGTGGTGTTGAGTGCGAACGAATGCAGCGGCGGAACAAAAAAGTAATCGACAACCAGTGTAGAAAGGAAAACCGCGAACAGTCCCGTGGCTACCCCGCCTGACCAGGCGCTGGCCATGACAGCGGCAAAAAACAAAAATAGGAAAGGGTAAGCGAAAAATCGCTGCAGGAGTAGACTCGAAAGAAACGCCGCAGCCACAAATGACAGCGCTATAGCATAGCGTCGAATCAACGAGCATCTCCAGGCGGCTATTATCAGCTAGAGTGCCGCGTGAGCCAAGCTCCGCTTGATGTGTCGTACCCAATTACCTTCCAAAACAAACCTCCGTCCGCAACTATTCCAGACAACTCCCCAATACCGTACATGGGGATTTCAGGCCGGGCCATTCCTCTGATAAACCGACGCATTATAAAAGGGCGCCCCTGATGGAGTCGGTTTTGATCGCTCGCATCAACACCTACAGGAAGGAGTACCCTCGTGAATGATGCCAGGTATATTGGGCTAGACGTTCACCAAGCAACGATCTCCGCAGCGGTTCTGGACTCCACCGGTAAGCTGGTGATGGAATCCATCCTCGAAACCAAAGCGGCCACCATCCTACAGTTTTTGCATGGACTGCGTGGAAGTTTGCACGTCACTTTTGAAGAGGGGACATGCGCGGCATGGGTGCACGATTTGCTCAAGCCCCACGTCGAACTAAGCGTCTTTCTTTGTGTGCCGGATTTCGTCATTCAAGAGGATTGCTTCCGCAATTTCCTTCATTGACTTGCTTCTTTCCCGGCTTTCTCGTTGCAAAGTGAGATAAGCCTCCTGCTCGCTGATCTTCATGTCGCGCTGCATAATACCTTTGGCGCGATCCAAGATTTTACGCGTCTCCAGCCTTGCCGAAAGTTCCAAGTTTTCGCTTTCCAGACGTGCCAGTTCTATCTCCGCACCGACCAGGAGACCCATCGCGGAGATTAGGCGAATCTGGCGATCGGTATAGCGGTGTGGATCGCGATGCTGCAAGTTGATCACGCCCACGAGCCGGCCACGGCTGAGCAGCGGAACGGAAAGAAAGGCCTCAAAGCGATCTTCGGGCAAATCGTTGAAGAGCTGAAAGCGTGGGTCCTGCGATGCATTCTGGCTCAAGGCGACCGTCCGTCCGTGTTCGGCTACCCAGCCCGTGATCCCTTGCCCCATCTTCAGTTTGAGGCGATTGACGGCTTCCGGGTGGGGATTCTTCGAGGCGCGCAGCACAAGTTCATCTTTCTCAAGCACATAGACGAAACAGGAGTCGCACTTCAGCACGGACGTCGTAAGCTCCAAGACTTCTGCGAGCACCCGTCCGAGCGGCGCGGCAGTGGCATTGTCAGCAGAGCGTTCCAGAGCGGGATTCGACACCTGTTGGGGAATGACTTCCGTCAGAAGCTGAATGTGCCGCTCGTTTTCCTGCAGTTCGCTGGTCGACTGCTGCAGCGCGGCGGTGCGTTCGGCGACCAGAACCTGGAGCTGGCTGCGCGTCTCTTTGAGCGCCACTTCGCTCTTCTTCTTGGAAGCGCTCACCCAACTGGCGGCGAGCGAACAGACGACAAAGGCCGCAAAATAGGCAACCTCGGTCGGTTTGATGGAGAATGAATAGATCGGAGCGAAAAAGAAATACTCCACGGTGACGGTCGAAAGCAGCACCGCAAGAAGCCCTGGAAGCGTGCCCCCGAACCAGCCGCTGGCCATCACAGCGGCGAAGAAGAGGAAGAGGAAAGGATGGGGAAATAGCGGCTGGAGCGTAAGACTCGCGAGCAATGCCGCGGCCACAAAGGATAATGCCGAGCCGTATTGGCGGATCACCGATCCGACCAGCCCGGCGTCACTTCGAATGACAGGCCGAATCTCCGTAGCGCATCGTATTGTTTCCGTTCTGGTTCCCATGCGCGTAGCTCCCTGTGCCAATTTCATGTATCACGCTAAATGTCTCTTGCCAGTTACGCAAACTCAAACTTTCGTTCGGAACGATCTGTTCTTGAGGTGCCTTCTGCTAGCGATTTGCGAAATAGAACAGCAGGGCAAAAATTACAATCGGTATCAGGGCCATAGCCACGTACAGGACGACCTTTTTTGGCTGTGATGAGCGCCCTTTCTTCCAATCCCTCAGTTCCGCGCGATCCGCTATGCCGACTTCATTCAGGTGTTGGAGATCCCGTGCGAAGTCGTGCGCATTCGCGTAACGGTTTCTGGGCTCACGTTCGAGAGCCCTGTAAATCGCCTCCTGTAGCTGGGGAGAGATCGCAGGATTGATTTCGCGAGGCGGGACAGGATGGTTCAGGGTTCGGTCGAAAGGTTCGGATTCAGGAAATGGCTTTCTGCCTGTGACCATCTCGTACAAGATAATTCCCGCTGCATAGATGTCGCTGCGCCTGTCGCCTCGTTTGCCTTTCAATTCCTCGGGGGAGATGTATTCCGATCCGCCGGTGATCTGGCTGATATTCGTGAAGGTAAGGCGACGCCCTGCGGCTTGTCCCGCCGCACCAAAGTCAATCAGCTTGATGTGATCCTCGGTATCGACCAGGATGTGTTCTGGCCGTAGGTCGCGGTGGACGATTCCATGGTTGTGAATATATTCGAGCACCTGGCAGATCCCTATGACGATACGTACCGCGCGCTCGGCAGTGAGCTTCTCTTCCGACATGATCTGACGCAGCGGTTTTCCTTCAAACCACTCCATCACGATGTAGGGGCGGCTGCGGTCGGAGCCAGGGAGAAGCTTGATGAGCCCAGGGTGATTTAACTCCCTGCCAATTTCCTCTTCGCGACGAAACCGGTCGGAGAAAGTGTGGTCGCTTTCCAGCTCAGAATGGGGAACCTTAAGAGCTACCGGTTGATTCGTGCGCAAATCGATGGCACGGAAAATTGTTGCCATCGCGCTGCGGGCGACGACGCCCTCCATCCGATAGTGGTCAAGTTGTTCGCCGGAGCTCACGTGTGCGTCTGGCATTGTTGCCGCCAATCACCGGCTTTCTGTCCTCATGTAGAATTGGGCGCACATTCTATCTGCCGCCACCTTCAATCCGGGTTCGACACAGCTTCATTACCGAGACAAACGGAATCGGTCCCGCGAGACGTCTGCACTCGGAACGTCGGCTGACTCGGTGGGCCTTCAGCGCCTTCCGGTCTTGTCTCAGCAGCCAATGGAATCGGCTGCCTGACCATACCAATTTGGGTCGGAGCCCCTTTTGCGAGACCTTCCTCAATATCCTGTGGAGACCTCAAGTGAAACGCGCCGCGCAAGACCAGAGGAGTCAACAGCGTAGTCAGCAACACCACCGCAACCATGACGGCGACTTCGGACTGACCGAAAATACGGGTGCTGGCGCCCATGGCAGTCACGATCAATCCAACTTCACCGCGAGAGATCATGCCGCAGCCGACTCGCAGGCTACGGACCCAGTCCATGCCAGAGGCCAGGGCCGCGAATCCGCAGCCGATCAGCTTGCCTATGATCGCCACGGCCAAAATCGCCAATAGCAGAGCCCAATGCCCGCCGAGCGCCCGATAATCGCTGGAAAGCCCTATGGAGAGAAAAAACAGTGGAATCAAAAAACCGTGACCGATGGCGTAGAAGCTGCGTTCCACCTCGGCTTTGTACTGGGAGGTGGCAAACACATATCCGAGCAAATACGCGCCCGTAATTCCGGCCACGCTGCCCAGCCATTCGGCGGAAAGCGCGTAAACCAAGACCAGCGCCAAAACGCAACTCGGGACCGCTTCGTTGGCCGTTAGCCTGCGCAGTTGAAGGATTAAAGGATCAAGCCAACGCTTTGCTGCGCCATATCCGCTAACGAAAAAAAGAGCCACACAAATGGAAATAAGCATCGTTCGCACAATCAGCGGATGCGCAGCGGCGGGAGCGATGCGATGTTGTAACCAGGCGCTGGCCATCGGTGCGACGCCGAAAGACTCGCCTTTGGTCGTGATCGAGGCGGCGAGGAACGCCAGTACGAACAAACCCATAACATCATCGATGACCGCCGCACCTAAAATCACCGTGCCTTCGGGGGAGGACATCTGTCCTGCATCCATCAGAGTTCGAGCCGAAATGGAGACGCTTGTGGCCGTCAGCGCTCCGCCTAAGAAGCATGCCGTGATCCAGGAAAGTCCAAAGAGGTGTCCCACCGCCGCGCCTAGCAGGAATGGCCAGATAACGCCGAATAATGCCACGAGGAATGCGGTGGTGCCGGCTTCGCGCATGCGGTCGACGTCAGTTTCCACGCCCGCGAGGAACATCAGCACGAGTCCGCCGACTTGAGCCAGAAGCAGCAATGCGCTGGTCGCCCGGCCGCTTTCAAAGAGATGCAGATGCAGCAGATTAACAGCGCCTGGGCCGAGTAAGACGCCGACCAGCAGTTCTCCCAGAATGGCCGGCATTCCAAAGCGGCTGCACAACGAGGCTGCAAACTTCGCAGCCGGCAGAAGAATCGCGAGAAGCAAAGCAAGCTGGAGGGCCGGTTGCATCGGCTAGCCGACGTCCGCCGCGACGATGGCTTCGCTGGACTCGCGCCTACGCAATCGGCGTATAACGCGCGTCACTAATGTCCACGGACTTTTGTATCCGCCTCGCTCGATTCCAGCGTGCTTCATAGCGCGAATCGAGGCGCCCTGCCTGCGCGCGAGTTCCGCTTGCACGCGATTCCCCGCCAATAAAGCTGCGTGGTGCGTATGCTTTTCGGCTTTGTCCATGACGCGAAGCCGCATCCACAGTTCGCCCATCTTCAACTGAGCGATAAAGCTATTCGGGGCCAGCCGGACGCCTTCGCGGAGTTCTTCGATCGCCTCCGGCACTTCAAAATTTACGCACAGGGCCATTCCGAAGAGGACTCGCAACTCGGAAACCTGTGGGTTCATCCACACGCACTCGCGTAACTGCCCCACCAAATCGGCACGTTGGGCCTTATCCAGCACACTCGGATCCGCAAACATCCGCAACAGCAACCCTTGCGTCTTCTCGGGGACCACGGCGAACTCGAAAGTTCCCGCGCGCGGACTCAAAGCGCTGGCGGCGACGCCGTCCATCAAGATATCGTCGTTCGACTTCAACGCACTCTCGCTGAGCACAATCTCGTTTTCTGCCATACTGTTACTCTCCCTCGTTGGGCACTGAAGGCATCTGGTTGGGATTGCCAATGGCAAGCCGCGAAACGCACTTCGCGGCCTGCCATCGACTTCGAGCTTTGCTTATAGGTGTGAGACGCCAGCGTCCTGTTAGGCTTGGCCCAAGAGAACCGCGGGCTCCGGCTGGAATACGAAGTCGGGATAGCCGAGCTGTCCCATCTCCGGAATGTCGAGCCCCGCCAGTTCCGTTTCTGCTGACACGCGATGCCCGATAAAGAACTCCAGCGCCAGGTTGATGACCATGCTGATTGTGAAAACGACCCCAATCAGCGTCGAGATACCCACAAGTTGGGCAACAAGCTGGGTCGGATCGCCGTAGAACAGGCCCGTGACGCTGCCGTTTACGCCGTTCCAGCTCCCGCCATAATTGCTCGTGCCGTCGGCAAACAAACCGACTGAAAGCACGCCCCACAACCCGTTCGTGCCGTGTACGGAAATCGCGCCAACCGGATCGTCAACCTTGAGTACGTTTTCGAAAAACGTGCAGCTCAAGCACACCAGCACACCGGCAACCAACCCAATGATGCAAGAGCTTACCGGGCTGACGAAGCCGCTCGGCGCGGTAATGGCCACGAGCCCAGCCAGGAGCCCGTTGCCGCTCATGGAGTAATCGGGCTTACCCTTCAGCGCCCACATGTAGAGGATCGCTCCGATCGTGCCCGTGCAGCCCGCCAGCATCGTGTCAACGGCGATCGTGCCAATGCGCAAGTTGCCGTTAGCGGACGCGCCGAGAGTGCTGCCAGGGTTGAATCCGAACCAGCCGAAGGCCAGAATGAAACACCCGATCAGCACTGCTGAAACATCGTGCCCCAGGATGGCGTTGGATGAGCCGTCGCGGTTGTACTTGCCGATTCGCGGGCCGATAATCATGCACACGGCTAGCGCCGTAATTCCGCCAACTGAGTGCACCACCCCCGATCCGGCGAAATCGCAGTAGCCCTTGCCCAGGCCGACGTTGGTTCCCAGCTGCGAGAGCCAGCCGCCGCCCCAAGCCCAGTTGCCATAGAGCGGATAGGTAAGCGCGCCCATGATGATGGAAGAGACCGTGAACGCCAGAAACTTCCAGCGTTCCGCGCACGCTCCGGTGACGATGGTGAGCGCCGTATCCATGAAAACCATCTCGAATAGGAAAATCACCATCACGCCAACGTCATACGTGTGGCCAGCCAGGAACATGCCGGACTGACCCCACAAGCCCCACATCTTTCCGAAGATCGAGATTGCGTGTTCAGAAGCTAGGGGTTGCAGGCCGCCCAGGTTGGAATTGCCCGCAGCCCCGCCCATCTGAATTGCAAAACCTATGATCCAGTAGGCAAAGAGTCCGCAGGTGTACACGAAGAAGTTCATCATGTACGTGTGGTTCGCGTTCTTAACGCGGGTCAGGCCCGATTCCACCATGGCGAAGCCGGCCTGCATGAACATGACTAAGAAGCCGCAGATCAGCGTCCAGGTGAAGTTGATCGCGATCTTGTTCTGGCCGACTTGATTGGCGACGTCCGGAAGCGTTACGCCGACCTTGGAATCGGCTGTCGGCACATCGCTGATCGTTCCTGTGATCGTGCCGCCGGGATCGCCTTTCTGCAGGTCCATTTGTGAAGGAGCCTTGCCTGCGGCATCCTTGAGTTCGGCGTCGACCGGGGTGGCCGGCGCTGGCACCGCGGCTGGCGCTGCCGCGGGTGCGGCGGGTGCCGGAGCCTGCTGTGCGTGAACCGCCAAACCAAACGCCAAGCCAAGCGCCAGGACCCAAAGACAACACATGTAACAACTGCGACTGCAGAGCTTTTTCATCGGCTATGCTCCATAGTGGTTTT
>Ga0209577_10001396_pt1 | contig 24009 bp, 20 predicted proteins | sample GraSoiAngelo_109_FD_185874 | JGI IMG/M metagenome (GOLD analysis project Ga0209577, IMG submission 185874) | Grasslands soil microbial communities from the Angelo Coastal Reserve, California, USA - 14_0903_12_20cm (SPAdes) (version 2) | ecosystem: Environmental > Terrestrial > Soil > Grasslands...
CGGTCATCGTCCCTTGCTATAACTCAGAGCGCACAATCCGCCAATGTCTGACTTCGATTATCAACCAGCGGACTTCCGTTGAATTCGACGTGATCGTAGTCGACAGCTCGTCCGATCAAACTGCACGAATCGTGGAGCATGAGTTTCCCTCGGTTCGATTGATCAAGCTCAATGAGCGCGCCTTCGCCGGCGTCGCTCGCAACGTTGGGATCAGAGCAACGCGGACGCCGTATTGCCTCATGATCGATTCTGATTGTGTGGCCGAGCCCGACTTGATCGAAAGGGCCATGGCCCGACATCGCGAAGATAATTACGCTGCCGTCGGCGGCTCATTAGCTAACGGCACGCCACGGAGCCTAAGCGGCACCATCGGCTACCTGATTGAGTTTAAAGAATTTATGCCCAGCGTGCCGCTGCGTCTGGTGCAGAGTGTGCCGACTGCAAACGTAACGTACCGTCGCGAGACCCTGGAACGTTACGATTGTTTCGATGAGGTGATGTGGCTGGCCGAAGATATCCTGTTACATTGGCAGATGTTTCAAGCGGGCGAGCGCATCCTATTCGACCCTGCGATCAAGGTCCAACACTTGAACAAGACTGGCTGGCGGCAAATTCTTTACTATCAGATTGACCTTGGGAGATTCTCAGCCATAGCGCGAAAGCGCGGTGGATTGCCCGGTGGCATTCTCCTCAAGTATCCGCCCCTGATTCTACTCATGCCCTTTGCACGACTACTAAGAGCCTTCACGTGGTTTGCGAAACATGACAAGCGTTTGCTATTGAGGTTTTTGCTGATTTGGCCTGCATATCTTCTGGCCACCTCGTTTTGGTCATTTGGTTTTTTGGCTGAGTGCGTGTCAGAACCGCGAGGGGTAGCGACCGGATCGGAAAAAGAACCCCCGACATGAGTTGCCTTCACCATAGCTAAACTAATCAACGAAAAGGGCATTGGAGCATTCGCACGAGAAGTGACTGCGATTCAATGCGCAAATTCGACCTCAGGGCAAGATAAAAAGTAGAAAAAATGAAAATTAAAGTAAAACTCAGTTGACAAGGACTATCGAAATAGAGTATTTAGATGCGCGCCTTTCAGGCTACTGGTTTCTGAAGCCTTATTCGATGTCCCGCCCTTCGAAGAGGCGACAGGCTTCTGCAAGTAAGGGCAATTCAATACATTCTTATGATCACGAAGACTTCCCCGACATGGATTGGTATCAACTCTCGCCTTAATTTTTCGATCACTCTGACTGCTCAGCAATGAGGGTAATTACGGACGAAATGTATCGCCACGACTTTTGCCAAGGAGAAAAGAAAATGAGAACCAAAACCGCCGCCCGAAGTTTTATCAAGCGCCCTCAATCGCTCGTGCTTATGGGCGTTTTCCTATTCGTGGTCGCGGTTGTAGCCGTACCTTTCTATTCTGTAAGGTCGAGTTCAATGTCGCAAATACAAGATTCCTCGGCAACAACTGTGGCGGCTGCAGGAGCGACAACACAAGGAACTTTTGTCGACTCGAATTTCGGAAGTCCGTTTTCGTCTCGGTTAGGGTTTTTCGCGATGACTCCCCAGTCCGGTTCCGTGACCGTAGCCACGTACGCGGCTGATTGCACGACTGCGCAGACGGTTTTCCATCCTAATGACACAATCTGTGCGCACGTCACGGGTGCCACTCCAGGTTGGCAGCTTATTTGGTCGAATCCGAATTTTGTGGCCGTTCAGACGAATGATATCACTTCCTCCACTCAGGACATTACCTTCACCCTTTCGGCAAACCCGTCGCGCGGAGATTGGCGTGTGATTGTGTACGACCAAATTGGTGGCGCCGTGCAGGCCGTGGCAAGCTTCACGGTCTCTGATCCTCAGAATCCGCTGGTGGACGTTCAGGTTGCGAAGTCGCAGAGATCCAGTCAGACCAGTGCCGAGGCCGAGGTTGACTTTGCGATCCAGGTTTCAAACGCGGGTCCTGACACTGCTACCAATGTTCAATTAACAGACACTGTGCCAGCGAATACAACGTTCGTATCGTTTATTCAGTTCAGTGGACCTAACTTCGCCTGCAATAATCCAACACCTGGCACAACCGGCACTACCACATGCACGATCTCGAGTTTGAATAAAGGCGATAGCGCTGTCTTCCTTGCCACGTATTCCGTGGCCGGAACTGTTTCTCCGGGAAATGCTGTTTCCAATACGGCATCTGTCTCGAACGACATTGCTGACAGCAATAGCGCGAATAACACTTCTACGACTTCCGTGCCGGTGGTGGCCGCCACTTCCGGGGGCAGCGGTGTTTGCTCGGTCGCTTGTCCCGATGACATCGTTACTCCAGCCAATACGACGCAAAACGGTAATCCCGGAGCTATCGTACATTTCCCGCCTCCCACCGGCAGTGGCGAGTGTGGAGCAATCTTAGTGGATCATTGCAACGATTGCTTCTTCCCAGTGGGGGCGACGACAGTTACCGCGACAGCGGCAACCACCGATAGCTGCAGCTTCAAAGTTATTGTAACGCCAGCGCAAAACGCTGGTACGACAGTAAGCTGTCCAGCAAATCAATCCGGCAACGCTGACGCCAACTGCAAGGCCAGCTTCAACCTGGGAACCGCCACCGGCACCGGAACCAACGTCACCATCTATGCCACGCGCAGCGATGGCGAGTTAGTGTACAACTGCGATGATTTCGGCAACTGCACGCGAACCAGTTCGGACGCTCCGTTCACCTACGGTGTGACCACGATAACTTGGTATGCGTTCTCACATGACATAGCTGGACCGTATAACGCGCAAACTGGAGACGAAGAAAGTCGTCGGACTGGCAGCGCATCGTGCCCGCAGACTATTACGGTAAATGACGTGACTGCACCCACCATCGCAGCCACGGACCAGAGCGCTTCGGCCGATGCTAACTGTCAGGCTCCTGTGCCTGATTACAGCAGCACAGTAAGGGACAATTGCTCGTCAAATATTACGTACACACAAACGCCGGCCGCCGGTACTTTGGTGGGACTGGGACCGCACACTGTCCACATTGAAGCAAACGATAATTCCAGCAATAACAACGGGGCGGGGAACACTGCGACTAAGGACGTTACCTTCACCGTAAATGATACGACCGCGCCGACGATTAATTGTCCGGCCAACGTTACTACCAGCAACGATGCCGGCCAATGCTATGCGATGGTCAATCCGGGAACGGCGACGGCCACGGACAATTGCGACAGTAACCCGAGCGTTACCGGCACGCGGAGCGATAACCAATCATTGAGTTCACCGTATCCCGTGGGCACGACCACGATCACTTGGACGGCCACTGACGCTTCGGGTAACCACTCGTCGTGCACGCAGACCGTCACGGTTAACGACACGGAGAATCCGACGATTACTGCGCCGCCAAACGTCACTGCTTCCACCGGCCCAGGTAGAACCACGTGCGATGCGGACGTGAGCGATGCGACTCTGGGAACGGCTTCGGCCCACGACAACTGTCCGGGTGTAACCGTCTCGCGTAGCCCGTCTGGGAACACCTTCCCCGTCGGCACCACCACCGTCACGTGGACGGCGACGGATGCGCACGGCAACACGGCGACGGCTACTCAGACTGTAACTGTTAATGACAACACGCCGCCGGTTGTCACGCCGCCGGCAAACGTAACTGCCAACACGGGCCCAGGCGCTACGTCCTGCGGCACGTTCGTGAGCGACTCGACGCTGGGAACCGCCTCGGCTACGGACAACTGTCCGGGTGTGAGCGGTGTAACACGCACCGGCGTACCTTCCGGGAATTTCTTCCCGGTGGGGACGACTACGATCACTTACTCGGCGACAGATGCGCACGGCAACACCGGCACGGCCACGCAGACGGTAACGGTGATCGACAACACGCCGCCAGTGATTAGTTGTCCGGCCAGCATCACGCTTGAGCCAACCTGTCCGTCTGGTGCGATAGCCACTTACACGGCGCCAGTAGGAACAGACAATTGTCCGGGAGCTATAACGACTCGGACAGCAGGCGGGGCCAGCGGTTCAGTCTTCCCGATTGGGACCACCACCGTGACCTACTCGGTTACCGATGCGCACGGCAACGGGCCAGTTTCGTGCAGCTTCACGGTGACGGTGAAGACCGTGACGCAGACGATCGAGGACCTGAAGACAAGTGTCAACAATTCTTCGCTTAGCCCGTCAAACAAAGGCGGATTGGTCTCGAAGCTGCAAGCGGCAGAAGACGCGCTTGCCGCAGGCCATACGAATACGGCATGTACAAAACTGGCTGACTTCATTAACTCGGTTCAGAACCTGATCAGCCACGGAGATATTTCGGCAGCCCAGGGTAACGCGTGGATTAGCACCGCCACACACCTGCGGAATACGATTGGCTGCACGAACGATCCGTGTTCGTGAGGTCTTGATCTCGAAAACTGGAGGGAAGCGCCAGGCAACTGACGCTTTCGCTCCGAAGGGCAAGTCTTGAGGCTTGCTTCAGAATTTCTAAATTGTCTTGATAAGTTATGTATTTTTCGGCAACAATGGGCAGACTCGGCGCAACAGTGGCCGGAACGGATCCGTGTTCTACTGGTGGCCACCCAAACTTCAAAAGGAAAAAAGGAGACTCCAAATGAACAAGTTTCGGTTCACTATAAACGCACTGGCAATCGCGATCTTCACGTTCGCGTTCGCTTCCTTGGCCCAGGCGCAAGCAACGCGCACTTGGGTATCCGGCGTCGGGGACGACGCTAACCCATGCAGCCGTACTGCGCCGTGCAAGACCTTCGCGGGTGCGATTTCCAAAACCGCGGCCAGCGGTGAAATTGACGCGCTCGATCCAGGTGGGTTTGGGGCGGTGACCATCACCAAGGCGATCACCATCGATGGTGGGGGCGGTCAGGTGGCTTCAGTGCTGGTGTCGGGGACTAACGGCATCATTATCGCTGCCGGCGGCAGCGACGTGGTTAACCTGGTCAACCTGAGGTTTCAAGGCCTCAATCACAGTGGCCTGAGTGCGATTAGGATGACTTCGGGGAACGCACTCAACGTGATCAACTGCTACATCTGGGGCTTCCAAAAGGGAGTCGACGTGGACCTGACCCAGGCCGGAAACGCGACAGTCTTCGTTAAGGACTCTGTCGCAAAGAATTGCTCAGTGGATGGGATGTTCGTCCAAGGAACAACCGGCCAAGTAAGGGCCTCGATCCAGGGTAGCTCTTTCGTAGAAGGTGGTAGGGGCCTTGAGGCAAGAACCGGTCCCTTAACAGTGGTCAGCGCTACGAATTCCGATTTCTCGGGTAATGGCGGAATTGGTGTTTTCGCAAACAGTGTGAGCGGCGGAGGCACAGCTGTAATCTCACTCCAGGACTGCCAAGTCAGCGGAAATTTTGGCCGCGGAGTGCAGTCGGGCAACGGCGGCAATGCCGGCACATCGGTTGTTCGAGTGGGCCGGAGTCTGATTGACTTCAATCAGGGTGGTGGCGTACTCGTCAGTACCGGTGGGACCATCCAAACCTTTGGAAATAATTCGATCCTGGGTAATAACGGCAGTGATGGGTGCACGGGATGCACATCGGTTGCACCTGGTAGCTAGGGCAACCTCCAGAGTGCGTCTCCGCAGGTCCGCGTCAGTCTCTATCAGAGTCGGGCCGGAAACATGGGAGTGCTCCGAACCGCCGAGGCGGCTAGCCGAACAATTGCTGGCCGCCTTGTCGTGTCTTTTGAAAGCAACCGGAAAACATAAACTAGCTAAGCTAGGGGCTCAACCAATTTCTCTCACTTTAATCCTTTAGCACTTCGGCGTGCTAGGATGACTGGGTTGATGGTCGCGAGACGAGCCGGCAAGTTCTGAAATCGGACTGGCCGCCCTTTTCACGTCTCCACGAGAAAAGTGGGTTGTTGGCTCAGGTTTTGTATTTCATTTCTGACCCCATTTCAAAAAACTCTCACTTTCCACGCGAGTCGAATGGGTCACGAACCTGAAGACTGAATTTCGCTTATCGATGCGCTTCGCCGGGATTACCGGGCTCACCTCAACGGGACTGTCCGGTTGTAGAAATTTCTTCGTGCAATCCCTGCGTGGGCGGCCCACCTTTGCTGTAAGAAAAATCAGTTATCGCGGACACAACTCGAGCCTGATCTTCATTGGTGAGGTCGTAGTAGAAAGGCAGACGCAGTAGACGTTCGCTCATCTTCTCGGTAACGGGACAATCGCCTTCACGCCCACCAAACCGCCGACCCATAGGAGAGAGATGCAATGGTAGGTAGTGGAAAACGCCACAGATTTTACGGGAGGTCAAGTGGTCAATAAGCGCTTGACGCTCTTCGAGCGAAGGAAGCAGCAGGTAAAACATATGGTAGGGTTGTTCGCAGTGTCCAGGGACATACGGAAGTCGCACGCCGGTTTGGCTCGCCCAATCTTCAAGATGTTGCTGGTAATAGTCCCAAATCTGCCTGCGCTTGGCCTGAATAGTAGAGCGCGAAGTTAGCTGGGCATAAAGAAACGCCGCGAGAATGTCAGAGGGCAGGTAACTTGAGCCCACATCCACCCAAGTATACTTATCTACCTGGCCACGAAAAAAACGGCTGCGGTTGGTTCCTTTCTCTCGAATGATCTCGGCGCGCTCTATATATCTAGGGTCGTTGATTAGCAGTGCGCCGCCTTCGCCACAACTAAAATTCTTGGTTTCATGAAAACTTAGCGTCGCCATGCAGCCGAACGTGCCCAAGTGTTTACCCTTGTACTTTCCAAATAGCCCATGGGCGTTGTCCTCAACTACAGGAATGCCATACCGACTGGCCAGGTCCATTATGTAATCCATCTCGCAGCCGACACCTGCGTAATGAACAACGACGATACCCTTGGTGAGAGGGCTAATGAACCTCTCTAGCTGCGTCTCATCGATATTAAGGGTGTCGGGCCGTATGTCTGCAAAGACCGGTCGAGCGCCGCGCAGCACAAAAGCATTGGCGGTTGATACGAAGGTGAACGAGGGGACGATTACTTCGTCGCCGGGCTTTATCTCCAAAAGTAGCGCCGCCATTTCGAGCGCGTGAGTACAGGACGTCGTCAGCAAAGCTTTAGATGAGCCGAGTTCACTCTCAAGTAGATCATGACATTTCCTGGTAAACACGCCGTCGCCCGAAAGTTGCCAGTTCCTAATGGCCTGCTGGATGAACTCAAACTCTCTTCCTGAAAAAAAGGGACGATTGAATGGAATAAATGAAGAATTATCACTCATCTCACTAGAGTAGACTACGGAGTATTGCCCTATCCGCGGCTGGCCACAATGATTCCGGCGGTCACCAGCAAAAGTCCCAGGACTTTCGCTGCAGTCACTGTTTCATGGAACAGAAGTGCGCTCAGGATTAACACAAGCACAAAAGCCAGGCTCATGAAAGGATAGGCGTAGCTTAATTCAAATTTAGTCAATGCCGCCAGCCAGCACAGAAGGGCAAGAAAACCGGCGCCGATTCCGCTAAATACCCAGGGATTTAAAACCAAATGAGTCAGGAAGATCACTTTCTCAGAAAATGAATTTGGAAAGGCTCCCGCCCTCGCCACCTGCCACTTCACAACCAATTGGCCGTACACTGTGAAAAAGATGACCCCAAAGATATATACAAAGTTTGTCATACTCCCTCGTAGCAGATTCAAGTTATTTACCTCAACCATTATGAATATTCTGTCTGTCCGAGAGTGCCGAATGGTGGCTCAATAACCGATTCAAACAGGGTCATTGAAGAATTGGAACGGCCCGTATTCATCAGTTTCAACCTTGGCCTTTCCGGTAGAGCCTTTCACTCTCATTTCGGTAGTATTCATCGAGACTAGTGACGACGCGTGTATACCAACCGAGCAATTGCTGGGTTCGGGGCTTTTGCGCAATTATCATGTCGTCTCCCAAAGCACGCACATAATCGATCTGTTGCTTTATATACGACCCGGTGAATTGATGATTGACCGCCAATCTGTCTCGGCCCGAAGTATTGATGCCGGCCGCATGCCACAATGTAGAATCGAAAACAACCATCGAACCTGCGAGGCAAACGACTGGAACTGCGTTGGCTTTCAAATAGTCTGAATCGGGAGGCGGCCATTTCTGATGCGTTCCAGGTACTACGAGCGTGGCTCCGTTTTCCTGTGAAAAATCATCAATGGCAAACATAGCATTGACCGAAACCATGTAGCCATTGAAAACGCGCGGAAAGTCCTGATGAAAGCTGTTCTGAAAGACTTGGGGCACTTCTCCGTTCTGACACGGTGGCAAGATGAAGCCATTTTGGGTGTGCAGTACGGCCACTTGGGAGACCGTGTGGTCAATAACGGATAGGAGTTCAGGAATCTCGAGAAACTGGATGAAAAAGTCATCGAACTTTGGCATTAACCTGAGAACTCCCAGTTCCCCAGCCCGGCTTAAACGCTCCGGCCCAACATTCGCCAATATCCTTTCTTGCACGCGATACATCGCGGCGCGTGCCTGGTCGATGAATGATGACTCAAGCACATTCACCGCAATGGCATAACCAACATCGCGCACACCTCCGAGGAGTTCCTCAAGCCAGTCTGAGTTCTTCTTTGGATCGACTATGACCACAGCTAATCGAACAGGGAATTTCTAGGCGCCGGCTAAAATGGCGAGACCAACCCCTGTCTTTCCATATCCATCGCCATTGTAAAGCATGTACTGCTCCCCTTTGTGAGCGAAAACATGAGCGTATTCGATCATCTCCGAATCCCAGCCCGCATCTGAAACGTCAATACCAACCTGGCCGTCTTTCCGCTGCCAATTCAGTCCATTTGCTGATTCGGCATAACCGAGCCGATAGCTCTGGCCGCGATAGGAATACCACATCCTGTAAAGGCCGTTCTCTTTGATAACGCAGGGACGACCGATGGCGTATTCATCATCGGATTGGAAGTCGATACAGACCGCTCCTCCGCGATCCCAGCTCAAGCCGTCGGTGGATTCCGCATACTTGACGTGGTAGTAGTGTTTAGGCTTACTGTTCTCCGCCTCCCAACGCTGGCCAGAGACGTACCACATTTTCCAAGTACTGGTTTCACGCAGGACACAAGCGTGGCCCGTCAGATACGGATCCACAGCGTTCCGGTCGAGTATGGGCGATTGAGCGAACTTGTAAAACGTTCGCCCGTCGTCTTCGCTGATCGCCAGACCCAGATAGAAGTAAAACGGGACTGTGATGCCAAGCGTCATCCCTGAGTAGTAGTAGTATTTTCGTCCATTAACATTGACAATCCAGGAACCGATAGCGCCACTGTCATCGAACGCTCCCAGCGGTCCCAAACCGATTACCGGCGTATCGTGAACGTAGATAATCTCTTCCGGACGCGTGATATCGATTTCAAAATATCCAACCTGCGCTCTATTACTCCGGTCACGGGCGCAGAAGTAAACGCGGAAAATATCTCCGTCAATTCTATCTGCAAAAGGAACTGCCGCATGGGTAGCCATCCAAGGTGTCGTTCCATCAGGTCTAAAAATCAACCCTTTTTTTATCCACTTCATTAGTCTTAAGAGTTCCTGCCTTGATCAGCAACACTGTCCGACGTAGCAAAGTCTAGGGTCTCTTTCTCGCCGCATACCTTGAGCGCAATGAATCCCCCTTACCCGGAATCGGTAAGTCTACATCAACTCTCGGCGCGCCAGTGCCGACCCCGTAGTCAATAAGATAAAAAGCATTTCCCAAAATCCAACGCAAACCAACATTACATACGTTCTCCGGCAAGCATTCGATCGGCGGCCTGTGTTTGTAGAGCGGATTGGCATTCATTAGAATGCGCCCAAACGTTTTCTGACGCAGCCAGGGCGCGATGCCTTCATCGCCCACGACCACTTTGCCTCCGACACGCACTACCCGCGTCATCTCGGCCAACGCTCTGCGTACCTCACCAAAAGTATTCAAACCTCCGAAATGAAAAGCAGCATCGAAATAACCGTCTGCGAAGGGCAGGTAGGCGGCATTGCTCAAAACAAATTCAATCGGGATGGCGGAGTCGGCGAGCCTTCGCTTCGCGAATCGAATCATCGCCGAAGAGATGTCCAGAACATAGAGTTCACCCTGGTCCTCAAGCCGAGCGATTATATGAAGCGAATCTTTCCCGGTCCCGCAGCCGACTTCAAGCACTCGCATGCCCGGCCGCAGATTCAGCAAGTCCAACATGCCGCTGCGGACCGCCTTCTCGTCTTCATAGAAACTCTTGAATAACCAATCGAGTCCCGTGTCATATTGCTCTGCGCCCTTATCGTACTTCTGCTTGAACTCTTCGTCCGAAGGCAGCAGGGCGTCGGGGTAAATCATCTGCGGGATACCGGCTTGAATCGAATAATTTCTCCCGCAATCGCAAACCAAAATTCCCTGGATCACTTCTGATTCAGTCTGATCAGTAGATCCGAGTCGCATTGCTCGCTGACAAACCGGACATCTGAGCGCTGATAGAATAGATCGTCTCAATTCACCTAGCCTCCGGCAATGTTTCGCAAGAGATTCATTCCGCCGAATCGAGTTGGATAGTTAGATATTTCGACATGCTTCTTACTCAACAAGTTCAGCTCCAGTTAAAAGAATACTCGTCATAATAGGATCTTTAATGATGGCTGTTGCTGCCCGAGCGTCCCTCACTCCCACTCAATTGATGATTGAATTGCGGTGCGTCGGCTTTCACGCCGACAAAACAATGATGATCAGGCACGTTACCGGTTACCAAAATGTAAGAGGCTAGAAACAGTGATCGTCAATGACCGAACTGTGGCCGGCAACTCACGCTCTGCGACGTAATATTCCTGCCTGATCTTATTGCTCGGAGACGCAAAACATCCGCGGATCTTACTGGAGGCTTAACAAAACCAGTATCGTGCCATCGCCTTTGTGCAGCGACTCCAGCGCCTTGCCGATAATCGTTCCCGGTCTGTGCAGCGTCTTACCGTGCAGGTGAAAGGGCTGAGACTTCATTGCCACGCCCGGGGTGTTGCTGGTAACTAGCAAGTCTCCAATATGGATTGGATACCGATTGGCATTAACTTTGACTTTGACTCGCCCCGTGGTGGCAACCAACACTCTGTTGGGACCACCTTCGCCAAGAATCACACCAGGCTGGGCCGAGACCACGCCGGCGACGCGCGTGTCATAAGCTTTGTCAGAAGCCATTACCGAGTTAGGCTTAAGCGTATCGAGACTTACCACCGTGCCGGATGGCAACTCTGTTCGCGCTGCAGTCCACTCGGCGATGTCCTGATATTTGGCGGCAATATTTCCTGAGACGGTCGCGTTTCCCGTTACGTTAAAGTTTCCGTTAACGTCCAATGGCGACTGTGGATTATTGGTCCCAATGCCGACGTTGCCGCTATTCGTAATGCGAAACCGTTCCACTGAGGTGTTGCCATCGTGATAGGTAAGGCTGCCGTCGGCGTTGAGACGAAGCGCGAAATCATTTTGGGAGTAATTGAGATTTACAAAGCCGACGAAGTTACGAGAATTGTCCCACGAAAGCCCGCCCTTCAGCGCCCCATTCACCGCCAACCCCAAATTGTTATTACCGGAACCAGTCGCGTCCAGTAGCAGACCAAAACCATTATTCGATCCAGTGGTTCGAATTGCGCTCATATGTCCCAGCAACGAAGGAATCGCGCCCTGGACGTTTAGCAAACTGTCGGGGTTGGAGGTGCCGATCCCGATGTTGCCATTTAGATCGCTCGCTATCGGCGAGTCTCCGAGAGTGCCGTTGGGTCCATCGGTCCACTTGGTTAACTTTCCCGTGGTGCCAGTCCCGCTGACGGCGGGGACCAGACTGCCTTGAGCATCCGTGTGTCCACTCAGACCCGTTGTTTGCATGGTACCGTTAGGGAACTCGATTCCGTTGGCCCGAATCGTGCCGGCCACATCTAACTTTGCTTGTGGCGACTTCACGCCCAGGCCCAAATTACCTTCGGGCGTTAAGCGCATCAGTTCCTTGTCCTTGCCGCTAAAGAAATCTCCAAACCGAAACGTCATCGCGCCTCGGGTATTTACTATCTGACCGTCCTGGCCGTCGTGACCAATCAACGTTAGTGCAGTATTTAGAGGATCGTTAACGCGCGCCAGCGACTTATCCGGTTCGACAACTTCAACTGTTTCGCCATCCGGCAGTTTTAATGAAGGCTGCCCGCTTTGCAGGACTACAGATCCCTGCTTTGTGCTCAACTTGCCTGACAAATCGCGAATTGTGATTACACACAGGTACGTGCCGTCTGGCAGGGGCTGCCCATCCTTATTATCAAGTACCCAATCGCGGACGCTGGCCGCGCCGAAATCCGAGTTATAAAGCGATGTGCCATCCGCATTGAATACTTCCAGCCGCATCTTCCCGAAACTGCCCAGCGCGGCAAAGCGGACTCCGTGGTCAGTAACGGAAATAGTCACGGCTTGACCAGTCGCTCGGGCGGTTGCGCGAGTTGGTGCATCCTGAGTTTCCGTCGATGCATCTTGCCCTCGGACCGTCAGGCCCAATGCCAAAAGCGCCAATAAAGTCAACATGCAATTTCGTGTTTTCTTCATAACCCTTCTCCTTTAAATCCAGTAAGCCATACCTTCACACTCGGACTCGCCTACTCCGCGACTGTTCGAATTCGTCTTCGCGGCTCTTCTGTGGACCCGCTTGATCACAAAATCAAGTCAGCCTGGATCAGTGTACCCTATTATACGTCATCACGATTTCGGTCAACGGTGAAAGCCCTTCCCGTTTACGCCGCTTCCTGCGGCTATAACTCTATCTCTGAACTCTGTTTTGTAAAAAGCTTGGCCCGTTCTGGCAGGTAAACTCCCTGCTCGGTTGTATCCTTCATAATAATAGCGCCCGCCCCGATCAGCGTTTCGGGAGCAATCGTAATCGAATTCCTCAAAGTCGCATTAACCCCTATGAAACAGTTGTTGCAAATGTGCACATAACCTGACACGACGATGTGAGAAGCCAGGAAACAATGATCTTCTATTACTGCATCATGACCGATGTGATTTCCGCTCCAGAGCGTGACGTTGTTTCCGATCTTAACGAAAGGCTGAATTGTGTTGTCTTCAAGAATGAAGCAGTTGTCGCCGATGGGATGCTCGGTTAGAAAAGAGCAACGACTACTGACGTAACTAACCAACTCATAACCCTTCTGCTTGGCCTGATCATACTTTTCGGCCCGCACTTTATTCATCCTGGCATAGCTCAACGCCACGAACATTTTGCATTCGTCCGCCGGGTACAGATTCACAACCTCTTCAAAAGGCACGAGCGGCCGATCAAGGAATGTAGCGCCTTCGCAGTATTTTTCATCCACAGTGAAGGCTATTACCTCGTGTTCGCTATCGCGCGTGAAATAATAGTGAGCCAGCCTGGCAATATCACCCGAGCCGAAAATGACCAACCTTGACATAGCGATTCTCAACTATCCTTTGCGCACTAGGATTGTGAACTCGTAAAGAGGATAGTCATGAAGCAAAGCTACAAATCTTGAAAAATGAGTCTCGCAATAATCAAAGCAGAAAAGCGGATCCGCGTAATAGAGATCAGGGCGCGTGAACTCAGGGTCGGAGTATTTCGTCAGGACGTTGAAGGCGAACCCGTTCCTGCTAAGCGCGTTGATAGTTTCCAGAGTATCGAGAACATATTCTTCCCACTCCCCTGCCGGTGTGTCCAACTTGACGTTGAAGATTCCGCTGGCGACGGTGTAGTCGGCCTTGGTCAAAGCGCATTCCTGCGAGACGAACGCGATCTGTTCCGAAGGTGTGTGCAAATCATTCGCCACGGAGATCATTCTAGCTGAAATGTCGAACCCGCAATATCGAAATGGATAACACTGCTTCAACAGGTAATCAGCGAGCGCACCATAGCCACATCCGTAGTCGTTGATAGTAAAAGGTTTGCTAAGGTCGACTACTTTAAGAAGTTGTACAAACCGTAAGCGCTGCGACTCAGGCGAATTCCAGTCTACGCCTCGATGCGTGGCACCGTGAGCTTGTATCTTCTCGTCATAATATTGCTGCACGGCATTGACGATTTTATCGGAGCTCATATCTGCTCCACGCCTGCTCTCGTGGTTCGTTTTGTGAGACTGAATTCGGAAGAGCGGTCCGATACAGCTTCATGCTCATAAATATCTCGGATGATTGTATAAGGCCTCTGCTTCACCTCGATGAATATTTTTGAAAGATAAATACCGATGACACCCAGACAGAAGATAGTAGTGCCTCCGAGAAGCCAGATCGAAACAATTACCGAGGCCCAGCCTGCGAGCAGGGTGCCGAAAAAGAGCTTTCGAATGATCAAGTCGCAGGCCGCGACACTAGAGATCACCAGGATGAAAAGTCCGAGATAAAAAATAAGGATTAACGGTTTGCTGCTGAATGAGGTAATCGCGTTTACCAGATTTGAGAATTTTCGAATAAGGTTGTAGCTGCTGCCGGCTTGGTGGTGTTTTGTCACCATAATCGGGATCTGGTCATATCCCGTCAACACCCAAAGCCCCGACAAGACAAACTCGCGTTCCTGATGTTGCAAGAGTGCGGCAACATATTCATGGGTCATCAGTCTGGCGGTGATGTGATTCGAAGGGATAGGATGCGTCGACAGCAGATTGAACACTTTGAAGTAGAGTGCTCCACTAGTGCGCTCAAAAAAGCCGCCCTTGCGCTTGTTTTGTACGCCAAAGACAACGTCTACGCTACGTGCTCTTAATGCCTCGTAAAACTTTTCTAAGAGCTCTGGTTCTTCTTCCAGGTCGCTGTCAATTAGAAACACCAAGTTGCCGCGAGCTTGCGCCAAGCCGGTCATGATAGCTCGGTGGTGGCCAAAGTTTCTCGATAGATCAATGATTGTGATGCGGCGATCTTTGCGATATAGAGAGAGGGCAATCTCAAGCGAGTCGTCCGGAGAACCATCATTAACCAAAATAATTTCAAAGTCATCTGTTAAGCTTTGAGCGACCGCCAAAGTGCGCGCGCAGAATTCTTCCAAGTAAGGGGCGGTGCGATAGAGCGTAGTTACTACGGAAAGGTCCATCTCAGAAACTCTTCATGTACTTGGTGGCCTGGGGCCCTTCGTTAAAGACAAGATCAATAACACTGACTCGTGGCTCGAAGGGAGGGTAAAGCTGTCCGTAGTCAAGATATCCTGAGTAATCCATGTACGCAACGGAAATGCCTTCCTGTTCAAACAACTCTTCGTCAAGATAACTTTTCGCCGCGGGCCCAGACAGATAGTTAGTCGCGCCGGCTTGTTTGCACAAATTAACCAGCCTCTCATTTCGATCGCCGGACAAATTGTAATCCATTGACCATGATATGGTTGTGTCGATGCCAAGTATTCGACAGATTGCCATAATGAAGCGATAGTTGATCTGCGAGAGAAATTTGTCGTGCGATCCCAAATACAAATCCTGAAATCGCTCTCTATACTCACCAAAATATTCTGCCTTCGAATAATTATGAACGATTGACTGCCAGTGCTCCCGAGCCCAATTGTCGTCGGCAACCATAGTATCCTTAATATTTTGTAAGTATCTACCCTTAACGCGGACCGGTATTGTCAGCCAGATTTGTCCGCCTGGCGATTTAATCGTGTTACGATTTCTCCAGTCTCGTCGGGTATACTGCGCATCGTCATACAAAATGAATTCATCGACGGAATTAATTAGATCAAAATATCCTCTCCACGGTACGTAATTTGATTGAACGATAGCTATCGTTTTGCTCATATGCTGTGGCTCGACGCTATCAGAACCTGCGTACTTACCTGGCCCATTCCCCGATTTCCGAGCGGCAACACATTATAACCGGATAATCGACTAAGTCTCGTAATCGATCAGGAAGTGAGCGAGCAACTCGATCAAAGGGCCTGGCGAGTGCGTTAACACGTCACGATGGACGATTTGGAGCTTCAGCGAAGCTGGGGAAATCGATTTCGTTCAGGGCCCTTCGTCCATAGCCGTACCCTACGCTTTTCCCGATCAAAATATCCTCTCTCCGGGGACGTGTAATTCGAGAACACAATACACGCGCAATGTTGTTTTGCGAAAGGGGTTATTTCTATTTGAGTTTGCCGTCTAATAAGACTCGTCGTTTAGTCATGGAGAGACTATTTTCGACTCTACAAGATCCTCTGTCTGTGCTACTCTGCGGCACTCGCTAAAGTCGTTTGTCTGAATTTGTTAGCTAGTGTGCTCTGGCGCAAAGCCGCTACTGAAGTTTCTGCCGGAAGAACGAGAGTGATGGAAAAAAAAATTGATACCGCGCTATGCACGACTGCTCTTTTTGGCGTAATTGTATTCTTTCTTTGGATCGCGGTGCCGGTGGTCCGATCAGGCTTGAGTCACGCGGATGATGCGTTCTTCGCAATCCTGGCGAAGAACGTCGCCACGGGCAAAGGGTACGGCTACCAGAAATCGAGTAACGAGTTCAGGCTGCTGGATCCATATGTTAACTCGACGGGCCCAGCTTTAGTGCTTCCCATCGCTTTACTGATCAAAATCTTCGGACCTTTGGATCAATTACCTGGCGCCGCGGCACTCGTCATTTTCATACTTCAGTTGATCGTTGCCGCGATCGTGATCTGGCGCCGTTTTGGGTGGACGCCAACGTTCGGTTTTTTCTTTGCGATCCTTTTATTGCTGGTTTTAGCGAGTTCTAATAATTGGTACTTCGGCTCGTTTTTTGGTGAGACCGTGGCTTTCGGCTTCGTCCTGATCGGGATGGCGTTGCTGGCTCTAGCCAGAGGAGACCGAGCGGTTGTCGCTGCAGCGCTTTGCTTTTCCTTGTCGGTTTCAACGAAGCAGATTTCCTTATTTGCCGTGGCCGGCATAGTCATGGCGTGGCTCATCGTTAGTATATATGAACGAAAGGACCGCACACCAATATTTCGGCAGTTGGTAATTCTCATCCTCGTCGGGTCAAGCTTACCGATCTTATTTGAAGTGTGGAAGGTGTTTGCCTTGGGCGTAGCCGGTTACAAGCAGATGTTCAAGGCCAACTGGGATATCACTGCAATCCACGCCATCGGTAATGGGGGTCGCGGAACTCGGTTAACGACGTTCATTACGACTCTTCGAACCTACTTGCCGTGGCAGTTGATTATAGGGCTCGCTCTGCTATCGGCCCCGTTGCTTGCATTCTCTAAGCGGACCCGGAATCGAGGTGATGAATACGTGGGGCGATTTGCTCTCTTTGCGTGGGCTGGGGCCGCGGTTTACCTTGCTTACATCCTGTTGGTTTCGACCCTTTGGTCCAGGTATTTTTGGGTCGGAATTGGCGTGATTTTGACGGCAATCTCCATTCCAATTCTGACTGTCCCAAGTAAAGTTCGTGTGCTTATTAACATAATGGTTGTGTTAGTCGTGGTGGGATTTGGCCTTTACCGGCAACCGCTTCCCGTGCGCGAGTGGAACCGCAGCGTGCCTGCCGAGCGAGCCACGGTCATGAATCTATTGAATGAGAATCCCGACGTGCCTTATGCCGCTCAGACCGGAAGCAGTCTCAACGATATTCTTTACCTCAGGGGCAACCAGGGAACATGGGCATGCGAGCCAGATTTGGGGAAGAATCTGGGAAACCGAGACTTCATTGCTCTTGTCAATGACATTTTTACAGACAAGAGGCTAAAGTTCTTCAAAACCGTGGTATCGACATGCAAACCACTGATAGAACAGAGCCGGATTTCGGCGTATCGGTGTGGCGACCAGTTCTGGGCGAAATATCTTCTACGTCAGGATTCAAGCCCAAGCACGACAGACTCCTCAGGCCGGCGTCAGGTACCACATTATGGATTCGTCGATAGAAGGGACTGCGAGGCGATTGGGGGCTGGGTCATGAGCCCGGCCGATCCAGGAGCCGAAATAAAAGTTAGTCTGTACATCGACGATCAGCTGGTTGAGACGCAATCAGCCAATACTCTGCGGCCAGACCTCGTGGGCAGAGTGGGAACCGGTCGCTATGGCTTTACCTTCAAATTGCCTTCTGTTTATAGGGACTCAAAGACCCACACAGGCATGGTCAAGGTCGCTGACAGTGATTACTTCGTACCTTTTCTTGAAAACGTTTACTCGGGCTTCGAATGCCAACCCTGAACTCAACGCCACTTTGAACTTCGCGGGAGCCACACGGTCTTTGGAGATCGATTGCGGGTCCTTGCGGCCGGGATGATTGCTCATCACCTTCGCTTTACCTTCCATTTATGATCTGTTCGTATTCCTCGTAGTTGCGAATATAACTGTTAGGATCGTACTTCTCTGAAGCTAAAACCAGCAGCATCGCGTCTTGTGAGAACTTGTACTGGACTGCCCATACCAGTGGTGATACATGAACACCGATGCGTGGGCTGTCAAGATGTATTTCTTCTCGGGTCCGACCGTCATCGATTAGCAGCGAGCAATCTCCTTTAAGGCAAACCAGGAACTGATGTAGATTCAGATGCGCATGCTCGCCGCGCACCTTGCGATTTGGGACATCAAAGACTACGAAAAACCTCTTTGGCGGAAAAGGCAAAGCGCTCTCCAATTCGCCAGTGACCAGGCTCCCTCGCAGGTCCATCGCAATAGGAAGTTCATAGAGCGTCACCCCTTTAACCTTGGGTTGTTGCATTTTCCCGGACGTCAGTTCAGGAGTTGTCCTGCCTGAATCAGGCCGATCTGAGTCTACATATCCGTTGATAAAAGCGGGGTTTCCTATGACCAGCGCGTGTGCGGGAACGTCATGAGTAACCACTGCCCCAGCGCCGACCATCGCATTGCGTCCAATGGTGATCCCCGGAAGAATGGTGGCGTTCGCGCCAATTGAGGCGCCAACCTTGATAATTGTCTTGAGGAATTCCGAAGGAGGCCTCTTGCTGCGCGGCACAAGGTCATTAGTGAAGGTAGCGTTCGGTCCCACGAACACGTCATCTTCCAATGTAATCCCGTCCCACAGCTGAACACCACACTTTACAGTTACCCTGTCGCCGATTCGGACATCGCCCTCAATAAAGACGTGATCGCATATATTACAATCCGCTCCGATAACCGCGCCGGGAAGGACATGTGCGAATGCCCAAATTCTCGTGCGAGCGCCTATGCGGTTTGACTCGACAATGGCTGCGGGATGTTTGAAATATCCCTCAGAGTCTATGTTCTGTTCGGTTAGAACTAAAACTTGGGCACGGTTTGTAACTTCTTTATCCATGGAATCTCTTAAGCTTTCTTAAACTCGCGCTGCTGGGCAATAATATATTCCGGCCGTCCCTTCGTGTTCTCAAACGTTCGCCACATGTATTCTCCAATCAAGCCTAGTCCCAAAGAGTTGAGCCCACCGAAGAACATTATGAGTAGTACGGTAGCAGTGTATCCCGGTACTTCAATTCTTCCGGTCCACTTATTGAACAAAACTATGACCGCAATGACAAGGGAAAGACTCATGCCTGTAATGCCAAGAAAGCTCAAGAGCCGAATCGGAAGATCGGAGAATGCAAAGGTGCTGTCCAAGAGATATCTCAGTTTCCGCGCAAATGACCATGCGCTCTTGCCGTGCGTGCGGCGCCTTCTTGAGTAACTAACCTGGCCACGTCTGAACCCCAACCAAAAAATCAATCCTATCAGCGTCGTGTTGTGTTCTCTGAGCGCAAGCAAATGGTCCTTGAATTCTCGGGTGCAACCGAACATATCAACTCCACCGGCTGGTAAATCTCTGCGAATGAGCACTCTGTATAGCTTCCAAAACCCGGCTGACAACATTCTGCTTATGATCGGGTCCTCGCGCTTCGCTCGCGTCCCGACTACTACATCGTATTTTCCTGATCGAAGTTTCTCTCGGATTTCCAGTATTAACTCAGGCGGTTCTTGTAGGTCAGCCGACATAGTGGCAAACAACTGGCCGCGCGCGCTTGCGAGGCCGGCCGTAATTGCTGCAAAAACACCGAAATTTCTGCTTAGCACAACTAACTGTGACAAGAATTCCGCCTCGGGCAAAGCCGACGCCAATAATTCGGCGCTCCGATCAGGGCTTCCGTCCACGACCAGAACTGCTTCCAGATCGCCTGACATTTCTCGGTTCAACGCCTGCAGCGTCTCAACCAGAGAAGGGATTGACCCTTCATTTCGATACACAGGAATAATTAATGAAAACACAGCACCTTTCACTATTGAGTATTTGCCACAGACGAGAACCAATAGGCTGAAATCATTGGTCAATTTTTTCCATACTACTGTCTCGAAGTGTTCGACGTCGAGAAAAACTATGCCTGGCCGATCTGGACTCGGAACAATGCATCGGCCGCAACGGGATAGGATTCTCCGCTTGGTCCAGCAGGTTCGTTGTCAACAATGCATCGCACAACGGCTGGTGACCAAGCTCGATTACTACTTTCAGATCCTCGAACCGGTACTGATGCAGTTTGATCATGGCCCATGCATGTCGCGCGTGAAAACGCCCGTGGCCACCTTTCTAGACTGCGTCAGGGCCCTCGAACCGTGATCTTGACAACGTTCTTTGACCACCTACGCGGGTGGGATGGTCCCAAGCTTGATAACCAGCATATCACCCACCATCGCTACGGAGCCTGGAGCCGGCCATACTGGCATCGCCTGGACGATGGAACGCTGCGGCAAGATGTCTTTCAGTTGATGTGGTTCCAGTGTGTCAACCCCCAAGAGGCGTAAGTAGGCGGCTATTCTGTAAGCGTTCCCGCCTTCATGCATCGTGTCGAAGTATGAGTCACCGAATACTTCCAGTTTCTGGAATGCACCAGCGGATTTCGCGGGGGGCGCACCGACCACGACGAAGGGAATACGATCCGGTGGCGGATTTGGCAGAAGTTGATCGACCCTGGCCATGATGCGCGCCGCGAGAAGCTCATCACGCTGACGGACGAGATGATCTGTGTAGAAGAGACTTACACTGGTCCAGACTGAAATGAATAGCGTTATGGCGAGCACGGCGTACAGCAGTTTCTTAAATTGAGAACCTCCCGAAAGCGTAACGCCCGCCAGAAACCCGCTAATGGGAATCCAAGGTATTAGCGCTCTCGCGGGAATGGTACCGGCCGACATCAGAATCGGGCTGATGCCAAGAACGAAAGCTGCGGCTAGTGCCGCGCCAGCCACGATGCGTTGGGATCGAGTCAAAGGCCTTTGCCCAAAAAGACGAACAACTACGATGAGCAAGCCCAGCATCGGCAGCAGTGTCAGCAGATGACCATAACCCAAATAAAGCGCGTCCGTGCCGCTTATCAGATTCCAACAACGCTTTAAGATACGGGCAAAGGCTTCAGCCGGAACTGTGGTGAAATCGGCGAGCCTGACATACCCTTCCACATAGGTTAGCTGCAGTTTGAGGGTCGCGAGAAACAGCTTTTCCACCGCCAAGTAACCTAGCAATCCGCCCAACGCGACGAAGGAGCTTTTCAACCACGGAAATCTTTGGTTGGTCTCATTCGAGCTTGCGGGCGCAGTTCCAAGCACCATAGCCAGATATCGAATGCAAAGCAATACCAGAAACCAAATATAAAAACTCTGATAAATCCCAGTCGCGATTGCGAGAAAACCGACCGCCCATAAATAGCCAAACCGAAGCTCGGCAATTGTGAACAGCAACGAAAGCGTCAGGAGGACGCAGCCGATGCCGATGCCCCAAGAAATCGTATTAAACTCCGCAATGTGGGGCCACAACGGAGACGACAAGAAAAGCCCGACGAAGGCCCACTGTCCGGAGTAACTGCGGAATAAAACTCGGGCCACTAGGCAAGAACTCACGCCCAAGCCCGCACAAAACAATACGGTCGACATCAACGGAATATTGCCGAGTGGAGGAAAGATATAGGTGAGGGCCCCCATCCCCCAGCGACCTTGGGCAATCCAACCAAGCCAGGGGCCAGATATGTATGGCGAGCCAACCAATTCTTCGTCGATGGAAAGAGAGAAGTTAAAAATCTCATATCCATAAAGCGCTAGTAGTAGGAAGACGGCGTAGATGGTGAGATGGGGCGCCGAGGTGCCGATGATGGCAACCAAACCAGAGGAACCGGGGTCTGCAGGAGACCGGTTTATAGAGGCTTCCATTGGGTTTGAGAGTGTAACAAGGCCCGCACTTGATATGTCAAGCCAAATATCGGCGAGCGGTTCGACTGGTGTGGCCAGCAGCGATAGGGATTCCTAACCGCGACTGAGGTAACTCTAGTTGTCGAATCAGCGAGCCCTAATGGATAAGGAAGTTGATAACAGATTCTGCGGTTTGCTCGCCGCGTCCGCTCTTTTCCGCTGTGTAAGTATGCCGGATGCTTTAGCATGAATAGCGGGGACGATGCGTTCTTGGCTCCCTTAGCAAAGAATGTCGTAATCGGACGAGACTACGGAATTACAAAGAAGCACTTCTGCCGGTTCGACCCTGCATCCCTACTCGTCAGGCAGCCGTTCTACTGCCGCTTTTCCCTCTAGGTTCGATCTAGTAAGTCCACTGCTCGGTGCAACAAAACTAGGCAGGCTTGCATTCAAAGGATGCGAAAACTCCGTCCAGAAAAGGAACCTGATATTCGCTACCGGCAGCCCCGATCTTGATAGTATGGGGTCTCCCATCTTTGTAGGCCGAAGGTATATTAAAGCTGAAGCCATAGCGACCAGTTCCAACGCTCTTAACCAAATCTGGGCGCAGGTTCTGAGCTGGAATAGTTTCGATGAGCTTATTGTCAACGTAGAGTTCGACGTTAACAGAGACTTCCGGCTTGCCAAAGTCCGTGACCCATCCTGCCACCGTGTCACAATCCCGTTTATCCACGGCGCCGTAGTATGGACTCTTGGCCTTGGCGGAAGAACTCGGTGAGCTGGAGGGATTATTCTGTCCAGGGGCTGAAGAATTGCTGCCGCCTTGAGTACAGGCTGTCATGAGGATATTGACTAGAGCTATCAGAATCGAAAACCGTTTCAAGTGTTTCATCAATCGTACTCTCCTTAAGGATAGCTAACACGCACCGGTTAAAGCAGCGCTGTTCCAGTTTATGCAGCGCACTGCGAAAGCCAAGAGCATTTCAGTCTTTTCCGATTCACTGTAGCCGAGGCTTGTGGTCAAGTAGTGTATCACACGCTGCCCCTCGTTCCATTCCATAATGCCGGGAGGTAATATCCTTGAGTTTGACGATTCCAAGCGCCAATGATTTAGCGGCTCTGCAATGTAAGCCAAGTCCGTCTGCAGCAGCACTTTTCCCCAGTGCATCCAATCGCCGCACAGCTTGAACGAAGTGTCCATCGGCATTACGTCCTTAAGAACACTTCGCCGGGTAATCACAGCACTCGCGTTGGGGATCGTATTCTTGAAGACCAAATACTTGCGAATTTCGTCTCTGCCGTTATTCATGAAATCAGCTTTCCATCGAAAAGGATCGAGATCGGTTGTCCAGTCTAAGGAATTGCCCACCTCGACACCCTCTTTGTTTATAAGCCGTGACTGACAGTAGGCGAGGCCGATGCTCGGATTTTCGTCAAGCAGGGGGATGACGGTCTCCAGGAAGTGCGGATCCGCCGAGTCATCGGATTCGGCAATCCAAACGTATTCTCCACAGGCAAGCGAAATGCCCAGATTCCATTGGGAGAATGCGGACCCGCTGTTGGTGCTGTTCACAAGGACCCTTACCCTTGCTCTACGCTCGTACCGCGCTATTATTTGATAACTATCATCCGTAGAGCCGTCGTCCAGGATCAAAAGCTCGAAATCTTTGTAGGTCTGAGTCAGAATTGACTCGAGCCGCTCGCACAGGTAGGGCGCGTGATTGTAATTCGGCAGGATAACGGAAACCTTTGGAGTTTTCATACGACTGGCGCCGGTGTTAACCAGGGTAAGGAATCGAAAGAGGTTGATGCCCGTTACTCGATTCGTGCATGCTTAGCAAAATTTCATAAATATCGTTGCCCTTTATCGAAACATCAAATTCGGATCGTACTTTTTGCCGTGCTTGCGCCCCAAGTTCTCGAGACTTCTTTTCATTCTGGATAAACGAAGATAATTGATTCGTCATCGCGTCGACATCTAAGTAAG
>Ga0209577_10001398_pt1 | contig 23991 bp, 19 predicted proteins | sample GraSoiAngelo_109_FD_185874 | JGI IMG/M metagenome (GOLD analysis project Ga0209577, IMG submission 185874) | Grasslands soil microbial communities from the Angelo Coastal Reserve, California, USA - 14_0903_12_20cm (SPAdes) (version 2) | ecosystem: Environmental > Terrestrial > Soil > Grasslands...
ACATGGCATCGCGTGGCCCGAAGCCCGTAACGCCCAGCTATAACGCGCCCGGAGCATAGCGCGCGGCGCCACCTGAGTCGGTATAACCGCGCGGGCCACCAGCAAGAACTGCCCAACTGGCGTGGCGTCCCGTGGCGATGCCTGACGCAGGTTCACCAATCGTGCGACCGTGTCCGCCGAGGGCTCTCCACGGCCGAAGAGCGCCAGCCCGTCCTCAACCACGACGAGCGGACGGGTCTCCACCAGGCGACGCAGCAATGGCCGGAAGGCCTCAGAATCGGGAGACGAGCCGATATAGTCGAGCCCGCTGACATCCACGATGACGTAGTCCGCCCGGTCCATTCCAGTCGGGAAGGGATAGATCGCGTTCCGCAAGGCCAAGTGCGCCCCGACATGATTGGCGGCGGACACCGAAGCGCTTGAAGGAATACGAGCCGCGATCGCGACCACAGCAGGACGCGGGTTCACGTCCCAGAACTGTTTTCGTGCGAATGGGTCCTGGGACCAGGGCAGAGGGCTAAACGTCACACTCGCGATCACACTTGTGGTCGCCATGGCGGCCAGTACGGCGCTAGGACGCCAGCCGCGCTCTTGTGCCCATGTCGCGGCCCGGCGGCTCCCGACCACGGCTGCCGCGATCAGGATCGGGGTGAGGGCCGCCGTGTAGTGCCCGCGGATCGTGTATTGCATTTCGATGTTCGACAAAAGATTGGACACCAGCGGCGGTAGCCCGACGGCCAAGATCTCCGGAGCCAGCAGAGGCAGTCCCGCGAGTGGAACCACCAGCATTGCGAGATAACCGAGGTGCTCGGGCTGCAGGATCGTTCCGAAGAAGACATCCGGGTGCAGCACCGGAGACGCAATCAGCTCCCACGGCGTGTTTCCCAGGTGGCGCCAGCGATTGTGCACGGAAAAATAAGGGGTCTGTGTCCAGTTCGGGATGACGACCCAGATAAGCAGCGCGAACACCGTGACCGCAGCCGCTGCCAACCCCAGACCGCTGGGGCGACGATGAACCGCCGCAACGTACAGACCGAAGGTGAGCGAGACAAGTGCCATATCCTCCTTCACTAGCATGAGGAGACCGGCCCAGACCAATGCCCAGCCTGTTTTCCCCGCAAAAATAGATGCGAAGGCGGTCAGCAATATGGGTGTAGCAAAGGTGTCCGCGTGAAAGTCGAACAGATTGGCAAACTGGAGCGGTGGGTACAGGAGATACACGCCGGCGGTCACAGCACCGGCCGACGGCTTCGCCCACACCCGCCGGCCCAGACAATAGGCCGGAACGGCCCCTAGACCCAAGACGATGCTCTGCATCACGAGCAGCGTTTCCGGATCCGGGTGGAGGCGCAAAAATGGAGCGGCCGCCGCCAGGATGAACGTGGCATGGTTCCCCCATACCGCATCGTGCCAGATCGAGCTACGCGGGATCTGCAATTGGGACACTTCCCAGGCGAGCTGCGCATAATAGCCCAAGTCCAAGATGCCGGTCAGCAGCGCCTGGTGTCGGAAGAGACTGAGAGAGGACAACCCGACGGCATAGGCTGCGATACCGACGACACCTTGAAGATTGGCCTGCTACCGCGTCCCACCCACCACGCTGCCAGGACACCACCGGCCAGCGCCAACAAAATAAACTGCAGCGTCGTGGCAGCCAGATGTCGCTTGAACGGGCTAGGCCAAGGCACCCAGTCAACGATTGCATTCGTGGCAAGCGCGGCCACCAGCAGTGCGACCAGAGCCAAGAGTGGCCACAGCACAGACGGCTGACGTGAACTCATGCGGCTACCGTGACATCGCGGGTGTCTGTGACTGAGCCCGCAGGCGACCAGCCAGCACCCAGGTCAGGCCGACCACCCCCAACAGTTTCCCCGTCATCAGGAGAGTAAGAATCCCTTGGTGAAACGCCGGAAACCGCTCAAACGAATACCGACTTCCCAGCAGGAGGATGCTGGCTACGAGCATGGCCACATCGCGGGGTCGCAACGGCGGGTCGGTGCGGTCCACTACGAGCAGCGTCAAGGGAAGGAGTAAGACAACGAGATGATGCTCTTCCGTCAACGGCGACAGTAGCAGCATGACACACAGACCGAGGCCCCACGCCCAATCAACCGCAGGAGAACGGGTTGGCAGAGAACTCGGAATGGTTCGCATGCACCAGATGAGTATTCCCACCCCCATAACAAGCCAGAGACTGTCAGCCGCAAATGGGCTTAGGCTGGACGCGTCGAAAAGGCGGTGGAATGTCGCCCGGGGGGACAGGTTGGCGGTCCACGTCAGCAGGTAATCCGGCATCGCCACGACGTAGCGCAGATACTCCTGATGATGCGCCGGGCCGAGCACGATGAGGCTGACTCCCACTCCGAGTCCGGCCAAGACAGCGGCTCCTAGGCTCTCAGTGCGGCGTCCCATCCACCAGAGCAATGGCAGCAAGAGCCCGCACTGCACTTTGCTATGAAAGGCAACGGCCACCGCCGCGGCCGTGACCCAGGGATATCCCGCGCGCAGGCCCCACCATGCCAGCGTCACCAGGAGCAGCAGCAGAAGGTTGGCCTGTCCCAGCCCCGCGCTTTCAAGTAGCGGCTGGAAGTTCAGCATGACGAACAGGGCCGCCACCGCACGAACCGGCGAAACGGGCGCAGAGGCGCGCAGGCACAGCAGGAAGGAGCCGAGCAGGCATGCCTGGCCTGCAAGGAACCACGCTATCGCCGCCGTCCGGAACGGAAGCAGCGTCCATGGCTGCATGAATAGGTAGAACAGCGGAGGGTAATTCGCCGCGCTTCCTGCGCGTCGGATATGGAGTAGCTCATCCACGCTTGCCACCGCCTGAGGGTCGAACGGGTCCAGACCCATAGCGACGACGGTGGCGTAGGTATAGTAGTGGGCAAAATCGATAAAGGGTGATTCAACCAGGAACTTGACCAGGTCGTGGAGGTAGCGTACCGCGCTGAACAGCACCACGAGAGCGAGGAGTAATCGGATCGGTTCCGTCTCAAAGTTCGACGGGCCTTGGGCAGCCGGCGATGTCTGTGCCCCTACACTCACCTTTCGCCTCTGGCGACCAAGGCCTCGGCGTATATCTCCATTGTCTTGCTGACATGGGCCTGGATGCTGAACTGTTTTACGGCCCTCTCGCGACCGGCAACACCGAGGGCTTGGCGTCTGGCCGGATCCTTGAGCAAAACTAACAGGGCCTCCGCCAGGACGACGGCATTCCTGGGGGCAACCAGGAGGCCAGTGACCCCATCCACAACAATCTCCGGTGTCCCTCCGGACGCCGTTGCCACAACGGGTTTGGCCATCGCCATGGCTTCGAAAAGAACCCGACCGCAGGCTTCGGCATCGGCCGGGAGCACGCAGATATCCGCAGCAGCCAGGAGTGGCGGCATGTCGCGACGGAATCCGAGGAGACGGACTGCTCCGTCGAGTTGCAGTGCACTGATGCGGTGCTGCAACGCAGCGTGCCGGGCTGCCTGATTGACTGAGGCGGCCCCTGCAATCAACAAGCGGCAGTCCGGACGATGCTGCGCCACGATGCGCATGGCGCCCAGGAGGGTCTCATGCCCCTTCTCCGGGTCCAGCCGGCTCGTGGCCGCAATGATAGGATTGCGTGTCCACCCCAGTTCCGCCCTGACCGTGACGCCGGAGATATCCGGATGGAATTCTCCAAGATCCACCCCGTTCAGTATCGTCCTGACCCGGTGTTGCCACCGGCTGCCAGCGAAACGCGACGCAATCGCGTCCGAGTTGCAGATGATCCGGTCTGGAAGCCAGGCGAAGATTCGATCCGTGTCCCACATCCCCGCTTCCAAGAGATTCCGGCAATGCCACACCACCGGAATGCGAGCCAGACGGCCAGCTGCGGCGACGTAGAGGTTCGTGCGGGGGGTGTTGGCATGGAGCAAGGCGCCTCCCGCCATCCGACAGCTCGCCAGCAGCTCACGGACCGCGCGCCAGACCGCCAACCCCGGTCGACGCAACCCCGGGAACCGCATCCGGTGCACCGGTGTCCCGGACTCTCGAACCGCTTTGACGAACTCGTCGGTCGCGTCGCACACTACCCATGCGTGAAATTTGTCCCGATCAAGGTGACGCACCAGGTTGAGCAGGGAGCGCTCCCCACCAGCCACGATGTCCGTCGCATGAACAAGCACGACCGTCGGCCGTTCAATGGTGTGATCGGTGCGGGTCATGCCATGCGCTCATACTCGGCCTGGAGCTCCGCAGCCGCTTTGGTGACATCGAAGTGCGCGGCCGTTCGACGCCCTTCCTCTGCAACCTGTCTTCGCAGAGCTGGATCCGCCCAAAGTGTTCGGATCCCCGCTGCAAGTCCCGCAGCGTCTCCAGGTTCGACCAGCCAACCATTCACCCCGTGAGTCAGGATCTCGGGCACTCCCCCGACGCGCGCGCCGATGACCGGCAATCCCATCGCCATCGCTTCCAACACCACCAGGCCAAACCCCTCGTCCAGGCTGGGCAGCACGAACAGATCGAGGCGTCGGTAGAAATCGCGTGGTTCGTGGACCGGACCGGCAAACACCACCCGATTGGCGAGACCGATCGCGCGGGCCTGCCGCTCTAGGGCTTCCTGTTCTTCTCCTGCGCCCCCCACCAGAAGGAGCGCCTCCGGATATTCCGGAAGGAGCCGCGGCATCGCGTCGAGCAAAATCCGGATGCCCTTGCTTGGGACCAAGCGGGCCAACGTGCCGATGATCGGTCCCCTGGCGTCCGCGCCGTCGCGGGCACGAGACGGAGCAAAACGGGTCGTATCAATGCCGTTCCAAATCACACGAACTCTGGCGGCGGGCACACGACAGCGTTGGATGAGCACATCACTCAGGGCGTGCGAGACCGGGAAAAACCGGCTGACGAGCAAGGCCAGGCACCGATAACGCCACCGGTGTCTGGATGTTGTGAAGAATGAGGCGCTGTGGATGGTCGAGCAACATTGGACGCCGCACACCCATGCCACTACAGTCCCTACTAAGTCAGCGTCAAAGAGATGGGTATGGATGATATCGGGTCGCGCGTGACGCACATGGCGACCCAGCGTCAAAGCCAGGCGGACCAAGGACCGTCCTACGTCCCGCAGATGCACGACGTCAACACCTAGATCTTCCAGTTCCTTGCGGAGATCAGCCTGCGATCCCCAGAAGACCACTTGCACATGAAAGCGATTCCGGTCCATGGCTGCAGCGAGGTAGCAGAGGACACGCTGAGCGCCGCCCAGGCCGAGATCGGGGATCAGGTGCAAGACCTTCATCATAGACTCGGTTTCACCAGATCGACATCGACATCGGGAATGCCAGCCGCATACCAGCGCCCCCCAACCTTGCGAAGACCCGCCGATCCGGCCACGTTCCAGACAGCCTCCCACGCGGCAACCACAGGCCACAGCCATCCCGGTAATGTCTTCACCCATCCAAGGCGCGCCAGACTCAGACAGAGCCACCGTGGCTGGAATCCAGCCTGGCTGGCGGCTTGCCCCAACTCTCGCAACCGATACTCATGCAAGTGCAAGCCAAGCGACGTGGATCCGTGGAGCGAACTGGGGGTGTGCAGTAGATAGCGCCCCCCTGGCATGAGGACCCGATAGACCTCAGCCAAGTGTGGATCGAGGTGGTCCGGATGAAGATGCTCCACCAAGTCCAGGCTCACTACGGCATCGAAAGTGCACGATCCGAATGGAAGGTGTAGGGCGCTGGCCTGGCAGAAGGTCGGGCTGTCATGGCCGGTCGCGATGGCCCGCATGGCCGTGAACGCCTCAGTCGAGATATCTACGGCGACGACAGATCGGCCGGTTGACGCCGCGAGCGCAAAACGGCCATTGCCGGCGCCGATATCGAGAACCCGACAAGCTTCAGTCAATACCTGAAGAAACGACCGGTCAACCCGGCTCAGAGAGGCCGCATAAATCGATTCGCGACCGGGGCGACGCCGCATCGCCGCATGAACTTCATCGTAGGCTTCTCGAAAGGCCTTCTCAGACGGCTCGGAGAGCAGGCGCGCCCGCCACGCTTGCTCGAGCTCTCGCTGCTCTTCCAGATGATCAGTCGCCACGAGCTGCACCAGTTGTCTTGGCAGTCCTGGCCAACAATCGCTCCGCAGCCTCCAGCACCATGGCCGGCGTCACCGACTTGAGGCATAGTTCACGAGGGATGATGGGGCAATCCGGGAAGTCCCCCACCCGGATGCACGGACTGCATGGGAGGGGAACCCGGACGATCTCATGCAGGGTGCCGCGGGGGCCAAACACCAAGGGATCAGTGGGCCCCAGGATCACGACGGTCGGAGCTCCCACGGCAGCAGCGATATGCAGCGGCCCGCTGTCGTTGGTGATGAAAAGCCGGCACCGCCGGAGAAGTGCGCCCGTGGCTCCCAGAGACAAGGCACCAGCGGCGGACCGCGCCGGAATAGACATCCGGGCCACGACCGTCTCAGCCAGAGCCACGTCGGCAGGGCCACCGATGACGACGACTGGAGCCCGCCAGGATCGAGCCAGCGAATCACCGACGGCCGCGAAACCCTCGACCCCCCACCGGCGGGAAATTAAGTGTTGATTCCCTCCGGGAAAGATCACAATCGGGGCCGACCCAGCCAGTCCCCGCTCCCGGCACCAGTCCGCGGCTTCTTTCTTGTCATCGGCGCTGATCGGAAAATCCAGGCCGTTGCCATCGGGCTTCGCACCAGCCAGAGCGACCACCTCCAGGTACGTGTCAATCCAATGTTGCTGGCAGACCGGAACTGCTGCGGTCAGCAATTCACGATGCTTGCCGAGGTCGCGGCCAATCCGTATGGGGACGCCGGCCAGAGTCAGCAGGAGCTCGGCGAATCCCGCGTAGCCCCAATGGGCTTCGAGCACCACACCCAGGTCGTACTGTCGTCGCCGGATCCGCCAGGCAAGGGTCGCACGCTCCCACAACGAGGCTACAACGATTCCTTTGCCACAGGTGAGAATGCCATCGACGTGAGAATTGCCACGCAATACAGGAGCGGCATAGTCGGTCACCAGGACGTCGACCACCGCCTCTGGGAAGCATCGCCGAAGCGCGCGAATTGCAGGGGTAGCCAGCAGAACATCGCCGATGTTGTCCAGATCAACGACCAGTATCCGATGGGGGGCGTCCTTCACACTCTCCGCATGCCGTGCGGATAGACGATAGGCCAGCGCCAGGGCCGCCCGTTTGCCAATACTTCCCCACTCGCTTCGTTCAGATCTGGCGTCCGGCGGCATTGCGCTCCTCAATCATAATTGGCCGGAATTATGCTACAATCCCCTCGTCGCTTTTCCTTTTACATCAGCGACATCCCGGCTAAGGTACCGACCTGACAGCGCAAAGGCACATGTTCCACAGACTACGGAACTTCGCAACACTCAGTGGTTATCTGACCCGGCGTCTCGTAGTTGATCCTCTCCTTACTCCGGCACGAGCTTCCTCTTTTCGCAGCAAACTGCAGGTCATGCGGTCGGCAGAGCTACGCGAAACTATGATCCCAGTGCGCAGCTTGACTGATCTTGGCATCCAGCCGGGACGTGTAGTGGTGGAGCTCCTTCCGTTTACCGATGGTAATCCCTCGCCCGTCGAACTGTTCTGCCTCGGCGCGCTCGTACGGGCCTGCGGCGCACGAGCCATTTTTGAGATCGGCACGTTCGACGGGACGACCACCTTGCAACTTGCCTTGAACAGCCCTGATGACGCCGTCGTGTGGACCCTCGACCTGCCGGCGGGTGCCATAGATAAGACTCATTTCCCGGTGCTGGCTGAGGACAAACCATACATCGACAAGCCGACCACCGGCGCCCGCTTCACAAGGACTCCGGCGGCGGGAAAAGTCCACCAACTCTTTGGAGACTCGGCTACGTTCTCGTACGAGCCGTATCTAGGCCGCATGGACTTTGTCTTCATCGATGGTTCCCACTCTCTGGCCTATGTCCGTTCAGACTCCGCTCGAGCCTTCTCACTCGTTCGTCCGGGCGGCTGGATTGTCTGGCACGACTACGGCGTCTGGCCTGACGTCACCACGGGGCTTCAGGAACTGGCCTCCCAGCTCCCGCTCGTAAACCTAGCCGGTACTACTCTGGTTGTCAGGGGCCTACCCGCTCCCGAGTAGTTTAGCACTAAGCAGCGGTTTTTCAACGCCTTTCGCGGATAGAGAAATCTATCCCCGACCAGATGTTACGCCTACAGGTGATACAGGAGGGTCATGCCAGGCAAGCCGGTATTTGTAGAGATGATCTTATACCGATGAGGCATATTCGACAAAGTATCCGTGATTGCTTTATAAGGCCCAAGGTTATAGCCCGATTCAGCAGATTGATAGAACGTATCATGCAAAAGGATACTAGCGTTTGGCATATTTTTGATAATTTCACCCAATTCACTCTTCACCGCTGTGTAGCTATGATCGCCATCGATATAAACAAGAGGCCTGCACATCTTAGACACCTTGCGATATATTTCCAGCGCTGTCTCTACCCCTTCGCCCTGATAAAGCCTAACAACAGGTATGCCTTTAACGAACATCCCGCGCTTTTCCTTGGGATGTTCGTGGTGGTCAATTTCATCGGGTAAATCAATCGAATGGATCTCAGTGGATAAACCGAAATGCTTCGCTGTCTCATAGAAAATTCTTGCGGATTTCCCAATATGGGTTCCCCATTCAAATATATGCGTGGGCTTCAGCCGACATATCGCTGAAACCATCAGCGCCAATTCGTTAATAGGATAGGGCGTAATACCAACGATCGGCACCAGCTTTTGGAAAATAAATTCGGATATAATCCAGTTATTGACCTCGAATTCGCTACAGTTCACATTGACAGCGGGATCCTGAGGTTTTCCCTTCGACAACCGATAGACTCGAATTGCAATTCGATTCCACAACATAAAGTACATACATTATCCCATCTTAAAGTGATAGTGACTTGTGCCTGTCTTGGCTTATCGTGTTTTTTCTACACTGCATGGTTTGTTACTCCTCAACCATGTGACCACTTCGGAACGACTTCTCGCACCCACCTGATCAGCATTGCAGCATCCGCGACATTTACGACCCGAAACACAACAAGGATACCTCCATAAATGATAAGCGCGACTACCGTTGCCAACCATGCGCTTCCTTCATGTAAGAGCCACAGCGCGACACCACCTGCAACGGCAGCACTAAGACCGACAACAACAGGCTTGAGAGGAGGCAATTTCCCAAACTCTCGACCGCCCAGCACCGTACCTAATAGGAGCAATAGCATTTCTGACGCTAATGTGGCCGCGGCCGCCCCGATGGCACCCCAGCGAGGGATAGCCCACAAGTTGCCTGCTGCGTTTAGCAGCAAGGCACACATCAGGCTTGCCAGCCATCCGCGCTCTCGGCCCCTGGCCTGCAGGGCGATTCCCAGCGGCGCATAGAGCCAATTCACTGCGGCTGACCACGCCAAGACAACGAAAATCGGGGTGGCCGACACATATTCGGAGCCGTACAAGGATTGGAGCAAAGGACCGGCGAGGCCACTCAAGGTCAACGCCATGGCGGGACCCGCGGCACCCAAGCCTCGCATGGCCCGTTGAAAGGGAATCATCGTCCCTGGACGGGGCGGTTGGGCCAGGAGAGGGAACAGGGCCACCGCCACCGTGCTTCCAAAATAGACGAGCATGTTCGTCGGCTTATAGGCAACACTGTAGAGACCGAGGGCCGCCGTTGTTGCCATCTGTCCTAAAAGAAGAATATCCAGTCGCGTGTAGAGGCTCTGCGCCGCCGCTACCGCGCCGAACGGGGCCGCTTGCCGCAGGAGCGTGCCGATGCCGATAGCTGGTGACCCCTCAGACTTGCCGCGGAATGGGTGCGCGGCCTTTCGTGCGACCAGCACGGCAATTCCTGCCCCCAGGACGTGCGCCACCAATACCGCAACTACATCGCCATACAGCACAGCGGCTCCAAGGAGAAAGGTCGTCCCAATGACGCCAGCCACCAGCTCCACCAGTGCCACGCGATCGTACCGTGCATACCCTCCCAGGACTGCTAAGTAGGGCCAGCTCAGTGTGCCCAGTGCGAGTTGCAAGGCTGCCAGTGCCACGTAGCTAAGGGGAATCGGCTGACCCGGCAGCATCGCCGCGAAAACTGGAATTGCGAGACAAACTACGCCCGCAAGCAGAGTCTGTGCACGAAGAGCGCTCGCCAGGACCCCCGGGCCGGTTTCCGGTTGCCGGGCGAAGGTGCGGGTGACAACGGTGTTGATCCCGAAGTTCGGCAGCAGCGCGAACAGCCCGGCAAGCCCCATCGCGTAGGCATAGGCGCCGAGGCGGTCCACCCCGAGAGCGCGTGCAAGGACAATCGAGTTGACCAACGCCAGCCCATAAGTCCCCGCCCGGCTGAGTATCAACAGGACGGTGGCACGGCCAAGCGAGATTCCGCCTGTGGCGTTGACACCGCCCTCACTGTGTTCGCATCCTGGTTTAGAGATTGGGCTTGGCAAAGCGCGATCTGCCGAAGGCAGGTTTTCTGGCCGGCTGACCCATCCCCACGGTAATCGAAGGAGCACTCGCCTCACGTTTGGAGGGTTCGTTCGCCTGCGCAAATTGGAGTTCCTTGACTACCAACGCCGCGAACAGCCAGAAGGGTTCCATAATCCGCACGATGAGAAACGTGTTCGATCCGATGGCATGCACCAGGAGGCCCGCAAGCCCCAACAGAAATCCTAACGCGACCCCGCGTGAAAACTGATCAGTCGCATGCCGATAGGACGTGATGCCCACGCGGAAAATCGACCCGATGAGGACAAAGAACGCGACGAGACCGAGCAGGCCCGTCTCCGACAAAACCCTCGGGTACCACGCATCTAAAAAAGGCCCTCCCGTGATGCCTGTCCCCCAGAGTGGGAATTTTTTCCATAATTCAAATGCCTGGTTCCACGAATGGAGCCGATCCGATGTCGAGGTATCGATCCGCAACGCCCCCAGATGGATCTGCCCTTCCGCCTGCTCCTGAGTAAATGTGTACGCGATCCGCTCCTTGACGGCGTGCGGGGTCCACAGAGGTGCGGAAAGGACCCCAATGAGCACCATGGTCATCAGAACCGGTTTCCGTGGCGCTATGAATCCGATGACGCTCAGGACCAGCACCCCTGCCGCCAAGAACGAGGCGCGCGACAGCGTCGCCATTAGCCCGATGCTCCCAGCCGCCACAAGAAGCAGGAGCGGCAGTCGGTTGGCCACCGCCCCGCTTGTCAACACGAGCCCGACGACGATCGCCAACATGAAGACAAGATACCCGCCTAGCGTGTTGGGCTCGCCCGTTTCCCCCTCGAACGGTGCTGACGCCCGCTCTCCGCTGGGAATCTGCGCAATGGCAAAGAGCGAGACCAAAAAGCAGATGACCAGGCTGGCAATCACCAGACCGCGGGCCTCTTCCTTTGTCGTCACCGCGCTGACGACCATGAAATACAGGAAAACGTACTCATAATATTTCAGCCAAAAGAAGAAGCCGCTCATGGGCTTGACACGTCCGCTCATCACTCCGATGAGCGTGGCCAACCCGGCAGCGCTGATATAGAACATGATCGGTCCGTTCAGGGAGGTCCGCAGGAACGGCGTGCCTCCCTTAAGAATCGCCATCTTGGCGATCCAGACAAACCCGATCACGACCAGAAGGAAATCATCAAAGCGAAGCGTAATCCCGCGACCAGACGCACCGCCGCCGCCGGTCAGCCCCCCGACCAGAAACTCAGGGCTCAGCAGCATGGAGAAGACCAGCAGATAGAGGCTGAGCCTCGTGGAGACAAACGCCATCAGCAGGAACGCGACGCCCACAACGATGCGTAAGCTGAACGCGGTGTCACTGGAAACAATGAACAGGGACAGCGCAGCCGCCAAGGCTAGAGGAACCGCAACTATGAGCCCTTTAGGCTGCATCGCACGCCCCCCAGCTAGGCCACGGGATGGAAAACGGACTGATGCCGAATAGACCGGGCCCTGAAGTTGCCAAGATCAGGACGACGAATAGCGATAGTACTGGTATTGGTGGTAATCAGGAGAAAATTCAGCGCTCACATTGCTGAGCACCACACCCACGATATGCGCCTGGGCATTCTCAAGGAGAGTCTTCGCGCGAAGCAATGGCGTCCGTCCAATTTTGCCGACTTGGTAGACCAGGACCACGCCGTCAACTTTGGGGCCGATCAAGACGGCATCGGCGACAGGCAGAATGGGTGGACAGTCAACCATGACGAGATCATAGTTTTCTTCACAGGCGGCGATCAGATCCACGAAGCGTTGAGAATTGAAGAACTCAGACGGGTTGGGCGGCAGATGTCCGCTGGTGATGATACTCAAGTTGTCCACGCCGGGAGCGCTCAAGACCTGAGCATCAGGTCCGGAGCCGTCTGCACCACGTCCTTCCACTGCGCGGTCCCGACCAGGACCTCACTCAGGCCAGGCTCCCGCTTGAGCCCGAGCCGGCTGTTCACGGCCGGCTTTCTGAGGTCCGCGTCCACCACCAAGACCCGCCGTCCATCCTGTGCGATCGTGATAGCCAAGTTGATGACCGTCGTGGTCTTTCCTTCGCCGAGGCCGGCGCTGACGAACGACAGGCTTTTGACCGCCCGGTCTAAGCAAGCAAATTGAAGGTTGACCTTCAATGACCGGTACCCCTCCGCGACCACGCCTTTCAGGTCGAACAACGGCGAGAGCCGCGACAACAATTCCATGGATTCAGCATCGAGCGTTTCAGGAAAGACCTTTTTAATCGCCTGCTCGACTTCCTTGTGGTCTACCCGAGGGATGACTCCGAGGACTGAGACTTTCAGGAACTCTTCAACGCCCTCAATCGTACCGATAGAGGTATCGAAGGATTCCCGGACAAAGGCCAGGACGAATCCCAGCAACGCGCCAATCAGGGAGCTGAGCATGAGATTGAGGGTGGCTTTGGGCGCGTTCTTGGGGGAGCCCGGGGTGACGGCCGGTTCAATAATCGAGACTTCCTCGATGCGCTCAGCGCCCCGGATCAAAAACTCCTGGTGTTTCTGCTTCAACGTGGCGTACAGGTCTCCATTGATCTTCACCTCGCGCTCCAGGCTGGCCTGCTCCAGGGCGGCCTTCGGCAAGGTGATGTACCGTTCCCTGAATCGGCCGATGGACTCTTTAATGGCGTTCTCCCGATCGGTCATCGTCCGAAGCTTGGACTCAAGCTCCTTGATCATCTCCTGCTTGACGCTCAGGATTTTGGCATCCAGTTCAACGACCAGGGGATGCTTAGGCATGTAGTTGATCAACAGGGCGGCGCGATCCGTATTCAGATCCACCAGCTTCTGGTTCAGTTTGGCGATCAGGGCCTGCACATCGTCGGAAAAGACACGTACGGGGCTGGAATCGGGGAGCGCCTCATTGGCTCTCAAGAGCCGGAGCTGGTTCGACGCTTCGCGTTTAATCTGGCCCAGCTTCTCGAGCTCGGCATCCAGGCGACTATAATTCTCCAACGCCTGGCGTGCCTCTTCGGTTAAGAAAACCCTTCCCTCATGCTCCCGGAAGACAAGTAAGGCCTGCTCCGACTTTCTCAGCGCCTCTTCCACTGTCTTGAGCTGGTTCTCCACGAACAGTTTGGCGTCGTCCACCTGCCGGTTCCGGCTTGCGATGTTTTCTTCACGATAGCCATCGGCGACCGCGTTGGCCAACCGTGCCGCAAACTCGGGCTCGCCCGATGTGACGCTAATATTGAGGATGTTGGTGCTCCCCTCCTGGCTCACCGATACCAAGCTCTTTAGCTCGTAGATCTTGGCAAGGGAGTCCGGCGAGGTGCGCGCCTCATTGTTCTCGATCTCCTTCGGGATCACCCCCACCTTCTTCGCTGCACGTAACATGACGGGAACACTCCGAATGACTTCCGTCTGCGTGGTCATGCTGCTGCCCTCCGACGGACCGGAGAGCACTTCCGTCATCAGACCCGACATCGACGTGGAGCGATCAAACTTCACTCGCGCAGAAGCTTCGTAGGCCGGCGGGGGGCCGAAGAGCTCGGTTGTGAAAAAGGTGAAGCCCGCGACCAGGAGAACCGTGAAGACGATAATCCACTTCCGCTTGCGGAGGATCAGCCAATAGTCCCGGAGATTCAGTTCGTACTGGGCCATCGGATCTTGTCCCCTATCGTGGCGTAGTCACGGTGATGCTCGGGATTTGGACAGGTTGGATATTATTGTCTTGCAAAAACTTGGTCAGGGCCTCAGGACTCAACGTCGTCGAGCCCAGGAGCAGGCTGAGGGTCGAATTAATTTTGGCCAGGAAAGCATTCCAGTCCCCGATGCGCTGGCGCGGCACGAACACAATATCGTTGTCCTTCAACACAATATCTTGGCTCCGGTCGCCATACTGAAAGAACCGCTGAAGGTCCACGGGAATGATTTCTGGTTTTCGGGCATCTCCACGGATGACCCGAATGTCGTCCAACACCGCATAGTCATTGAACCCAATCTGCGCAAGGAGTTGGCCCACCGTCGTCTTTCTGTCCAGCTCCGCCATCTTCCCCCCGCCCGTCGATAAGAAAGCGCCGGTCGCAGGTGACCCAAATCCTCCTCCCAGCAAAAAGACTCTCTGCTTGCGAAGCAGAACCTTTTTCTGTTTGATCGAGACCTCAACGCGGGGATTGCGGATGATCGTCGCCGCTTGCTCGGTGATCCGAGTTTCGGCTTCAGGGACCGTCAGGTTCTTCACATCGATGTCGAGCGAGCCCACATAGACCCGGCCATTATCCCGAACCGTTACGAGCGAGCGCTCCTCTCCCGCGCCCCGCCGCACCACCACTTCCAAGCTGTCCCCCGGTTCTATTTTGGGCAGTCCCTGGTCAGAGGTCTCTTCGATGTACAGATCTTCCGGCTTGACCGGACGGGCAAAGGGGGAATCGCTGGACGTGTTGTACGGGACCGGCGAGCAGGCGAACGACACACCCAGCACCCCGAAGAGCGTGCAGAGCAACCCGGCGGCTCTGGAGACGGAAGCGAGTACTCTGACGCACCCTGCCAACGCCATTCTCACTGATCGCCCTGGACTACCTCCGTGACGTGGACCAACGACGACTTGCTGAGATCAAGCGTGCGTGTCTCTTTCGGCGAGAGCCCATGCGGTTCCTTGAGCACCTTGACGACCGGCCTGAGCGGATACTGCGGGTTCAACTCGACGACTTCCGCGGACTCCCCCGTATTCAACCGGACGCGCGTTCCCAGCGGGAACACGGAGAACTGCTGGATCAGGCACTTTAACGTCCTCGTCGAGAACGACGTTTTTTCCTTCGTCATCAACTCCCTGACCGCTTCATGCGGGAGGAAACGCTTCCGGTACGGACGTGTGTGGAGGAGCGCCTCGAAGGTGTCGGCGAGTCCGATGACCTGCGCGAACTCATGAATCTCCTCACCCTTGAGCCCGCGCGGATACCCCTGCCCGCCCACCCGTTCGTGCTCCTGAATCACAACCTCTGCGATCCAGTTGGCGTCTGGGCACAGCCCTCGGATCGCCTGGGCGCCCAACTCGGGGTGTCGTTTGATGAGGGTCCGTTCCTCGGAGCTCAGCGGGCCCGGCTTGTTCAGAATCTCCTCGGGGATCAGACACATTCCGACATCATGGAGGATCGCCGCGACTCCCAACCGCATGAGATCCGGCCGCGAATACTGCAGCCCCATCCCGATCTTGATCGCGATGATAGCCGTGTTGATCAAATTCGTGACGACCAGGCCGCCCCGCTCGCCGGAGATGGCTTGGACCAGCAGCCGGTCGCCTTGAGCGAGTGAATTGACGAACCCGTCTACGACTTGGGTGACGCTACCCAGCGAGAACGTCTGGCCCGAGCGGACAGCGCCGAGGATAGGAGGCAATTCCATCTCTGCCTGGGCATGCCATAGATCCGCATCCAGAACCAGCTGGGCCTGCCGCTCCACGGAGACCTGGGCAGCGGTTGTATCGACGTGTTTGAATGAGGCTTTGTTCGGTTCGCCTTGAGGGCGCGGGCCGGCTCCTCCCTCTTGGGATGAGCCTTCATTCCGCACGAGTTCATTGAGACGCGCCATGATTGCTTACTGCGCTTCCTTGAACGCTTTTTTCACCACTTCAGGCCCGATCTGTTTGTGCCGTTCCATGAACCCGATCAACAGCGCCAGATCCGCGATCGTATTGATTCTCCGCGGGACCCCGTCGCTGGCTTCATAGATCGCCTGCATGGCCTCCGGCACAAAGACCACCCGAGAGGCCCCCGCTGCCTGCATACGGAAATCGATATAGTCAGCTACTTCTTCGGGAGAGAACGGCGTCAGGTGATAGCGTATCACAATCCGTTGAGATAGTTGTACGAAAGCCTCGACCTTGGTACTCAACTCCGGCTGCCCCAGCAGGATAAAGGTGAGCAGGAAGCGATCATTGAGCTGAAAATTCAACAGCAGTCGCAATTCTTCAAAAATTGCGACATCCTGAATGGCTTGAGCCTCGTCCACAATCAGCACGGTATCCCTGCCCTTGTTCATGTTATTCAGCAGGTGATCATTTAGGGCATGGACGATGTCCAGCTTGGATCCAGTCTGATTGACACCGAGCTGATACAGGATTTCCTTCATGAAGTCAGTGGCTTCAAAGCTGGGATTGGCGATCAGCGCCAAATCATAACGTTCGTGGGAGAGGTGTTGGACCAAGGTACGGCTCAACAGGGTTTTCCCGCAGCCAATCTCCCCTGTCAACATAATCGCCCCTTTCCGCGACTCTATCCCGTAAAGGAGGCGCTGGAGCCCCTCCTCATGCCGAGCGGATGGGAAATAGAAACGGGGGTCGGGAACGTTTTCGAAGGGGCCCTTTTTGAGTCCCCAGTAGTCTTCGTAATGCAATGTTTTTTCTAGGCTAACCCCTATTTATCTAAGGTAAACCCTTATATCCCGGTTGCACTATATCATTTAACACCCAGAGTGTCAACAAACGCCTAGAAAAATGAGGAGATATCGCAGCTTGCCGATGAGCCCAACCATCGTTTGAAGTTTTGCGCTTCGCGTTCCTCCCCCCTTCCGTCTCCTCTACCCCCCAAGGCAATCCTCTTGAACTGACGACCTGACTGGCAGCTCACCTGGAGGCCTGATGGGGTGGCGATGACTGAGACGGCTCCATGTCGATCGGTGCGGAGCAACGGGATGCCAAGCCGGGCGTAGACTTCCATCATGGCGGGAGATGGGTGCCCATAGGCATTCGCATGGCCGACTGAAACCACTGCCAACTGTGGATGCACGGCCCGGAGGAACGGCTCGTACAGGGATCCCTTGGCCCCATGGTGGGGGACCTTCAGCACAGCCGTCTCCAGCCGTTCAGATCGCTGGGTCAGCCTGCTCTCGGCTTCCGATTCGATATCGCCGGTGAAGAGAAAGGCGACTGACCCGCAGACTAAACGCACGACGACCGATTGATTGTTCAAGTGTGTTCCCTCAGCCCTTGCTGTGCCAATTCCCTCGGATGCATCCGGATTGAGCACGCGAGCCTGACAGCTCCCAAGCGACTGGGCACCGTTGGCAGCAGAGACGGCCCGGACTGGCACTTGGCGTTGGGTCACGATGCGATCGAGTCGATGAAGGAAGGCAGCATCGCGTACCACACCGTTCGTCCAGAACTGCCCCACGTCGAACTTGCTCAGAACGAAGGCCAGGCCGCCGACGTGATCCAGCTGAGGGTGTGTGGCCACGACCACATCAAGCCGCCGAATGCCTCGATCCCAGAGCACCGGCGCGATCACCATGCGTCCCGCATCAGAGTTATCGGTTGCACTTCCGCCATCAATGAGCATGGCGCGGCCATCCGCCGTTTCGATCAAGGCAGCATCCCCCTGCCCTACGTCAAGGAACGTGACCCGGAACGACCCCGCAGCCGGCAGATCACGCGGCGACCAGACCCAGAGCAGCAACATCCCCCCAGCCAACGCTCCGGCGAGACGACCGGCCCCACGCCGCCACCAGAGCAAGGCGGCCCCGAGCAGCAGAAAGAATCCGGCTATTTGCCAGAGCGGCGGCGAAGCAACCCTGAGCTCAGCGCCAGGCACAGCCGCGAACATCTGCACGATCCATACGAACACCTCCAGCAGGGGACGCACCACGGCGGCGCCGACCAACTCCCCTCCTCCGCTCAACAGGGTCGCCAGACACACCAGCAGCCCGACAGGCAGCACGACGAACCCGACAAGCGGAACGACCAGCAGATTCGACAGCCCTCCGACCCACGCCAGTTGATTGAAATAGGTCGCCACGAGGGGAGAGGTTGCCAGGGTGACGACCAAGCTCACGAGCAGGACCTCTACCGTTCCAGCCTTCAGGGCCTCCCACATCCTACGTTCTCGGGAAACACCGAGAGTCGTCTCCTCGTCACGCGCACCACGGACCTTCATCAGCATGACGATGACCAACACCGAGAGGAACGATAACTGGAATGAAATGTCGAACGGCGCCAGGGGATCCCACCCCACAATAACCACGAGCGCCAGTGCGAGGCCGTACCCGATGCTGTGGTTCCGTCCTACCAGCACAGCGGCGAGGGCGACAAGGGTCATAATCAGCGACCGGACCGTCGCCACTTCTGCGCCGCCCAAGAGGGCGTAGCCGGTGACTGGCAGGATCGTCGCGGCTGCAGCCACGCGCGTCGCCGTCGTGTACCGGCTCAGGCGCAGCAGCCACCCCGCCGGGAGCGCCAGCAACACCCGGTGCACCCCCCAGAACACCACGACCCCGATCAGCCCCAAGTGCGATCCCGAGATCGAGAGGATGTGCGTGGTGCCGGACGCCATGAACGCATCCCGGATGTCCTGGCTCAGATACCCGCTTTCCCCGGTCACCAGGGCCAGGTAAATTCCCGCAATCGGCTCCTCCAGGGTCCGGAGTGCCGCGTCGCGAATCCGGGCGCGCCCTTGATCGACCGCGGCCATCAACGAAGAGAACCCGTGCGCCAGAATCCTGAGCCCGGTTCCATCACGATGCAATGTGACGCTTCCGACCGCATGGACGCCGGCCCGTCGCAGGTGCGCGCCGTAATCGTAGCCGGCAGGGTTCCACAGTCCCCTGGGTGTATGGAGGCGCGTTGTGAACTCGATTACATCGCCGACGACTAAGGGCGGGACCGGGCCGCGGACCGTCAACCGGATTCGACCACTGACTGGCACCGTCCGATTCGGCAGGGCCAGTCGCTGGACGGACACGATGACCACAGCGCGATCGGGCCCGAAACGGACCGGCTCTTCGACCACCCCGATCACGTCGACCTTGTGCGAGCCGGCCGCTCGGATCCAGGCAGGCGGCTCAGCTTTCATCTGCGCCAGCGCGGCGCTCGCCAGGCCGGACAGCAAGACCCCGAATACCAGGCAGCCGAACGCGGGGGAGCATCGGCCCACTGTGGACAGCCACAGTACGCCGCCGAGGATCAACACGACGAGGCTGGCGATGGAAAAGGGGAAGTACGCGACACCGGAACCGAGGACCACTCCGAGGAGCAGCACGCACGACAGGACAGCCAAGGGGCGGGCCGCGCGCGCATGCGCGGAGGGTGTCAAAGGCGGGATCAGGCTTCGCCGACCTCCGTGCGGAGGACGTGGGCCAGATGCTGGGCGATCTCCTGGACGCGGTGAGGGTCTTCCGCTTCCACCATGATACGCACCAGCGGCTCCGTGCCCGAGTACCGCACCAGGATGCGTCCGCACCCGTTCAATGAGGCATCATGCGTGCGCAAGGCCTGCTGGAAGGCCGCAATGCCGGCTAGGTCTTTCTTCTCGCGGACGCGGACATTCACCAGCGTTTGCGGGTACAGCGGGATCTGCTCGGCCAGTCGGGACAACGACTTTTCCGTGCGTCGCATCAGGGCCATCACCTGGAGCGTCGAAATGAGCCCGTCGCCCGTGGTGTTGTGGTCGAGGAAGATGATGTGCCCCGACTGCTCTCCGCCGAAGTTGTAGTCGTCGGACAACATGCGCTCCAGAATGTAGCGGTCCCCCACAGCCGTCCGGACCATCTTGATCCCGGCGTTGGCCATCGCCTGTTCCAAGCCCAGGTTGCTCATGACGGTCGTGACCATAGTCTTGCGAGCCAACTGGTCGGTTTTTTTCAAGTTCAAGGCCAGCGCGCCCAGGATCTGATCGCCGTCCACGATACGTCCGTCTTCAGAGACGAAGACGGCCCGATCCGCATCTCCATCGTGCGCGACGCCAAGCGCGGCGCCCTCCGCCTTGACAGTTTCTTGGAGGATACAGGGGGACGTCGACCCGCACTCGCGGTTGATGTTCATCCCGTCGGGCTTGTCGCCCAGCACGGTCACCTGCGCCCCCAATTCCCGGTAGATATGGGGCGCAACCTTGTACGCGGCCCCGTGTGCGCAGTCCACCACCACCTTGAGTCCTTCCAGATCAAACCCCTTGGGCAGGGACCGTTTGACGAACTCAATGTAGCGCCCTTCCGCGTCATCAATCCGGAAGGCCTTCCCGATATCGGACGCCGTCGGGCGCAAGGAATCAATGCTCCCTGAAACGACCAGTTCCTCGATCTGTCGCTCGACCTCGTCGGGAAGCTTCAGCCCGTCGCCGGAGAAGAATTTGATCCCGTTATCTTCATAGGGGTTGTGGGAGGCTGAGATCATGACGCCCGCGTCAGCCCGCAAGCTTCTCGCCAAAAACGCAATGGCGGGTGTCGGCATAGGGCCGACCAGCAAGACGTCCACGCCCATCGAGCAGATGCCTGACGTCAGCGCGGACTCGATCATGTAACCCGAGAGCCGCGTGTCCTTTCCGATGACGATGCGATGGCGACCCGGCCTGGTCTTGAACACATGCGCCGCCGCACGGCCCAGTTTTAAGGCCGTCTCGCTGGTCATCGGTTCGACGTTGGCAACACCTCTGATCCCATCGGTCCCGAACAGCCGACGCATCCCTTGTTCCTCCGTAAAGACGTTAATCGTTAACCGTTATACGTTAAACGGGAACTCATCACGGCAACAAGCTATCCCTCACGCTTAACGTTTAACGATTAACGTATAACGGTATTTGATCCCGAATGGTCTGGGCCACGCGGGCCACATCCTTCATCTGCCTAACGGAATGAACGCGGACCACATGGGCTCCCTGGAAGACTCCGACCGCCACCGCGGCGGCCGTCCCCCACTCGCGCTCCTCCACCGGACGCCCCAGAATACCACCCACAAAGGACTTGCGCGACGGCCCGATGACGATCGGGCGGTCCAGCACGCGAAGGGTCTGGAGACCGCCAAGGAGCGCGAGGTTGTGGTCGGAGGTTTTTCCAAAGCCGAACCCGGGATCGACGGCGATCCGCTCGACCTCGATGCCAGCCGCCACAGCCGCTTCCACCCGCAACCGGAGGAAGTCGCAGACCTCTTCCACAACCGCGGTGTACGCCGGATGGTGCTGCATCGTCGCCGGGGTTCCCTGCATGTGCATGAGGACGAGACCGGCCTGCGCCTTGGCCACCACATCGGCCATGTCCGGATCATTGCGCAGTGCGCTCACGTCGTTGATGATCGCCGCTCCGGCGTCCAGCGCCCGCCGGGCCACTTCCGCCTTCGTCGTATCCACCGAGATGGGAATCCGGACCCGGCCGGCCAGGGCTGCGAGCACCGGTAGGACGCGGGCCAGCTCAACGTCCACGGGAACCGGCTGGGAACCGGGGCGCGACGACTCGCCCCCGAGGTCCAGCAGATCGGCTCCTTCCGCCTCGATCGCCTCGGCCCGAGCGACGGCAGCCTCAACGCCGATATAGCGCCCGCCATCGGAGAACGAGTCCGGGGTGACGTTCAGCACTCCCATGATCAGCACCCGTTCCTGTAACGGGAAGGTATGCGCTCGCGTCCTCCATCTGGTTGGCATCGCGGAGAGGTCCATTCGACAACAGGCCTACGGTTTATGAGACACCGGGAACCGGCAAAAGTTGCACGCAGGATGAGCAGTGCGAGATGGGAACATCCCCGCGGGCGGGACAGGCGTCAGGGGGACACCCCTTGGGGTTCCTGCGACAGCGCTCCTTGGATGATCTGGTCGATCGCAGCGGCTTCCAGCACTTCTTTCTCGAGGAGCGCTTCCGCCAGCGCCTTCAAGGCGGCCATGTTGTCGCGCAGGATGCGTTTGGCGCGCTCGTAGTTTTCGGTGACCAGCCGCTTGACCTCGGTATCAATCTTGAGGGCGATTTCCTCGCTGTAATCCCGCCGGGTGGCGATTTCCCGTCCGAGGAAGATCTCTTCGTCCTTCTTGCCGAAGGTCAGAGGCCCCAGTTCATCGCTCATGCCCCACTCGCAGACCATCTTCCGGGCCAGATCGGTCGCCCGCTCGATATCGTTGCCGGCCCCGGTCGTAATTTGTTTGAACACCAGTTCCTCGGCGACCCGCCCGCCCATCAGAATGGCCAGGTTGTTGTACAGAAACTCTTTCGAGTAGCTGTGCCGGTCGTCCACCGGCAATTGCATCGTCAAGCCGAGCGCCCGCCCTCTGGGAATGATGGTGACCTTGTGGACCGGATCGGTCCCCGGCAGGAGCTTGGCCATGAGCGCATGGCCGGCCTCGTGATAGGCCGTGGTCCGCTTCTCCTGTTCGGTCAAGACCATGCTCTTACGCTCGACGCCCATCAGGACCTTGTCCTTGGCGAACTCGAAGTCCTTGAGCTCGACCGCAGACTTGTTCAACCGCGCCGCCAGCAGCGCCGCCTCGTTCACCAGGTTTTCGAGGTCGGCCCCCGAAAAACCGGGCGTCCCTCTGGAAATCACCTCGAGGTCTACGTCCTTGGCGAGCGGCACCTTCTTGGTGTGGACTTTGAGAATCTCCGCACGTCCCCGCACGTCCGGTCGGTTGACCGTGATCTGCCGGTCGAAGCGGCCTGGCCTGAGCAAAGCTGGGTCGAGCACATCCGGCCGGTTGGTGGCGGCGATCAGGATCACCCCCTCGGTCGTATCGAAGCCGTCCATCTCGACCAAGAGCTGGTTGAGCGTTTGCTCGCGCTCATCATGGCCGCCTCCCAGGCCAGCGCCGCGCAGTCGGCCGACGGCGTCGATCTCATCGATGAAGATGATGCATGGCGCGTGCTTCTTGCCCTGCTCGAACAGGTCGCGCACACGGGAGGCGCCCACGCCGACGAACATTTCCACGAAGTCCGACCCGCTGATACTGAAGAAGGGCACGCCCGCTTCGCCAGCGATCGCTTTGGCCAGGAGGGTCTTGCCCGTCCCCGGCGGACCGACGATCAAGACGCCCTTCGGAATGCGCCCGCCCAGCTTCTGGAACTTGTGCGGGTCCTTGAGGAACTCGATGATCTCGACGACTTCTTCCTTGGCCTCATCAATCCCGGCCACGTCGGAAAATGTGACCTTTTTGCGGTCTTCTGTCAGGAGCCGCGCGCGGCTCCGGCCGAAAGACAGCGCCTTGTTGCCGCCGATCTGCATCTGCCGCATCAAAAAGAACCAGAGCGCCAGGAAGAGAATGAACGGCCCCCACGTCACGAGGAGCGTGACATACCAGGGATTGTCTTCCGGCGGCTTGGCGTTGATCGTGACGTGATGTTCCCGGAGCACCTTGACGAGATCGGGGTATTCGATCATATAAGTCTTGAACGGCCGCCCGTCTTTGAACACGCCGTTGATGTAATTGCCACGGATGGTGACCTCCCGGACATCACTCTGCTCGACCCGGCTCACAAACTCGCTGAACTTAACCTCCTCGTCCGGGGATTGCCCCTGGAAGGTGAAGAGGTTGAACAACAGGATCATGAACAGGCCGACGACGACCCAAAAGATGAGGTTTTTCACGCGGGAATTCATCCTAACCCCCCAAGAACCCTACAATCCTAACACACCATCCGGCCGGACACAATACAGCCACCGTCAAACCGGCTCTCCTTCCTCGCTCACTTTTTCCAGCACGGCGAGGTAGGGAAGGTTACGATACAGCTGCTGATAATCCAACCCGTACCCGACCACGAACTTGTTGGGGATATTGAACCCCACATAGTCCACCACCACG
>Ga0209577_10001399_pt1 | contig 23987 bp, 23 predicted proteins | sample GraSoiAngelo_109_FD_185874 | JGI IMG/M metagenome (GOLD analysis project Ga0209577, IMG submission 185874) | Grasslands soil microbial communities from the Angelo Coastal Reserve, California, USA - 14_0903_12_20cm (SPAdes) (version 2) | ecosystem: Environmental > Terrestrial > Soil > Grasslands...
CCAACGGCACCGAGCACGCCTGGCGCCTCTACGAGGCTGGCGCGCCCAAGGTCACAGAGGAGGTCATCGCCCAGGGCCTGGAGGCGTGCAAGACCTGGATCCGCGAGGCCATCGACCTGCAGCTCGAGCTGGTGGACAAGGCGGGGCGGCGGGCGCCCATGCCCTTTGAGCCCGTGACCGACTACGGCCAGGACGTCTTCGCCCGGGTGGAGGAGGTGGGCGCCGACGTCGTCTCCAAGGCGACCAGCATCGTCAGCAAGGCGGACCGCAACGCGGCCCAGGACGAGGCCACGGCCCAGATCTCCCTGACCCTGGCTCCGGAGTTCGAGGGCCGGGAACGGGAGATCCGAGAGGCGGTCAGGGCCCTCACCAAGAAGACCGTGCGCCGGCGCATCGTGGAAGAGGGTGTGCGCATCGACGGGCGCGGTGTGAGCGACCTGCGGCCGGTGACGGCCGAGGTGGGCGTGGTGCCCACGGCGCATGGGTCCGGGCTCTTCCAGCGGGGCGAGACCCAGGTGCTCAACATCACCACCCTGGGCATGCCCCGCATGTCGCAGCTGCTCGACACCATCGGCATCGACGACTCCAAGCGCTACATGCACCACTACAACATGCCGCCCTACGCCAACGGCGAGGTGGGTCGCATCGGTGGCACCAAGCGCCGTGAGGTCGGCCACGGGCTCCTGGCCGAGCGGGCCCTGCTGCCCGTGGTCCCCAGCCCGGAGGAGTTCCCCTACGCCCTGCGCCTGGTGAGCGAGGTCCTCAGCTCCAACGGCTCCACCTCCATGGGCTCGGTGTGCGGCTCGACCCTGTCGCTGATGGACGCGGGCGTGCCCATCAAGGCCCAGGTGGCGGGCATCGCCATGGGCCTCGTCTACGCCGAGGGCCGCTACACCACCCTGACCGACATCCTGGGGGCGGAGGACGCCTTCGGCGACATGGACTTCAAGGTGGCGGGCACGGCCGAGTTCGTCACCGCCCTCCAGCTCGACACCAAGATCGACGGTCTGCCCGCCGACGTCCTCGGCCTCGCCCTCCAGCAGGCCCGAGAGGCGCGCCTGTCGATCCTGGAGGTCATGAAGGCGGCCATCGCCGAGCCCCGGCCCGAGGTGCGCGACACCGCGCCCAAGATCGTCACCTTCCAGATCCCCATGGACAAGATCGGCGAGGTCATCGGGCCCAAGGGCAAGGTCATCAACACGCTCCAGCAGGAGACGGGAGCCGACGTCAACGTGGACGACGACGGCGTCGTGGGCACCGTCACCATCGGCGCCAAGGTGGGCGCCGCGGTGGAGGAGGCCCGCAGGCGCATCGAGCTCATCCTCGACCCGCCCAAGGCCCAGGTGGGCGAGGTCTACACCGGCAAGGTGGTGAACCTCACCAAGTTCGGGGCCTTCGTGAACATCCTCCCCGGCCGTGACGGGCTGGTCCACATCTCCAAGCTGGGCCGGGGCCGGCGGGTGGAGCGGGTGGAGGACGTGGTCGACCTGGGCCAACAGGTCACGGTGCGGGTCGACGACATCGACCCCCAGGGCAAGGTCTCGCTCTCGCTGGTGGGTGAGGGCGACGACGGCCAGGCCGGCGGCAACGGCGCCGAGGCGAGCGCGCCGTCTCCGGCGACGGGAACGGGCACCGCCGCCCCGGCGGCCCGTGAGGGCGACCGCGGGTACGTGTCCTTCGAGGACCGCTTCGAGAAGGAGCTGGCCAGCGAGTACGGCGACCTCGGGCCGGGTGAGGCGACGGCGGGGTCGCGCGAGGGCGGCGACCGGGACAGGGGCGGCCGCGGCGGCGATCGCGGCCCGCGACGCAACCCCAGGCGAGGTGGGCGGCGCTGACGCGCCCGCCCGCCTCCACGGTGACGCCCCAGTCGGTGATCCGCTCGACGCTGCTGCCCTCGGGCTTGCGCGTCGTCACCGAGCGCATGCCCGACGTGCGCTCGGTCACCGCCGGCTTCTGGGTCGGCACCGGCTCCCGGGACGAGGACGCATCCATCTCGGGGGCGTCCCACTTCCTGGAGCACCTCCTGTTCAAGGGCACCGCGTCCCGCTCGGCCCGGGAGATCGCCGAGGCGGTGGACGCCGTGGGCGGCGACCTCAACGCCTTCACGACCAAGGAGTACACGGCGTTCTACGTGCGGGTCCTCTCCGACGCCCTGGAGATGGGCCTCGACATCCTCTGCGACATCATCACCGCCCCGGCCTTCCGCCCCGACGAGGTGGAGGCCGAGCGCCAGGTGATCCTGGAGGAGATCCTGCTGCGGGAGGACGAGCCCGCCGACCTGGTCCACGAGGTCCTGGGCGACGCCCTGTTTCCCGACCATCCCCTGGGCCGGGAGGTGCTGGGGCTGGAGTCGACGGTGAAGGCCATGGAGGTCGACGCCATCCGCGACTTCTTCGCCCACCACTACCGCCCCGGCAACATGGTCTTCGGGGCCGCCGGGGACCTCGACCACGACCAGGTCGTGGCCGGGCTGGGCCAGCGCCTGGGGGAGGCGGCCGGAGGCCGGTCCCCGGCCCGCAGCGCCCCGTCCCTGCCCGCCCGCCCCGTCGCCGTGGTCCGCCGCCAGACCGAGCAGGCCCACGTGGCCGTCGGCGTGCCCGCCCCCGACCGCCACGCCCCCGAGCGCTGGGCCCTGTCCGTGCTCAACCACACCCTGGGCGGGGGCCTCTCGAGCCGCCTCTTCCAGGAGATCCGCGAGCGCCGGGGGCTGGCCTACTCCGTGTACTCCTACCGGACGGCCCACGACGACGCCGGAGCCATGGTCGTCTACGCCGGGACCGGACCGGAGCGGGCGGCCGAGGTGGTCGAGCTCGTCGGCGCCGAGATGGACCGCCTGGCCCAGGGCGGCCTGACCCCCCGGGAGCTGGCCGTGGCCAGGGGCCACCTGAGGGGTGACCTGGCCCTGTCCCTGGAGGACTCCGCGGCCCGCATGAGCCGTATCGGGCGCAGCCAGCTCCTCCACGGCGAGGTCCTGTCGGTGGAGGAGATCGCGGCCCGCATCGAGTCGGTGACCCTGGAGCAGGTGGGCGAGGTCGCGGCCCGGGTCCTGGGCGCGCCCCGCACCCTGGCCGTGGTCGGGCCCTTCGACAAGTCCGACTTCAGCTGAGCCCGGCCAGGGCGTAGAGCTCGACCACGCAGGCGGCTATCTCGCCCGCGACCTCGGCCAGGCGGGCCTCGACAGCGTCCGGGTCGGCGGCCGCGGACGTGACGGCCGCGGCGGCCGCGGCCCTGAAGGCGCCCCGCCGTGCGTTCTGCAGCCCGCGGGCCCGGGCGATCCACCCCAGCCAGCGCGCTCTGTCACCGAGGTCGTGGGACCAGGCCCCGACGACGGCCTCGATGGCGTCCAGGGCGGGGGACAGGCCGTGGCCGCCCGGCCCCGGTCGGGTCGCCTGGGGCTGGAGGCGGGACAGGCCCAGGTGGGCGGTGACGGCGGCCCGGGTCAGGAAGGCATGGCGCCGGTTCACCCGCCCGGCTGCGTCGAGGCGTTTGGCTTGCAGGCTCGTTGTCATCGTCCACGGCTCCCGTGACTAGTCCGATCGGGTCAGGACGTCATCGTGCGATCGGGCCTTCGGAAAAGCTTGTGGCCCGCCCCGGCCAGGCGCGTGTTGAGCACCGGTTAGGCTCCTCGGTGATGCGGGTAGCGGTGATGGGCGCCGGGGGCCGCATGGGAACCACGGTGTGCCGGGCCGTGGCCGCCGATCCCGAGCTGGAGCTGGTGGCCGCCGTCGACCCTCACCACACCGGCATCGACCTGGCCCAGATGGTGGGCCTGCAGGGCACCGGGCTGCAGGTGGCGGGGGCCATCGACGCCCTGGCCGACGCCCGGGCCGAGGTGGCCGTCGACTTCACCGAGGCCTCGGCCGCCATCGAGAACCTGCGCTGGTGCGCGGGTCACGCCGTGCACGCGGTGGTGGGCACGACGGGGCTGAGCGACGACGACATGGTCGAGGTGGCCAAGCTGTTCGAGAACAGCGAGGCCAACTGCGTGGTGGCCCCCAACTTCGCCATAGGCGCCGTGCTCATGATGCGTCTGGCCGAGCTGGCCGCGCCCTGGTTCGAGACGGCCGAGGTGATCGAGCTCCACCACGACCAGAAGGTGGACGCCCCGTCCGGGACGGCCATGCTCACCGCCCAGCGCATGGGCGAGGCCCGCCAGCGGCGGGGGAGCGGCGCCTGGGCGCCCGACCCCACCCGGTCGCACGTGGTGGAAGGAGCGCGGGGGGGCGCCGGTCCCGGCGGGGTGCGGGTCCACTCCGTCCGCTTGCGGGGGCTGGTGGCCCACCAGGAGGTGCTGCTGGGCACGACGGGGCAGACCCTGACCATCCGCCACGACTCCATCGACCGGACCTCGTTCATGCCCGGCGTGCTCGTGGCCATCAAGGCGGTGGCCTCGCGCCCGGGCCTGACCGTGGGCCTGGACACGCTGCTGGATCTCTGAGCCGCGGCCCCCCGCCGCGGGGTTGCGCCCCTGGGCCGCTGCGGCCGCGGCGGACGGCGCGCCTGGAGCGACACCGTCCGCCGCCCCGCCGTTGGCCTCAGTGGTCGGGCGCCGTCAGGCGTCAGGCGCTCTCCTTGACCCGCTGGGCGGCCCGCTGGCGCTGCTCGTGGGCCTTGGCCGAGGTTTCCTTGGCCTGGGCCTTGGCCTGGGCCCGCAGGGCCTTGAGGTGCTCGGCCCCTCGGGCCTGCTGGGCCTCGCCCTCCTTCACCAGGCCTTCGTTGCGGGCGATGGTGCCGACCCACTCCTTGCCCAGGCCGACGAGCTTGTCTCCGAAGCCCCGCAGGTTCTCCACGTCGATCGTGCCGACTCGCATGTCCCAACCTCCTCTGTGGTGCGTGCTGTTGGCTCTCTTGCCTCTACGCCCTATGTATACCCGCAGGAAGCGTTGTGCAAACAACTGCAAGCAATCGGGCCGGGTCAGTTCCCGCCACCCGACGACGCCCCCCACGGGCTCGCCGCGTCCGCGACGATGGGCGCGAGAAGGACCGAAGAAGGGGGAGCCGTGCAGGGCCTGATGCAGGAGTACCCGTTGACCCTCCCGATGATCTTTAACCGGGCGGTGGAGATGTTCGGGGACAAGCGGATCCTGACCGCCTCCCCCAGGGGGCTGGAGGAGACCACCTACGCCGATTGGGGCGAACGCACCCGGCGCCTGGGCGGGGTCCTCGACGACCTGGGCGTCACCGACGACGGCAGGGTGGGGACGTTCGCGTGGAACACCGAGCGCCACTTCGCCCTGTACTTCGCCGTCCCCTGCACGGGCCGCGTCCTGCACACCCTCAACATCCGGCTCTTCGCCGACCAGCTGACCTATGTGGTGAACCACGCCCAGGACGAGGTGATCTTCGCCGACCGCTCCCTCCTCGCCCTGCTGGCTCCGGTCATGAAGGACCTGGAGTCCGTGCGCCACATCGTGGTGATGGACGACGGCAAGGGCGAGGTGCCCGATGACCCCAGGATCGTCCACTACGACGAACTGGTGGGCGCGGCGTCACCCGTCGACTTCGCGGTCGACGACGAGAGCCGGGCCGCGGCCATGTGTTACACGAGCGGGACCACGGGCAACCCCAAGGGCGTCGTCTACTCCCATCGCTCCACCGTGCTGCACTCCATGGGGGCGATGCTGACCGACACGCTGGGCGTGTCCGAGTCCGACGTCATCCTCCCGGTCGTGCCCATGTTCCACGCCAACTGCTGGGGCCTGTGCCAGGCCGGGGCCATGGCCGGCTCGACGCTGGTGCTGCCGGGGCCCGATCTCTCCGGGCCCGCGGTGGCCGGGCTCATGGAGGGCCAGCGGGTCACCCTGGCCGCGGGCGTGCCCACCATCTGGATGCAGGTGCTGCCCGAGCTCAAGGGTCGGGACCTGTCGTCGCTGCGGGCCATCGTCTGCGGCGGCTCGGCCGTGCCCAAGGCCCTGTCCGAGGCCTACCGCCAGGAGGTGGGGCTGCCCATCCTCCAGGCCTGGGGCATGACCGAGACGAGTCCGTTGGCCTCGGTGTGCCGCATGCGCTCGGGGCTGGGCTCTCTCGGGGAGGACGAGCGGGCCGAAGTGCGCTCCGCCCAGGGGATCATCTCCCCCATGGTCGACTGCCGCATCGTCGCGCCCCCGAGCACCGAGGGCCTGCCGTGGGACGGGAAGGCCCAGGGCGAGCTCCAGGTCCGGGGTCCGTGGATCGCCCGCGACTACTACAACGACCCTCGCTCCCAGGAGTCGTTCACCGAGGACGGCTGGCTGCGCACGGGCGACGTGGCCACCATCAGCCCCGACGGCTACATCCGCCTGGTCGACCGGACCAAGGACGTGATCAAGTCGGGAGGGGAGTGGATCAGCTCGGTCGAGCTGGAGAACGAGATCATGTCCCACCCCAAGGTGGCCGAGGCCTGCGTGATCGGCGTCCCCCACGATCGCTGGCAGGAGCGACCGCTGGCCTGCGTGGTGGTGCGGCCGGGCGAGACCCTGGAGAGGGACGAGGTCATCGAGTTCCTCCGCCCCCGGGTGGCCAAGTGGTGGCTGCCCGACGACGTGGTGTTCATCGACGAGGTCCCCAAGACCTCGGTGGGCAAGTTCTCCAAGAAGACCCTCAGGGACCGCTTCGCCGGCCACAAGCTGGCCACCTGACCCTGAAGGGTCGACAGGGCGTGGCCGACGACGTGCGCGAGCGGATCCTCCAGGCCGCCTTCGCCTGCGTGGCCCGCTACGGGCTGGCCAAGACCACCGTGGAGGACGCGGCCCGGGCCGCGGGGCTGTCGCGGGCGACCGTGTACCGCTACTTCCCCGGCGGGCGGGACCAGCTGGTGCGGGAGGTCATCTCCTGGGAGGCGGGTCGCTTCTTCGCCCGTCTGGCCGCGGCCGTGGCCGGCGCTCCCGACCTCCCCGCCCTCCTGGAGGAGGCCCTGGTGTTCGCCCACGAGGCGGTGGAGAGCCACGAGGTCCTCCAGAAGGTGCTCCAGACCGAGCCCGAGGTCCTGCTGGGCCAGCTCACGGTGGACGCCGACCGCATCGTCGGGCTGGTCAAGGTCTTCCTGCTCCCGTCCTTCGAGGCCGTGGCCCTCCCGGCCGGCGCCGGCGCCGCGACCGTGGCCGACTACGTGGCCCGCATGGTCCTGTCCCTGATCGAGTCCCCGGGCCGGTGGGACCTCACCGACCGGGACCAGGTCAAGGACCTGGTCCGCACCGAGCTCCTGGCGCCCCTCTCCCAGGTGTGACGATCGCCACGCCGAGACAGCATTGGCAATGAGACAAAATCGTGGTATCGTCTCGGGACTGTGGCCATGACCATGGCGCCCATCGAGGAAGCGCCCGCCGCCGGGCCTCCGGAGCCGGCCCAGCGGGTCGTCGACGCCGCCCTGCGCTGCATCGCCCGCTGGGGGCTGGCCAAGACCACGCTCGACGACGTGGCCCGGGAGGCGGGCTACAGCCGGGCCACGGTGTACCGCATGTTCCCGGGCGGCAAGGACGGGCTGGTGCAGGCCGTGGCCGCCGAGGAGGTGCGGCGCTTCTTCGCCGGCCTGGCCGTCGTCCTGGACGGGGCCGGGACCCTGGAGGAGCTGCTCGTCGGCGGGATGACCGAGGCGGCCAGGCGGGTCCAGGGCCACACCGCCCTCCAGTTCCTCCTGGCCCACGAGCTGGGGGCCGTGCTGCCCCACGTCGCCTTCGCCAACAAGGCGGGCGTGTTCGACGCCGCCGGCGCCTTCGCCCGTCCCTACCTGGAGCGGTGGATGGCCCCCGAGCAGGCGGCCAGGGCGGCCGAGTGGGTGACCCGGGTGCTGCTGTCTTACGTGGCCTGTCCGGCCGAGGACGTGGACATGACCGATGCCGAGTCGGTCCGCGCCCTGGTGAGGACCTTCGTGCTGCCCGGCCTGCGCCGGCCGGCCGCCGTGGACTCGTCGTTGTAGAAGTCGCTGGGAAAGGGGAGATCCCGTGGCAACCAACCAAGACATGATCGGCAGGAACGAGATCGACGATCTCGAGGCCATCCTCTCGATCACCAACACCGACGTCGACGCCGTGGCCCACGCCGTGGCCGACAACGCCGATGCCATCTTCACCTGGGACTACGAGAAGGGGGCCCGTCCCAAGCTCAACCGGCTCTACGAGAAGGCCAAGACCTCCATGTGGAACGGGGAGACCGACCTGCCCTGGGACACGCCGGTCGACCAGGAGGCGGTGGTGCTGGCCAACGCGGCCAACGCCGGTGGGCTCAACGGGGGCATGGACCTGACGGGGACGCCCTTCGCGAAGTGGACCGACAAGGAGTGGATCCGCCTCGGAATCGAGAGCCAGAACTGGACCCTGTCCCAGTTCATGCACGGCGAGCAGGGGGCCCTGCTGTGCACGGCCAAGATCGTGGAGTCGGTGCCCTGGATCGACGCCAAGTACTACGCGGCCACCCAGGTCATGGACGAGGCTCGCCACGTCGAGGTCTTCGCCAAGTACCTCGACACCAAGCTGTCGGGCCACTACCCGATCAACGCCCACCTGCGGCTGCTGCTCGACGACATCATCTCCGACAGCCGCTGGGACATGACCTACCTGGGCATGCAGATCATGGTGGAGGGCCTGGCCCTGGCCGCCTTCGGCTTCATCCACCAGCTCACGACCGAGCCCCTGCTCAAGCAGCTCCTGCGCTACGTGATGAGCGACGAGGCCCGCCACGTCGCCTTCGGCGTGCTCAGCCTGCAGGACTACTACACCGAGCTGTCGGCCGCCGAGCTGCGCGAGCGCCAGGAGTTCGCCTTCGAGGCGGCCGTGCGCATGCGCGACCGCTTCTTGCAGCAGGAGGTGTGGGACCGCCTGGGCGTGCCCGTGAAGGAGGCCGTGCGCCTGGCCATGGAGGCGCCCGAGCGGGCCGGCTTCCAGTCCATGCTGTTCTCCAAGATCGTGCCCAACTGCAAGAAGCTCGGTCTGCTCGACGCGGCCGACGGCTGGCTGCGCCAGAAGTTCACCGAGCTCGGGGTCATCGCCTTCGAGGACTGGGCCGACACGGGGGAGGAGTACGACATGTTCCAGCTCGCCCGGGGGGAGACGGGCGGCGACGGCGATCAGGCCCGGGTGCCCCAGCCCGCCTGAGCCCGCCTGAGGGCGAGCGGGCCGCAGGTATCACCCCGGTCGCCGGCGGGGTCGCTGCTACATTTCGCGACCATGCCTCATGGCTGTGATCCGCGCGCCCTGGTGCTGCACGGGGTTCGGCTCAAGGGCTTCGCCCGCGTCGACCAGCTGGCCGACGTCACCGGGCTGTACCCCTCCGAGGTGACCACCTCCCTGGAGGAGCTGCGCTCCCAGGAGCTGGTGACGCATCGGGAAGGGCGGGTCTCGGGGTGGGCCCTCACCCAGACGGGTCGCCAGCGCGACGCCGAGCTGGTGGCGGCCGAGCTCGACCAGGCGGGCATGCGCGACCGCGTGGATGAGTGCTACCGGCGCTTCTTGGACGTGAACCACAAGCTGCTGGGTGTGTGCACCGAGTGGCAGATGCGCACGGTGGACGGCCGCCAGGTGCTCAACGACCATGGCGACGACGGCTACGACCGGGCCGTGATCTCCCGCCTGCGCACCATCGACGGCGAGATCCAGCCCGTGTGCGAGGCGCTGGCCTCGGGGCTGAGCCGCTTCCACGCCTACGGCCCCCGCCTGTCCAACGCCCTCAAGAAGATCGAGAGCGGGGAGACCGACTGGTTCACCAAGCCCGTCATCGACTCGTACCACACGATCTGGTTCGAGCTGCACGAGGACCTGCTGTCGACCCTGGGCCTCGAGCGGGCCAAGGAGGGTGCGTCCTGATGCCCGCGCCCGGCCGCTTCGGCGCCGTTCTCACCGCCATGGTCACCCCCTTCGACGACCAGGGCCGCCTCGACCTCGACGCCGCCGTCCGACTGGCCCGGTGGCTGGTCGACAACGGCAACGACGGCCTGGTCGTGGCCGGCACCACGGGCGAGGCGCCCGTGCTCACCGACGAGGAGAAGCTCGACCTCTGGCGGGCCGTGGCCGGGGCCGTGACCGTGCCCGTGATCGCGGGCGCGGGCACCAACGACACCCGCCACTCCATCGAGCTGACCCGCAGGGCGCAGGAGACGGGCGCGGCCGGGATCCTGGCCGTCACCCCCTACTACAGCCGCCCGCCCCAGGCCGGCCTGGCCCACCACTTCCGGGCCGTGGCCGGGGCCACCCGGCTGCCGGTGATGATCTACGACATCCCCGTCCGCACCGGCCGCAAGGTGGCCCACGAGACCCTCCTGGGCCTGGCCCGGGAGGTGGACAACATCGTGGCCGTCAAGGACGCGGCCAGCGACGTGGCCGGGTCGGCCCGCCTCCTGGCCGAGGCCCCCTCCGGCTTCGAGCTCTACAGCGGGGAGGACGGCCTGAACCTGCCCCTCCTGGCCGTCGGCGCCTCGGGGGTGGTGAGCGTGGCCGCCCACTGGAGCGGGGCCCTGCACGCCGAGATGGTGGCGTCGTTCGCCAAGGGGGACGTGGACGGGGCCCGGGCCGCCAACGCCCGCCTGCTGGAGTCCTTCGCCTTCGAGACGGGCGAGGCCGCGCCCAACCCCATCCCGGCCAAGGCCATGCTCCGGGTCCTCGGGCACCGGGTCGGTGAGTGTCGCCCGCCCATGGGGCCGGCGCCCGCGGGGCTGGAGGACAGGGCCCGGGCCGTGCTGGCCAACCTCGGGCCCGACGCCCCCTTGCCCGTCCCGGGATAGCGCACACCTTGCCCGCGCCGGTACGCATCGCCTTCCTGGGAGGGCTGGGGGAGATCGGCAGGAACTGCGCGGTCTTCGAGCTGGAGGACAGGCTCCTGCTCCTCGACTGCGGGCTCATGTTCCCCGACCTGGAGATGCCCGGCGTCGACCTGGTGCTGCCCGACTTCAGCTGGCTGTTGGAGAACGCCGACCGCCTCGAGGGCTGCATCCTCACCCACGGCCACGAGGACCACGCCGGAGGGCTCTCGTTCCTGCTGCGCCAGATGTCGTTCCCCATCTACGGATCGGCGCTCTCGCTGGGGCTGGCCCGCAACCGCATGGACGAGGCCGGCGTCCTCGGCAGGACCGAGCTCGTACCCGTGGGCGACGGCGAGCGCCGCAGGATCGGACCCTTCGACGTGGAGTTCATCCCCGTGACCCACTCGGTGCCCCACGGCTTCGCCACCGCCTTCCACACGCCCCAGGGCGTGATCCTGCACTCGGGTGACTTCAAGCTCGACCTCACACCGGTGGACGGCCGGCTCACCGACCTGGGGCGCATCGGCGCCCTGGCCACCGACCCCGGCATCCGCCTCCTGCTGTCGGACTCCACCAACGCCGAGGAGCCCGGCTACACGGCCAGCGAGTCCTCCGTCGGCGTCGTCCTGCGGGGCTTGTTCGAGCGCCACGCCGACAAGCGCATCGTGGTCACCTGCTTCGCCAGCCATCTCCACCGCATCCAGCAGGTGGCCGACGCGGCCCTGGCCACGGGCCGCATCATCGCCACCCTGGGGCGCTCGATGGCCACCAACGTGGCCCTGGCCCGCCAGCTCGGGATCCTGCGCATACCCGACACCTCGATCACCGACATCGAGCACGTGGGCGATCTCGATCCGGCGCGCGTCTGCGTCATCTCCACCGGCTCGCAGGGCGAGCCCATGTCGGCGCTGGCCCTCATGGCCGCGGGCGAGAACAAGTGGCTGAAGGTCGGCGCCGGGGACCTGGTCATCCTCAGCTCCCACGCCATACCGGGCAACGAGGGAGCGGTGGCCAAGGTCATGGACGGCCTCTACCGCCTGGGCGCCGAGGTGGTCCACTCCGGGCTGGCCGAGGTGCACGTGAGCGGGCACGCCATGCAGGGCGAGCTGCAGACCATGCTGGCCGTGGCCCGCCCCGAGTACTTCGTCCCCGTGCACGGCGAGTTCCGCCACCTGACCCACCACGCCCGTCTGGCCGTCACCATGGGGGTGGCGGAGGGCAACGTGCTGCTGTGCGAGGACGGCGACGTCATCTCCCTCGGCGACGGCGGGCTGGACTTCGCCGGTGAGGTGCCGGCCGGGTACCTCTACGTCGACGGCATCGTGGGCGACGTCAGCCACGGTGTGCTGCGCGACCGCAGGGCCCTGGCCGAGGAGGGCATGGTGGTGGTGGTCGTGACCGTGGACGCCCAGTCCGGGGAGGTCCTCACCGGCCCCGAGATCATCACCCGGGGCTGGATCCACGCCCCCGAGGCCGAGGCCCTGCTCGAGGAGGCCAAGGCCGCGGTGCGGGCCAGCATCGAGGCGGCCGGGCGCGCCGGGGCCACCGACTTCGAGACCCTCAAGCGCCACGTGCGCTCGGCCCTGGGCCGCTTCGTGAACGAGCGCACCCGCCGCCGGCCCATGATCGTGCCCGTGGTCATGGAGGTCTGATTCCCGGCCCCGGCGATCGTCCGGGGCCACTGTGGCTGATGTTACGGTTGTTGTTGCTGTGACCACGACCAGGAGCAGGTCCCGTCCCAAGTCCCGCGCCTCCCGGGGATCCCGGGGGGCGTGGAGCCTCCGAGCAGGCGGCGCCTCCCAGCGCCGGCGACCGCAGGGGTCGAGCAGGGGCAAGCGGGCCGGGTCCGGCCCCTCGCCCACCCAGCGCCTGGGCGCCGCCGTGTCGGAGTACCTGCGCGGCCACCCGGGCGAGGCCGGGGGGCTGGCCCTGGTGGCGGGCGGGGCCCTGGTGGGCCTGGCCGTGTACGCCGGACTGAGCGGCATCGCCGGGCGAGGCCTGCAGGACGCGGCCGCCGCCGCCGCGGGCTGGGGCAAGGTCATGCTCCCTCCGGCCATGGTGGCCGTGGGCTTCGTGCTCATCCTGGGCCGTCCCAAGCCCGAGCCCGCCCGGGCCGCCATCGGGTCGGGCACGATCCTGGCCGCGGTGTGCGGGATCCTCGACGCGGCCCACGGCGCCCCCCGCCTCGACGGCCCTCAGGCCGCGCTGCGCCAGGCCGGTGGGTGGCTGGGCGCCATGGTGGGCGGCCCCCTCTACGACGTGGTGTCGGGGTGGGGCGCAGGCGTGGTGCTCGTGCTCGTCCTCGTCGTGGGGGTGCTGGTGCTCACGGGCACGTCCCTGCGCCGGGCCGCCCAGCTCGTGGCCGTGGCCGCCATCACCGCGGCCAGCGTCTCCCGGCGCCTGGCCCGGGCCTGCGCCGCGGCGGTGGCCGCGGCCCGACAGAGGAGCGAGGCGGCCCGCACGGGGACCGAGGCCGGCTCAGGGGACGGGTCCAGCGCCGCGGACGCGGACGAAGACGAGTACGACGCCGAGGTGGAAGACGCCGAGGTGGAAGACGGCGAGGAGCCGCCCGGTGCGGCCGTGGCCCCGGCACGAGCCGGGCCCGCCCCCGGCGTCCCCGCGACCCAGGCCCAGGCCCAGGGGGCGCAGCTCCCGGCCGGACCGGGCGAGCAGCTCATGATCGACCTGGGCCCCGGGGCCCAGCGCGGCGGGCCGTGGAAGCTGCCCGCCGTCGCCGTGCTCAAGCGCAGCAAGGCCCAGGAGATCGACCGCAAGCTGGTGGACAGCGGGGGCCGGGCCCTCGAGGAGGCCCTGGCCGCCCACGGCGTGGAGACCCGGCTGGTCGGGGCCACGGTGGGCCCGACGGTCACCCGCTACGAGCTCGAGCTGGGACCGGGGGTCAAGGTGGCCCGGGTGACCAGCCTGCACAAGGACATCGCCTACGCCATGGCCTCGCCCGACGTGCGCATCCTGGCCCCCATCCCCGGGCGCTCGGCCATCGGCGTCGAGGTCCCCAACCGACAACGCCAGCTGGTGGCGCTGGCCGACATCCTCGTCTCCGAGGAGGCCAGGCGGGCCGGCCATCCCCTGGAGGTGGCCATGGGGCGGGACATCGCGGGCCGGGCGGTGATGGTGAACCTGGCCGAGATGCCCCACATCCTCATCGCCGGCGCCACCGGGGCGGGCAAGTCGTCCTGCATCAACTCGCTGGTGACCTCGCTCCTCATGCGGGCCACGCCCGACCAGGTGCGCCTGATCCTGGTCGACCCCAAGCGGGTGGAGCTGGGGCACTACAACGGGCTGCCCCACCTGCTCACCCAGGTCGTGGTCAACCCCAAGAAGGCGGCCAACGCCCTGGCCTGGGCCGTGCACGAGATGGAGCGCCGCTACGACCTGCTGGCCGAGTGCGGCGTGCGCGACATCACCGGCTACAACTCCGCCTTCGACCGGGGCGACCTGCGACCCGAGCCGGGCAGCGATCGCGAGTACCCGCGCCTGCCCTTCGTCCTGGTGGTGGTGGACGAGCTCAACGACCTCATGATGGTGGCGGCCCGCGACGTGGAGGAGTCGATCTGCCGCATCGCCCAGATGGCACGGGCCGTGGGCATACACCTGGTGATCGCCACCCAGCGTCCGTCGGTGGACGTCATCACCGGCGTGATCAAGGCCAACATCCCGTCCCGTTTGGCCTTCTCGGTGTCGTCGCTGGCCGACAGCCGGGTGATCCTGGACCAGTCGGGGGCCGAGCGCCTCATCGGCAAGGGCGACATGCTGCTGCTGTCGGCCTCCTCGAGCATCCCCCGGCGCCTCCAGGGCCCGTGGGTGAGCGAGGCCGAGGTCCGGTCCGTGGTGGCCCACTGGCGGCGCCAGTCCCAGCCCCAGTACGTGGAGGGCGTGGAGGGCGAGGAGAACCTGGGCGGGGGCGGGCTCGGCGGGGGCGACGATGACGACGACGACATGCTCGAGTCGGCCATGGAGCTGGTGGTGCGCTCCCAGCTGGGCTCGACGTCCATGCTGCAGCGCAAGCTGCGGGTCGGCTTCGCCCGGGCGGGGCGGCTCATGGACCTGCTCGAGCGCAGGGGCGTGGTGGGGCCGTCGGAGGGTTCGAAGGCCCGGTCCGTGCTCATGACGACCGAGGAGCTGGACGAGACCCAGCGGGCCCGCTCGGGCTCGGCCTGACCGCAGCCCCGCAGCGACCGCAGCCGCATCACCCCGGACGCGACGAGGGCGCCCTCACCGTTGAGGACGCCCTCGTTCGCGTTGTCCCGTCGCCGGGGCCGCTTGGGTCAGGCGGTCAGGCGGCGATGCGAGGCCGGTCCTGCTGAGGGTGCCGGACGTCGGGCTCTTCCCCCTCGCTGGAGCCGAGCCAGTGGAATGCAGCTCGCCATGCGCTCGTGGTCCCGCCGACGATCAGGCCCGTGCCCCAGGTCCCCATCCAGGTCTCACGGAGCTGGATGTGGAATCCCCGGAACATCGAGTAGTCGGCCGCCACGGTGGCGGCAATGGCGAGCACGAAGGTGACGAATGTGTGGAACCGGGTGAGCCCAGGCACCAGGTCCTCCAGCATGTCGACGAGCTTGAACAGCGCCAGGCCCAGGAGGGCTACTGCGGCGAAGTGGTACATGTCTTCCTCCTGACGGGGCGGTCGTGGTGCCCCGTCATTTGCTTGGACCACGAACGTCCGTGCGAGGTGACAGGGTTCTGCGCGTTTCGTCGCGCCCGTGAGGCGATGGGCACGATCGGCTTAGGCTCCACCGCCCATGCGCGCCCGTGCTCCCGCCTCGGCGGCCAACCTCGGTCCCGGCTTCGACACCCTGGCCCTGGCCCTCGACCTCCACGTCGACGTCGAGGTCGTCCCCGCCCGCCGGCTCAGCGTGCGGGCCGAGGGCGAGGGCTCCGACCTACCCGCCGACGCCTCCCACCTGGCCGCCAGGGTGGCCATGGAGGTGGCCGGCCACGACCGCCTGGCCGTGACCGTGCGCTCCTCCATCCCCGTGGCCCGGGGTCTGGGGTCCTCGGCCGCCCTGGCCGCGGCGACGGCCGCCGCTTGCGGGGCCAAGGACCCCTTGGCCGTGGCCGCCGCGGTCGACGGGCATCCCGAGAACGCGGCCGCGTCCGTCCTCGGGGGACTGGTCACGGCCACGGTGGTGGGGCGCGGGCCCGTGTGCTCGCCCCTGCCCCTCGACCCCGAGCTTGCCTTCGTGGTGCTCGTCCCCGCCCGGCCCCTGCCCACCGTCCGGGCCAGGCAGGCCCTGCCCGCCTCCGTGCCCCACAAGGACGCGGCCTTCAACCTGGGCCGCATGGGCCTGCTCGTCGCCGGCCTGGCCGACCACCATCGCCTGGTCCGGGAGGCGACCGAGGACAGGCTGCACCAGTCGGCCCGCGCCCCGCTCTTCGCCGAGGCCTCCTACCTGCTGCGGGCCCTGGTCGAAGCGGGGGCGCTGGCCGCCAGCTGGTCGGGGGCGGGGCCCAGCCTCATCGCCTTCTGCACCCGGGCGTCAGCGCCCGAGGTGAGGGCCGGCGGCGAGCGTCTGCTGGCCTCGGCCGGCGTTCCCGGCGAGTCGCTGCTCCTCCACGCCGACCGGGATGGACTGGTAGTTAATGGTAGCGAATAGGGCGTATCCGCTTTGCGGGCGGCCCGGAGGGGTACGGTCCATGGGCGCCGACAAGGAGGCGAACCCATGAGCAGCTACGAGGGCTACTGCGTCAAGTGCCGGGAGAAGCGTCAGTTCGACGGCAACGAGGTCGAGCTGGCCAACGGCCGGCGCGCCGCCCAGGGCAGCTGCCCGGTGTGCGGAACCAAGATGAACCGCATGCTGGGCAAGCGCTAGAGAGCCAGCCGCAGACCCGCAGACCCGCTGGCACCGCCGAGCCGGCGCAGGCCAGGCGCCGGCTCGGCGGTGGTCCGGCGGTACGGTGGCCCGATGCCCGCCCGCCCCTCCCGGGAGCTCGTGGCGGTGCCCAACCCCCACCCTGGGCGGGACTACGAGGTGCGCTGCGAGACCCCGGAGTTCACCTGCGTGTGCCCCATGACGGGTCAGCCCGACTTCGCCACCGTCACCATCACCTATGTCCCAGGCCCGTCCATCGTCGAGCTCAAGTCGCTGAAGCTCTACCTGTGGAGCTACCGGGACGAGGGCGCCTTCCACGAGGACGTCACCAACCGCGTCCTCGACGACCTGGTCGAGGCCGTGGCCCCCCGGCGCATGACCGTTCGCACCGACTGGCTCGTCCGGGGCGGCATCCACACCGTGGTGGAGGCGTCCCATGAACCCCCTCGAGAGGGGGCCGAAACCCCTGGTCAAGGCGGGCGCCACCGGTAGAGTTCCGGCCGTGCCCGGGACCTACTGGATCGAGAGCCTGGGCTGCCCCAAGAACCAGGTCGACTCGGACAAGGTGGCGGGCACGCTCATGGCCGACGGCCTCCGGCCCGCGGCCGGACCGGCCCAGGCCGACCTGGTGGTCGTGAACACGTGCGCCTTCATCGAGGCGGCCCGCCAGGAGTCGGTCGAGACCGTCCTCGAGCTCGAAGGCGTGCGCCGGGCGGGGTCGCGTCTGGTCGTCACCGGCTGCATGGCCGAGCGCTACGGCGACGAGCTGGCCGCGGCCCTGCCCGAGGTGGACCTGGTGGCCGGGTTCGGCGTTCCCCTCACCGGCCTCACGGGCCCGGGCGCGGTGCCCGTCGCCCTGGGCGCCAAGCCCCCCCGCCTGGACCTGCTCAACCTGCCCCGTCCCCGGGCCGAGGCGCCCTGGGCCTACCTCAAGGTGGCCGAGGGCTGCGACCGGGCCTGCGGCTTCTGCGCCATCCCCTCGTTCCGGGGCAAGCAGCGCTCACGGACACCGGCGTCGATCCTGGCCGAGGCCGAGGCCCTGAAGGTGAAGGAAGTGGTGCTGGTGGCCCAGGACCTCGCCTCCTACGGGCGGGACCTGGGCCGGCCCGGCGCCATCGTCTCCCTGGTCCGGGAGGTGGCGGCGCGCGTCGAGCGGGTGCGGCTGCTCTACCTGTACCCATCCGAGCTCACCGGCGGTCTCATAGACGTGATCTGCGGCACGGGCGTGCCCTACTTCGACCTGTCCCTGCAGCACGTGTCCCGACCCCTGCTGCGGGCCATGAAACGGTGGGGCGAGGGCGAGCGCTTCCTGGAGCGCATCGGGAGCATCCGGACTCGGCAGCCCGACGCCGCCTTCCGCTCCTCGTTCATCGTGGGCTACCCGGGGGAGACGGAGGCCGACCACGACCGCCTGCTCGCCTTCCTGGGCGAGGCCCAGCTGGACTGGGCCGGGTTCTTCGCCTTCTCCTGCGAGGAGGGGACCCACGCCTCCACCCTGGGCGGCCGCGTCGAGGAGGGGCTGTTGGCCGAGCGCCTGCGGGAGCTGTCCGAGGTGCAGGACGGCATCACCGCGTCGCGCCGCACCGCCCTGGTGGGCAGCACGGCCCAGGTCCTGGTGGACGGCCCCGGGGTGGCCCGGTCCCACCGGGAGGCGCCCGAGATCGACGGCGTGGTGCTGGTGCCCGACGACATCCCCCCGGGCGAGGTGGTGACGGTGGAGATCACCGGTGCCATCGGCCCCGACCTGGAGGCCGTGCCCGTCGCCGTGGCCACGGCCGCGCCTTGAGGGAGGGACTGGGGCAGGTGGCCCCCGGGTTCGGGCCCAGCGCCCTGGCCACGCCGGCCAACGCGGTGACCGCGGGGCGGGTCGTGGCCAGCCCCGCGCTGCTGGCCCTCATCCTCTCCCGGGGCGCGTCCTGGTCGGTGCTCGCGGTGTGGATCGTGCTGTCGGTCAGCGACGGCCTGGACGGCTGGGTGGCCCGGCGCCAGGGGGCGACCCGCTCGGGGGCCTTCCTCGACCCCCTGGCCGACAAGTGCCTGGTGATCTGCGCCCTGGTCGCGCTGGTCGCCAAGGAGGAGGTGTGGTGGATCCCGGCGATGGTGCTGACCGCGCGCGAGCTGGGGATCAGCCTCTACCGCTCCTGGGCCGGTCGCCGGGGCATCACCGTGCCCGCCCGGCCCTGGGCCAAGGTCAAGACCGTGGTCGAGGACGTGGCCGTGGGCTTCGCCCTGCTGCCTCCCGTCGCCGCCCACCACAAGGTGGTGATCGCCGTGTTCCTGTGGGCCGCGGTCGCCCTGGCCCTGTGGACGGGAGCCCAGTACCTGCTCGACGGCCGCCGGCTGCTGGAGGGCCGGACGGTGGAGCCGCGTGCGGTGTGAGGTCCTGGCCGTCGGGACCGAGCTGCTGCTGGGCCAGATCGTCGACACCAACTCGGCCTGGATAGGCGAGCACCTGGCCCTGGCCGGGATCGACTGCCACCTCCAGACCAAGGTGGGCGACAACCTGGGCCGCATCGTGGAGTGCCTGCGCTCCGCCCTCGAGCGCAGCGACGCGGTCATCTGCTGCGGGGGGCTGGGGCCCACCCAGGACGACATCACCAGGGAGGCCATCGCCGAGGTCATGGGCGTGGCCCTGCGCCGTGACCCGGCGCTGATCGAGGTCATCCGTTCGATGTTCTCGGCCCGGGGCCGGGAGATGGCGGAGAGCAACCTGCGCCAGGCCGACGTGCCCGACGGGGCCACCGTGATCCCCCAGACCCGGGGCACGGCACCGGGGCTGGTGTGCCCGGTGGGGGACAGGGTCGTCTACGCCGTGCCCGGCGTCCCCTACGAGATGGAGGACATGCTGCAGCGGGCCGTGCTGCCCGACCTGCAGGCCCGGGCCGGCACCACGGCCACGATCCTGTCGCGCACCCTGCGGACCTGGGGCCTGGCCGAGTCGACCCTGGCCGAGGTGGTGGCGCCGCGGGTGGAGGCCCTGGACCGGGCCGGGGGCAACCCCACCATCGCCTTTTTGGCCAGCGGCATCGAGGGGATCAAGGTCCGGGTCACGGCCAAGGCGGCCACCGCGGCCACCGCCCGCGATCTCCTGGACCGGGAGGAGGCCGAGCTGCGGGCCCTGCTCGGACCCCTGGTGTTCGGGGTGGACGAGGCCACCATGGAGGACGCCGTGGCCCGCCTCCTGGTGCAGCAGGGGCTGACCCTGGGCCTGGCCGAGTCGCTCACGGGCGGGCTGGTGGCGTCCCGGCTGGTCAACGTGGTCGGCTCCAGCGGGTGGTTCCGGGGCTCGGTCGTCGCCTACAGCCCCGAGGTCAAGTTCGGGGTCCTGGGCGTCAGGCCCGGGCCCATGGTCAGCGAGCAGGCGGCCCTGCAGATGGCCGAGGGGGCCAGGCGGGTGCTGGGGTCCGACGTGGCCCTGTCGGTCACCGGGGTGGCAGGCCCGGCCGAGCTGGACGGCCGGCCCCCGGGGACGGTGTTCATCGCCCTGGCCCTGCCCGGGCGGCCTGCGGAGGTCCTGGGCGTGCGCCTGCCCGGCGACAGGGACCGGGTGCGCCAGTTCTCCGCCATCTCTGCCCTCGATCTCCTGCGCCGGCGCCTGCTCGAACGGGCCGGCGTCACCCAGGGTGACCCCGCCCCGTCAGGCAGGCCGCCGGGCTGAGGATGTCGAATAGCTTCGAGAGATGAGCGAGGGTGACGTGGACGGCGCACGTACCTCCGAGCCGGTGGGTACCGCGGAGCCCGCGGGGCCGGTGCTGCCGGTCGCGCCGGTGGTGCCCATCGCCTCGGTGCGGGGGATCCTGTTCGGCAGCGGGCCCCGGTTCGCGCGCGACGCCTTCGGTCCCGTGCTCGCGTTCTACGTGGGGTGGAAGCTGGTGGGCCTGGCCCTGGGCATCGGGCTGGCCAGCGTGGTGTCCCTCCTGTCCTACAGGCACGAGCGCAAGCGGGACCGCCCGGGCCGGATCGCCAGGCTGGCCCTGGCTTTCATCGTGGTGCAGGCGCTCATCGGCCTGGCCTCGCACAGCGCCAAGGTGTATCTGGCCCAACCGGTGCTGGCCAACGCCGCCTTCGGCCTCGCCTTTCTGATCTCCGGCATCCTGCGCCGGCCCCTGGCCGGGATGTTCGCCCAGGAGATGCAGGACTTTCCCCCCGAGGTGCGCTCCTCGGCCACCTTCAACGCCATCTTCACCCGCATCTCCCTGGCCTGGGGCTGCTATCTGCTCATGCGCAGCGCCAGCAGGCTGCTCTCGCTGTCGATGAGCGTGGAGCGCTTCCTCGTCGTGAACCTGGTCACCGGCCTGCCTCTGACCGCGGGGATGATCACGTGGTCGGTGTGGTACTCGGTGCGCAGCTTCCGCCGCAGCCAGGAGTGGGGCTGGGCCTTCGAGGAGGGCGCCCAGGGCGCGGCCGGCAGCGAGGTCGCGGGCGGGGCGGTCGACGTGGCCCTGGCCGGGGCCGAGGAGACTGCGGCCCCGAGCCCCGCGGCCGACCCCGCTTAACTCCCCCGGAGGCGCTGCACGACGGGGGCCATGGCCTCCATGGCCGGGGCGAACACGACGTAGTAGGAGATGCCCAGCGCCTGGCGCCGGCGCACGAGCTCGTCGACCAGCTCGTCGGTCGAGCCCACCAGGATGAACGGGCACTCCAGGATGTCGTCCACCGAGAGGGCGGCGATGACGGGCGCGGTCTGGCGCAGCTTCTCCGCTGCGGCGCGGGCGTCGTCGTCGGTGACGACGGCCTGCACCAGGGCGTTGAGCTCGAGCCGGTCCAGGCGCGGCCCGGCCGCGGCCCGCACCAGCTCCACCCGCTGGGCCACGGCCTCGGGGCGGAACCCGGAGATGTCCACCTCGGTCCCGCCCGCCCGGTGGCGGATGCCGGCGAAGCCCACGATGTCGGCCTGGGTGGCGGCCAGGGTGAGGGTGCCCCGGCCGTGGCCGCCGACCAGCAGCGGGGGATGGGGCCGCTGCACCGGGGGCGGGTGCCCCAGGTGGCCGCTCACCCGGTAGTGGCGGCCCTCGAAGGAGACGCGCTCGCCACTGAGGAGGCCCCTGACGATGAGGACGGCCTCTCGCAGGCGCTGCACCCGGATGGCGTCGTCGTCGAAGGCGATGCCGGCCTCTTCGTACTCCGAGCGCATGTGACCCGCGCCCAGGCCCAGCTCCAGGCGACCCTCGCTGAGCAGGTCGACGGTGGCCGCCTCGCGCGCCAGCACGACCGGGTGGCGCAGGTCGTTGTTGAGGACGAAGGTTCCCACTCGCAGGCGGGTGGTGGCCTCGGCCACCGCCACCAACGCGGGCAGGGGCGCCAGCACCTCCACGAGATGGTCGGAGATCAGGAGCGTGTCGTAGCCGAGCTCCTCCACCCGCCGGGCGGTGGCGATGAGCTCGGCGCGGCTGGCCCCACCGGCGGTGGAGACGCCGAAGCGGAAGGGCCGCGCCGCGTCGCCTACTTGCCCGGCGCCTTGTAGGCCGGCGACTGCTTCACCGCGGCGTCGATCTCCTCGGCGGTGAGGAGGGGAACGGTGCGGGTGTTGACCGCGCCCGAGGCGCTCACGGTGAGGCTGACCGCGGCCGCGGCGGCGCCGTCGGGCAGATCGGCGATGAGCACCACGTCGTCCTCGCCGTAGGTGAAGTAGAAGCCCTCCAGCTTGCCGCCCACGCTGGAGACCAGCTTCTTGACCGCCGCCCGCCGCGCCGAGCCACCGTCTTTGAGCAGACCCTGGACGCCCTGCTGGGTGTAGGACCCGAAGATGAGGAACTTGGCCATCGGTCGCTCCCTCCTGAACGCTCGAAGAGCCGACACTAACGCCCGTGCCCTGCGCCCGCGGCAGGCTGGTCGGGTGCGCCTGTTCGTCGCCGTGTGGCCTTCGCAGGAGGTGCTCGATCGGATCGCGGCCCTGCCCAGGCCCGAGGTTCGGGGCCTGCGCTGGACCACCCCCGACCAGTGGCACGTGACCCTTCGCTTCTTCGGGGAGGCGGACCTCGACGAGGCGGTGGCCGTCTTCGGTCGAATCGCCGTCGAATCGACCGGGGACACCGTCGCTGCGCTCGGCCCGGCCACCGGGCGCTTCGGCCAGCGGGTGCTGCACGTGCCCGTGGACGGCCTCGGAGCCCTGGCCCGGGCCACGGTGAGCGCCACCAAGGGCGTGGGCAAGCCCCCCGACGGCCGCCCCTTCTCCGGCCACGTGACGCTGGCCCGCAGCCGCACCAGGGCCGTCGATCTGCGCCCCCTGGCCGGTCAGGCCCTGGCCGGACGCTGGCCCGTGGGGGAGCTCACCCTGGTCTGCAGCCGCCTGGGGGCGGGCGAGGGCCGGGCCGCCCGCTACGAGGTGGTCGACAGGCTGGCGCTGCCTCTTTCTTGACTCACGCTCACGCCGGGATTTCCACCACCGAACGTGCGTTCGGAACTACACTCCTGGAAGTACACAGGTGTGACTGTCACACCCCGTCCGTAGGGTGACGCCCCGTACGAGCAAGCCCCCGGGAAGAGGGAGAGAGACCGTGGAACGAGACAAGGCCCTCGACATGGCCCTGGGCCAGATCGAGAAGCAGTTCGGCAAGGGCTCGATCATGCGGATGGGCGACAGGACCAACATGGATATCGAGACCATCCCCACCGGAGCCATGGCCCTGGACCTGGCCCTCGGTGTCGGCGGGCTCCCTCGGGGCCGGGTCGTGGAGATCTTCGGACCCGAGTCCTCGGGGAAGTCGACCCTCGCCATGCATGTGGTGGCTGAGGCCCAGCGCAACGGGGGCATCTGCGCCTACGTCGACGCCGAGCACGCCATGGACCCGGTGTACGCCAAGGCCATCGGTGTCGACATCGACGAGCTGCTCATCTCCCAGCCCGACACGGGTGAGCAGGCGCTGGAGATCGCCGACATGCTCATCCGCTCCGGCGCCCTCGACGTGCTCGTCATCGACTCTGTTGCCGCCCTCACACCGCGCGCCGAGATCGAAGGTGAGATGGGTGACGCCCACGTGGGCCTCCAGGCCCGTCTCATGTCGCAGGCCCTGCGCAAGCTGACGGGCTCGCTTAGCCGCTCCAACACCATCGCCATATTCATCAACCAGCTTCGGGAAAAGATAGGTGTCATGTTCGGCTGCACGGATTACAGCACCCGAGTGACGCTTGCAGACGGATCGCAGGAAAAGATCGGCAAGATCGTCAATCAGCGCCTGCCCGTCGAGGTCCTCTCTTACGATCCCGAGTTGGACGCCATCGTGCCCCGGAAGGTCGTCAACTGGTTCGACAACGGCCGCACCGATGAGTTCCTGCGCTTCACGGTGGCCAAGCCCAGTGGCAACGGCCGGGCACAGTTCGCCTGCACGGCCAACCACCTCATCCGGACCCCGACGGGATGGAAGCAGGCGCAGGAGCTGTCAGCAGGCGACCGCGTCCTCCAAGCAGTTACGCATCGCCTCTCGGGCCTCCAATGGGAGGTCCTCCTG
>Ga0209577_10001400_pt1 | contig 23979 bp, 20 predicted proteins | sample GraSoiAngelo_109_FD_185874 | JGI IMG/M metagenome (GOLD analysis project Ga0209577, IMG submission 185874) | Grasslands soil microbial communities from the Angelo Coastal Reserve, California, USA - 14_0903_12_20cm (SPAdes) (version 2) | ecosystem: Environmental > Terrestrial > Soil > Grasslands...
GGGGTGAGTGCCGCGGCCCGGTCCGCAGGCGCTCCGAAAGGCCAGGAGTCCGCGGACCCCGTCACCAGGGAGCCGCCGACCGTCAGCACCAGCGCGAGCATCACCGCGAAGGCGCCGGCGAGCTCGCGCGGGAAGATCTCCGCCGGTACGGGCGCCATGAGGCGCCGGACGCGTTCCACCAGGGAGCCGCCCGCCGCCGCCATGGAGAGGGTGGGGAGGGGGCTGCGCAGCCGCTCCATGCCGAGCAGCGCGGTCGCGTAGAAATGCGCGTCACCGCACGTGGCGACCGCCATATCGTCGCAGCAGTGCTCACGCTCCTCCCGCACGCGCCGCGACACCCACCACACCGCCGGATGGTAGAACAGCAGGGTCTCGATCGCGGACTGAAGCAGATTCACGAGGTAGTCGTAGCGACGGACGTGGGCCAGCTCGTGCGCCAGCAGGGCGTCGAGCTGCAGCGGGGTCAGCCCGGTCAGGGCGCTGGCCGGAAGCAACACCACCGGCCGGAGCCACCCGATGACCGCGGGGACCTGGACCATCGCCGACTCGAGCAGCCGCACGGGCCGTGTGACCCCGAGGCGCAGCACCAGGCGGGCGAGGGCGTCGCGGCAGGCCTGTGGTACCGGCCGCGTGCCCACGGAGCTCAGCTTCCGCGTGACCAGCCAGCCGGAGGCCAGCCGCATCGAGAGGATCATCACGCCGACGAGCCACGCGACCACGATCCACGGCAGCGCCGGCTCCAGCTCCGCGCGGATGCGGGTCTGGAGCGACGGGCCGGGCCGGGCGGCGAACGGGGTCACGGGCTCCGTGCCCGGCGCGGTCGCGACGACACGCGGCGCCGGCGCGACCAGGGCGGCGACCCACGGGGTCTCCACGCGCAGTCGCACGGTGGTGCCGACGGGGGCGGCGAGCATGAGGATCAAGGTGGTGACGGCGAGGGCGTAGCGAGTGCGCGCTGCGCGCAGCGGAACGATCGCGAGGAGGGACGCGAGCGCCGCCGCGGCGAGCGCGCACTGCCACAGCGAATGCAGCAGGGCCCAGCCGAGTGCTTGGGTCACGTTCATGCGCGTGCTCCATTCTTCTGTTGATGCAAGAGCCTGCGGATCTGGTGGACTTCCCGCGGGGTAGCGGGCCTGGTGGCGAGGGCGTGCAGCAGCAGGCGCAGGGTCGAGCCCCCGAACGCCCGCTTCACCAAATCGGCCACCATGCGCCGCTGGGTCGACGCCTCCGACACCGCGGCCGAGTACACGTGCGAGCGCAGCGATGCGTCGCGCCGCACCAGACCCTTTTCCGTCATGATCTGGAGCAGCTTGAGCACCGTGGTGTAGCCGATGGGGTCTGCGCGCTCGAACGACGCATGGACAGCGCGAACCGTGCAAGGACCCCGCCGCCACAGCACACGGAGGATCTCGAGCTCCGCGTTGGTCGGGCGGGGCGGCGCGGGTCGCGTGAGGGGTCGCTTGGGCACGGTCGGTACTCGGCTCGTCGTGATTCTATTACGAAAGCGTTCGTAGCTCAACCCGTATACCCCGGTGTCGCGAGCCGTGGTTCCGCTCGAACTCCGCGAGGTGCGCACGCGGCCGTCGGGAAACGCTCGCGTCCGTGCGTGGCGGACGGGCGACAGTGTGGGGCGGGACGTTCCGGTGGACTCCGGTTACCCGAGATACTCCTCGCCGTACATCTTGATCAACTCGAAGAAGTACGACAGGGCGAGCGGTCCGATCAACAGCCCGAGGATGCCGAAGTAGGGCACGCCCGCCAGCGCGCCGATCAGCGTGACGAGCGGATGGATGTTGGCCCAGCGGCGGAACACGCGCGGCCGGATCACGTAGTCCACGTTCCCGACGACGACGATCCCACCCAGCGCCAGCAGCATCCCGGCCAGGGCATGGTGCCCGAGCATCAGCGCGAGCGCGCCCGGCGCCCACACCAAACCGCTGCCGACGACCGGCAGGATGGCGAACACCATCGTGACCACCCCCCAGAACACCGCGTTCGGCAATCCGGTCAACCAGAAACCGAGCCCCACGAGGCTCCCCTGGATCGCCGCCGTGAGACCCGTGCCGACGATCGTCGCCGTGGTGACATCCCGGAACCGCTGACGCAGCTTCTCCGTGTTCTTGGCGGAGAAGGGGATGTAGGGCTGGACGGCTTCCCAGGTCGCGTCCGGTCTTAGCAGCAGGTAGAACAGACCGAACAGCGAGATCGTGAGATTGAGGGCGAGCCGCGTGGCGGTGCCGACCAGGCCGAACGCGGAGGACCCGACCCACGCGACGACGTTCGCCCCCAAGTCGGCGAGCCGCGGCCCGAGGTCGATGCCGCCCAGCCGCAGCTCACGGAGGCGACCGAGGAGGGGATTGCGCATGACGCCCGCGGCGATTTCCTGGGCCTGGGCGACGATGAGGCCGGCGAAGGAGACGCCGGGCACGACGATCAGGAAGAGCGCGACCGCGACCACGAGGCTGGCCGCGAGCTGGGGGCGCACCCGCATGCCCAGCCACACGTGCAGCGGGGCGAAGATGGCGTACAACACGGGGATGCCGAGCAGGCCCGTGGCGTACGGCGTGAGGGCGATGATCAGGGCGATGCCGAGCAGCAGCACGAGCAGCGCGGCGCGCTGGTGATTCGTGTCGATCAGGGGCATGCGCTAGTGTAGGACCGTCCCGGCGCGGGCGCCAGATGGCGCCGGTGCTCAGAGGCGAGTGGGGGGCGCGAGCGGGGGCGCCGCCACCGGCGCCTCGGGCTCGGGCGTGAAGTCCTCGCCGGGGTTGACGAACCGGTCTTGCTCGAACCGGTACTGTTTGTCGTACAGCTGACGATAGCGCCCGTGCCTGGCGAGGAGCTCGGGATGGGTACCGCGCTCGACGATCTCGCCGCCTTCCATCACGAGGATCTGGTCCGCGCTGCGGATCGTGGAGAGGCGGTGGGCGATCACGAACGTCGTGCGACCGCGCCGCAGCGTGCGGAGCCCGTCTTGGATGGCGGCCTCGCTCTCCGAATCGAGGCTCGAGGTGGCTTCGTCGAGAATGAGGATCCGGGGGTCGGCGAGAATCGCGCGGGCGATCGACACGCGCTGGCGCTCGCCGCCCGAGAGCTTCACCCCCCGCTCACCCACGACCGTGTCGTAGCCGCGCTCGAAGCGGCGGACAAAATCGTCGCAGTGGGCGATCCGCGCCGCCGCCTCGATCTCGGCGCGGGTGGCGTGCGGGCGGGCGAACGCGATGTTCTCGGCGATCGTTCCGTCGAACAGGAAGTTGTCCTGCAGCACGACGCCCAGCTGGCGCCGGTAGTCGGCGAGCCGGACCTGGTCGAGATCGCGCCCATCCACGAGAATCCGTCCCGCCCTCGGTCGGCTGAAGGTGAGCACGAGACTGATGAGCGTGCTCTTGCCCGCGCCGGACGAGCCGACGAGGGCCGTGGTGGAGCCGGCGGGCGCGTGGAACGACACGTGCTTCAGCACGTCCCGGTCGGGGACGTACTCGAAGCTCACGTCCTCGAAGCGCACGTCGCCCACGACCTCACCCAGGGGTGGGCGGGCGCCGTCCGCGGCGTCCTCGGTGGTGAGCCGTCGAATCTCGCGGATCCGGTCCAGGCCCGCGAACGCTTCCGTGATCTGGGTACCGATCGACGCGATGTTGATGAGCGGCAGCGCCACGAGGCCGATGAAGACGCCGTACATGAAGAAGTCGCCCAGCGTCATCGTCCCGGAGAGAATGGCGTGCCCACCTTCGAGGATCATGAGGATGCCGATGGCCCCGACGATGAGCGTCGCGAACGCGCCGACCCCGGAGATGCCGGTCATCGTGGTGGCGATGTTGCGGAACAGGGTGTTCGCCCCGCGCGTGAACACGAGGCGCTCGCTCCGCTCGGCGCGGTACGCCTTGACGATGCGAATGCCGCCGAGCGTTTCGCCCAGCCGCCCGGTGACGTCGGCGTTGAGCTTGCCGCGCTCGCGGAACAGGGGGCGCAGCTTGGTGAACGCGTACGCCATACCCCCGCCGAAGCAGGCGAGGATGAGGATCGCGATCAGGGTGAGCCGCCAGTTCAAGTAGAACAGGACGCCCAGCGCGATCGCGCCCGTCACCAGGCCGCCCACCAGCTGCACCAGGCCCGTGCCGACCAGGTTCCGGATGCCCTCGGCGTCGCTCATGATGCGCGAGATGAGGATGCCGCTCTTGGTCGAGTCGAAGTAGCTGACGGGCAACCGCAGCACGTACGCCTGCACCGTACGCCGCATGTCGGTGATCGCCCGCTGGGCGGCGACGCCCAGGACCTGCGACAGGGCGAATCCGGTCAGCGCCTGCACCAGTGTGGCGCCGCCGGCCGCGAGGGCGAGGGGGAGCAGCAGCTCGGGGTGGTGTTGCCCGATGACCCGGTCGATCACCCACTTGGACGACGCCGGCAGGACGAGGCCGGCGAGGCGGTTGACGAGCAACAGCGCGAGGCCCAGGGCGAGGCGGCCGCGATGGGCGTAGATGAGACCGCGCGCCTCCTGCCAGGCGCCCGGGGTGATCGTCGGCTTGGGCGGTCGGGTCTGGGAATCGGCCATGGACGTGACCGGAATCTACGCAGGCCGGGGACGGAGGGAAGTACTTGACAGAGTCAAGTATCGGTCGGACATTGGCGGCATGGGGTCGCGGGAGCTCGAGCGGCGGGTGGAGGCGGCGCGCCGCTTCAACCGGTTCTACACCCGGCAGATCGGCGTGCTGCGCCGCGGCGCGTACGACAGTCCGTTCTCGCTGACGGAGGTGCGCGTCCTGTACGAGCTGGCGCACCGCGAGAAACCGACGGCCACGGACCTGGGCCGCGACCTGGGACTCGATGCGGGCTACCTGAGCCGCATCCTGCGCGGCTTCGAGAAGCGCACGCTCGTCACCCGCACCCGCTCTGCGGCGGATGGGCGCCGCAGCCATCTCGCCCTCACGGCGCTGGGGCGCAAGGTGTTCGCCCCGCTCGACGCCCGCTCGCACCACGAGGTGGCCGCGATGTTGAGCGGCCTGGCCCCCGCCGCGCAGGTCGACGTCGTCGCCGCGATGCAGACCATCGAGCGGCTGCTCCGGCGCGAGCGGCCCCAGCCTTCCGCCGCGTATCTGCTGCGCGCGCCGCAGCCGGGCGACATGGGCTGGGTGGTCCACCGCCACGGCGTGGTGTACGCCCGCGAGTACGGCTACGACGCGCAGTTCGAAGCCCTGGTCGCGGAGATCGTGGCGCGGTTCGTTCAGCGGTTCGACCAGACACGGGAGCGCTGCTGGATCGCGGAACAGGACGGCGCCGTGGTAGGGTCGGTGTTCCTCGTCGCGCGATCGCGCAGCGCGGCGCAACTGCGTCTGCTCCTGGTCGAGCCCCAGGCGCGGGGGTCGGGCCTGGGAACCCGCCTGGTGGACGAGTGCGTCCGGTTCGCCCGCCGGGTGGGCTACCGTAAGCTCATGCTGTGGACACAGAGCGAGCTACGCGCCGCCCGGCGCCTGTACGAGGCGGCGGGATTTCGCGTCGTCCGCAAGCAGCGCAACCACAGCTTCGGCAAGGCGCTCGTGTCGGAGACCTGGGAGCTGGACCTGTGACCGCGCTACAGACCCTGGAGGAACCGTACCAGCGCCGAGCGTTCGAGCCAGGAGAGCGCCAGAAAACGGTTGCGGGCCCGCGCGGCCTCGCCCGCGTGGAGCCGGATCGCCGCCGCGATGGTGGGCGCTCGACCGTCGTGCAAGAACGTCGTCTTGAACCGCAGGCCCATCAGCGGCTCGGTACGGAACTCGGCCCGTCTCGCCTGCCCTAGGCAGATATCCGCCAGGCCGGGCCCCATGTCGTGGAGCAGGAGATCCGTGTACGCCCGCACGATCTTGAGATTCAGGGCAGGCACGCGGTTGAACCCCGTGACGAGCGCCGGCACATGGCATCCGGCGCACCCGATCAGCACGAAGGTCACGCGCCCCCGCTCCTCCACGAACGTGCGCGGCAGCGGCGCCGGCGGGGCGAGCAGCCGTATGAAAGCCGTGGTCGCGTCCACCGCGTCTTGCGTCAGCTCGGGGTCAGGGGTCGGATCCACTCCTGCGGGCAGCGGCGCGCCGTCGATCGTCTGCTCCCGGGGCTCCGTGGGACTGGTGATCCCCATCTCGTTGACGAACGCTCCGGCGGTGAACTCGCGCAGCGTCGCGACCTGCGCCTTGCGACCGAACCGTCCCACGCGGCCGTCGGCCGTCCGGTTGGGCCGTCCCGAGATGCCGTCCCCGTTGCGGTCCGCCGGGTCGGCCAACGCGAGGATCTCGGCGTCCGGCACGGCCTCCAGCAGTCCGAACCCGAGAAGGCTCGCCGTGGTCCGCACGGCCGTGTCCGTGGCCGCGGCCGGCACCGGCTCCCGGTCGATTCCTAGGGCGGCGTGGAGCGCGGGCGTCACGCTGTCCTGAATCACCGGCCCGCCGTGCGCACCAAGGTCGTCGCAGGTGGGGGCCCGGAAGGCGGTCGCCCGGAAGGCGGTCGCGTGTCGCTCCACTTCTTCGCCAATGCCACCCACGACGGGGTCTTCGTGGCACTGGCTGCAGGCGTTGTTGTTGAACAGCGGGCCCAGGCCCGTCTCAGGTGTGAACTCGGTCTGGAACAGGCCGCGGCCCCGCTCGAACAGGGCGCGCTGCTCGAGTGTCAAGCCCGGAAGCGGGGCGCCCGGTTCGAGAACAGGGCTCGAAAGGGTGGCGGCACCGCGCGGCGCCGGTCCCGTCGACGGCTGGGCGTCGCAGGCGGCGATACAGGCGAGCAGCACCGCCACGAGTGGAACGCGCGGTGGGCGCAACAGACGGCGGGCGCGACTGTGCTGGTGCATGGTACCTCCGTGCACTGGCCGTGCGCCACGAGAGCGCGGTCTCGATTCGGGAAACGGACCCTAGGGCGGCGCGCGTGGCTCACGCTTGGTGTGGGCCCACATCGCCGGAACTGCAAGGGGCGCGAATTGGATCGGCGGCAAGAGTAACCTGCGGGAAGGGGGCAGGGTGGATCGGTGACCGAGCCCACCAGCGGGCGGGTGGCCCGTCGGCCGGGTCGGGCGGGATCGGCAAGGCGGACCCCGCGTGCCGCGCCGCGTTCCAGAACGCACGAGCATTCGCGAGCGCGCGGAGCCGAAGGATCTGCCCGATTGTACGGTCAGCGCTTCTTTCTCAGGTAGTGCTCATCCCAGGCGATCCGGAATACGCCTTCGCACTTCGGGCACGGCAGGTCCATGGGATGACCGCTGATCGGCGCCCGTGCCTGGCAGGCGGGGCACACGACGTAGCGCGTGCCCCAGGCGCTGGGCACGTTGATGGCGTCATCGGGGAGCAGCACGATCGACCAGTGAAACGGGCGCGAGAACGTTGTCTGCAGCAGGCGACGCGGCACCGGGACGCGGTCGTCGGTCACCTCGAGCACGACGCGATCTTTCACGAACCGCACAACCGGGTACCACGCACCCCGGCGCAGCCCGCAGTTCACATCCACGCGCAAGCGAGCCCATCTGGAGTGAGGATCGTGGAGCGACTGTCCCATGCGCCGTCGCAGATCGTGTCGCCCGCAAGGTCGAGATGCATTCGCGGCGTGTCAATCCGAGGAGCGGACTCTACAGCGTGTTGTCAAACGGGCGACTGTCGCGCGGGCGTCAGATGTTCACCGCACTGATCGTGGCTCTCGTATTCGTGGGCACGATCGCAGAGCCGGAGGGGCGCTCCGGTCCGGGAACCGGCGAGCGTTTCTCTCGACAGAGTATGACGCGCCTGTTCGACCCCCTCCGCTTGCGTGGCGTTGACGTTCCCAACCGCATCGCGGTCTCGCCGATGTGCCAGTATTCCAGTGTCGGCGGCTTCGCGACCGACTGGCATCTGGTACATCTGGGGAGCCGGGCGGTGGGAGGGGCGGGCCTGGTGCTCACCGAAGCAACAGCCGTACTCCCCGAGGGACGTATCAGTCCGCAAGACCTGGGGATTTGGAGCGACGCGCACGTGGAGCCCCTCGCGCGCATCGTGCGCTTTATTCACGAGCACGGTGGCGTTGCCGGCATGCAACTCGCCCACGCGGGACGCAAGGCCAGCACGTGGCGTCCCTGGGAGGGAACGGGGATGGTGCCCGAATCCGCCGGCGGCTGGAAGCGCGTCGTGGCGCCGAGTCCGGTGCCGTTCGCGGAGGGCTACGCCACGCCGCTGGCTCTGAGCGCGGCCGAGATCGCCAACGTGGTGCGTGGCTTTGCCGCCGCGGCGCGTCGTGCCCGCGCCGCCGGGTTCCGCGTCCTCGAGATCCACGCGGCGCACGGCTACTTGCTGCACGAGTTTTTGTCCCCGCTCGCGAACCGCCGGTCCGACCGCTACGGCGGCGCGTTTGAGAACCGGGTGCGCATCGTGGAGGAAGTGGTGACGGCCGTGCGAGACGCCTGGCCCGAGTCCCTGCCGTTGTTCATCCGGATCTCGGCGACCGACTGGGCGGCCGGGGGTTGGGACATCGAGCAGTCGGTCGCCTTGGCGCGCCGGCTCAAGCCCCTCGGCGTCGATCTCGTCGACTGTTCGTCCGGGGGCGCCGTGCCCGGCGCGTCGGTTCCCACGGGGCCGGCGTACCAGACTCCGTTCGCGGAGCGAATCCGTCGGGAAACCGGTGTGCTCACGGGAGCCGTCGGGATGATCACCACGCCGGCACAGGCCGAGCAGATCATCCGGACCGGGCAGGCCGATCTCGTGCTGCTGGCGCGCGCCATGCTTCGCGATCCCTACTGGCCGCTGCACGCGGCGCAGGAGCTGGCTGAGGCGGCGAGCTGGCCGGCGCAGTACCTCCGGGCCGCTCCTGCGGCGGCCCCGGCGCGCGTGTCCGTGCCCGCGCCGCCCGCGCTCGCGGATTCGATCGCGAGCGACATGGGTGCCTGAGCGGTCGCGCTCACGCCGGCGGCGTATTGCCGTTTGCGCCGCCGTTCGCACCTTTCACACCATGCTCCCCAACCCCGACGCCCCGCGGGCCGCGGAGCGCGCCGTGACGCCGCCCTGGTCGCGGCCGGACGATGCGGTCCGGCAGGCGCAGCTCGACGCGATGAAGCGACAGGCCACCGGCCTGCTCGCGCTCGCGGCGGTGGTGTTCGTCGGAGCGAGCCTGTACGAGGGACGCTATCCGTGGCTCGGCTACGTGCGCGCCACGGCGGAAGCGTCGCTCGTCGGCGGCCTCGCGGACTGGTTCGCCGTCACCGCCCTGTTCCGCCATCCCCTGGGGCTCCCGATCCCGCACACCGCGATCGTGGCCACCCGCAAGGAGCGGATCGGCCGGATCCTCGGAACGTTCGTGCAGAATCATTTCCTGTCGCGCGACGTGGTCGCCGCCAACCTCCGCGCGGTCCGTCCCGCCGAGCGCGCCGCTCGCTGGCTCGCCGACCCGGAGCACGGCCGGCGCATCGCCCGCCAGGTCGCGAGCGGCGTCGCGAAGACGCTGGACACCCTGCCCGACGCCGACGTGCGCGCCCTGGTGCACCAGGTCGTGAGCGCGCGCCTGCAGGCCACTCGCGTGGCGCCCACCCTCGGCAAGACCCTGGCGCTGGTGCTGGCGGACGACCGCCACCAGGGCCTGCTCAACGAGGCGGTCCGGTTCGCCGCCCAGGCGGTGCACGACAACCGCGAGGTGATCCGCGAACGGGTGCGGGCCGAGAGTCCCTGGTGGGTGCCGGGCGTGGTGGACGACCAGATCTACCAGCGCATCATCGTGACCGTCGAGGGATTACTCCGGGACATCGGCGCCCGGCCGGATCACCCGCTGCGCGCGGCGTTCGACACGGCGCTGCGGGACTTCGTCGACCGCCTGCAGCACGCACCCGACGTCATCGCCCGGGCGGAAGCGCTGAAAGAGGAATGGCTCGCGGATCCCGCGATCGCCGACCTGTCCGCCCGCCTGTGGGAAGCGGTGCGGCGCGCCATCGTCGCCTATGCCACGCGGGCGGACGGCGCCGCGCCCGGACCGCTGGAGCGCGGCCTCAGCGAGTTCGGAACGGCGCTCCTGGCGAACGACGCCCTCCTCGCCGAGCTCGACGACCTGGTCATCGACCTCACGGCCTCGGTGGTGGAGCGCTACCGACACGAAATCGGCGATTTGATCGCCCAGACCGTCGCCGGCTGGGACCCCGACGCGACGGCGCGGCGGTTCGAGCTGGCCGTCGGCCGGGACCTCCAGTTCGTCCGCATCAACGGTACGCTCGTCGGGGGGCTGGTCGGGCTGCTGATCTACGCGGTCTGGCACCTCTGGCACTGACGCCGGCTCAGCGCGGCACCGGCAGCCCGCTCGGCACCGCGGCCGGAACGAGGGCGCTCAAGTCCCGGGCCGACGGATCCGTCAGCGATTTCAGAAACGCCACGAGGTCGCCCATCTCGCCGTCCGTCAGGTGGAGGGGCGTCCGCAACCGGAAGTCCACGCTCCTGGCCACCGAATCGACGGTCGCCGCGTCGCCATGATACGCGGCGCGCAGCGCCGGCGCGACCTGCGACGGATCGTACGTCTGGAGGGCGAGGGGCACGTCGTTGTAGTGACGCACCACGGCCTCGAGCGTCGGGAAGGCGCCGTCGTGCATGTACGGCGCCGTGAGCTCGACGTTGCGCAGCGGCGCCACCCGGAACGCAAACTCGTAGAACTGCTGGTTGGGCAGATCGGCGCGTCCGCGGTCGAGCGGCGGCGTCGTCGGGCTCCCCGGCCCGAGCTGCGGCACGCCCGCGTTGGCGAACCCGTTGGCGCCGAGCAGCGGCCCGTTGTGGCAGGTGGAGCACTGCGCCTTGCCGAAGAACAGCCGCCCGCCGCGCTTCTGCTGCGTGGTCAACGCCGCGTCGTCCCGGCTCAGGTAGCGGTCGAATGGGGAGTCGGTCTTCGTGAGGGCCTGCATCTGGAACGCCGCCAGCGCCGTCGCGGCGTGCTCGAAGCGGAGCTGGCCGGCGGCCGTGCCCGGGTAGGCCGCGGTGAACTTCGCCACGTATTCCGGAATCGCGAGTAGCCGCCGCATGATCGCCTGGCGGATCGCGGTGGAGTCGCTGTCGGCGAATTGCGCCAGCTCGTTGGGCGCGCCGAACACGTCGCGGTCGCCGGGCTCGCCGCGCATCTCCTGGCGATTGACCACGGGCAGCATCGCCTGCGCGGCGAGGAGGTTGGACACGCCGGGCGCCACGCTCGCGGTCAGGAACGACGGGGGCGGGCCCCCGAGGACGTTCGAGAGCCGGCCATCCCAGAACAGGTAGAAGAGGCCAAGCCCGTCGTTCAGGAGCGACGGCGCGTTGCGCGGTACGAACTGGCGCCCCGGGCCCAGCGTGCGCCCCGGCCCGAGTCCCGACCCGCCCGTGCCGATCGCGAGCGACAGGCCGTCGGCCTCGTGGGTCGCGGGATGATGACACGTGGCGCACGCGACGTCGCGGTTGCCGCTCAAGATCGGGTCGAACATGAGGGCCCGACCGAGGTCGACCAGCACCGGGTCCTGGACCGCCAGCGGCCCGATGGGGAGCACGCCCCACCGGGACAGGTCCTGTCGCAGTCCGGCGTCGAGCGACGGCTCGGCGAACGTGTCGCTGCGCTCGCACGCGGCCCCGAACAGCAGGAGGGCGAAGCAGATCCTCTCGAGCAAGCGAACCACGGCGCGCCTCCTTCTCTCAGTGCAGCGGGAGCGATAGGGAGAACTGATGGGTGACGACGCTGACCCCCTCGAGCGTCAGCGGGCCGTTGGGGGCCACGACCAGCCCGCCGGCGCGCAACGCGGCGGGGTCGTTCAGCACGACGCCGTCGGTTTGCGTCCTCGGGCGGCCCGTGCCGGTGGTGACGCGCCCGCTGTAACGCAGCTCGAGCTCCGGGAAGCGCAGCGTGAGGCCCCAGGTGGGAGTCCACTCCACCCACCAATCCTCACGTGCGCGGCTCGCGTCCTGCACGTGGTCCTCCTGACGCAGCCAGTAGTGGATGGCGTGCACCGCGATGCCGAGCTGCCAGGCGGCGGCACGGGGGCGGCTGCCGATCGGGAGCTCGCGACCGACGCCCATGCGGAACAGGGCGTTCGAGAATCGGAACCGGTTCTCGATCGTCTTGCCGCCGACCGGGATCGTGTCGCCCCGCGCGGTCTCGGCCGGCACCGCGGCCGTCGCGTACGTGTGACTCCAGATCGGCTCGTACACGGCATCGAGGCCGAACATCGCCGGGCCGTTGATGCGCGCGACGCCGATGCCCAGCTGGTAGGCGTGCGAATGCCCCGGATCGCGCGGGATGCTCATGATCTCGTAGTCGGGAATCTTGGGGTGCGACATCAGATCGCCGGTCGCGATCCAGCCGATCCGCCAGCCGGACGCCGCCAGCGGGCGCTCGTACTGGAGGTGCAGACCCCAGGTCTCGGTGCGCTCGAGCTCGCGATCGACGCGCGAGCGCTCGAGCGCGCGCTGCGTGCTCGGGTCCCAGAACAGGTCGGCGTAGGTCACGTCCTGCGACATGGCGAACCGGTTGTGCAGCAGGACGGCGTCGAGCGAGCGCTCTCCCGGCCACTCTTTCAGCAGTCCGAGGCGCACGTCCACGACGTGTCCGAATTGGTCGATGCCCTGGCTCCCCGGGTACAGCACCTCGACTCCGTCCACGGCTTTGAGGCGCGCCCAAGAGAAGCTGGCGGCGAGCGACAGCCGGGGTCCCGCGAGCGTCGTGCCCAGCAGCGCGGACGCGTAGGCATTGCCGTGGGACTGGGGTGGTGGGGGCGGGGGCCCGGGGTTCACCACGCCCACGAACCCGCCCGGGAGCGGGGGTGGACCGAAGACGACGTCGGACGCGCTGGGAGTCCGGCTCGGGTCGACTTCCTGGACCGCCAGCGACAGGCCCCCGTACCACGCGCCGCGCTGCGCGAACGTGGCGAACGGCAGCGTGCGCCCGCCGCCGGTCCCCTTGGAGACGCCGTAAAACGTGGGAGAGGCGAACAAGCGCGGCACGGCGAGCCGGGCGCCCCTCGCCGGATTGCGGAACGGGTCGAGCAGCGTGTCCGCGAGGGCGATGGATACGCCGCCCATGCCTTGATGCTGGGACGGGAAGATGTCGAACTGATCGCCCTGCGCGATGGGGACCGTCTTTATCGAGATCAGCTGGCCGTCGAGCGGCCGGGCGGTCATAAGGATCAGGGTCGAGAGAGCAAGCGCGCAGGCGCTACCACACCGCGCAACGGGGCCAGGGACGGTCATCGGGGACCTCGCTCGAGCATGAGGAAGGCTTTTAAAGAGAAATACCCCTAAAGGCGCTCGGATCGTCACATGCTCCGGGGTCCCCGGCCGCCTCACTTGCGAGGTGTGGCCGCCACAGGTGAATCTTGCAGTACTCAAAACCGGCCCCGACCGTGAACCCCTGGCAAGAGACTATCGCCCGTTCGCTACGCGCCCTGCACCTGAACAGCCTCCGCAGCAGGCTCCTGGCGCTCGCCCTGCTCGCGACGCTCATTCCCACCGTCGCGATCCTCTCGTCGTTCCGCCACGAACAGCCGTCGCTCAGCGACACGGTGGCCCAGGCGCTTCGCAGCGTGAGCTCGGAAGCGGCCCGGCAGGCGGACGTGTGGCTCGATGAGCGGCTGTCCGAACTGCGCGTTGCCGCGGGCTCCTTTGTGCTCTCGGAAAACCTGGCCAGGATCCGGTCGGGTTCGGAGGGCCGGTTGCGCGACTATCTCAACTCGGTTCGCGAGCGGTGCACCGGGTGCGAGGCCCTCCTGGTCGCCGACGCGCGCGGACGCACGGGGGCGACGAGTGTCGGCCGAACCGCCGGGATGCAGTTGCCGCTCGAGCGGCTGAACGGGCTCCGTACGGGCGACGCGTTCGTGGGCGACCCCTATTGGGACGCGGGGGTCGGGAAGGCCGCGGTCGTGCTGGCGGTGCCGGTGCGCGAGGCGGACGGGCGGTTCCTCGGCGCCATGGTCGCCAAGGTCAACCTGCGCTCCGTGGGCGACATGCTGCAGCGGCTCGCCGCCGACGATCCGAAGAACGTCTATCTGATGACCGACGAGGGGAAGCTGGTGATCGGCACCCGGGGCAGCTCGGCCGAGCTCATGCGGACGCGCCTTCCCAAGGGGATGGTGCAGACCCTGCTCGACAAGGAAGGGCAAATCGTCGAGTACAAGCGCGCGGATGGGCAGGACGCCGTCGGGACCCTGAGGCGCGCGCCGCAGCTCCGGGTGGTGGCGGTGGCGGAGCTACCGCGAGCGGCCGCCATCCGCCCGGGCGGCCAGCCCCGGCACGGCGCCGGGCTGATCCTCGCGGCCCTGTTCGCGGGCGTGGGGGTGATGGCCGGTGGTGCGGGCCTGCTCGTGGTGCGCCCGCTCGGGCGCCTCACCCGCGCGGCGACCAAGGTGGCCGCCGGCGATCTCTCTGTCGAGCTGCCCACGAGCGCCGGCGGCGAGGTCGGCGACCTGATGCGCGTGTTCAACAACATGGTGGTCCGGCTGCGGGAGCGGGAGGCGCAGGGGGAGCTGGAGCGCCTCTCCATCACCGATGGGCTCACCGGGCTGTACAACCGACGACACCTGATGGGCACGCTCGCCAACGAGGTGCAGCGGTCACGGCGCCTGCGGCGCACGTTCTCGGTGCTGCTCGCGGACGTCGACCACTTCAAGCAGTACAACGACAGCCACGGCCACCTGGCGGGGGACGCGGTGCTCGTGAAGGTCGCGGAAATTTTTCGGAAAATGACGCGGGCCGTGGACTCGGTGGCGCGCTACGGCGGCGAGGAGTTCGTCGTGATGCTGATCGAAGCGCCGATCGCGATCGCGGCCACGGTGGCCGAGCGCATCCGCGCCCGGATCGCGTCCGAGGCGTTCCAGGGCGGCAAGATGTCGGTGAGCATCGGCGCCGCGGAGTACCCGGCCAACGGCGACACGCCGGAGGAGCTGATCGCGAGCGCCGACGCCGCGATGTACCAGGCGAAGGGCGAGGGCCGGGACCGCGTGAGGGTGGCCGTGGGCGGCCCGGTGTCCGACCAGGAAAAGAAGGGGCGACGCAAAGCGGACCGGTGATGCGTCGAGCGCGGGGCGTTACGGCACTATGGGCAGCACGAGATGGGACGCCAGCGCCGGAGAGCAATAGAGGCGGTGGGTCGCCCGTGTGAAGTCGGCCGCGGTCGCCTGGTAGATGCTGGGGACGAATTTCTGCGGATTGCGGTCGATCAGCGGGAACCAGGTCGATTGCACCTGGACCATCAGGCGGTGCCCCTTCAGAAAGACGTGATCGCGGTCGCGTAACGGGATGCGCCACTCGATCGGCGTGTTGGGCGCGAGCGGCCGGGGGTGCTCGTCGCTCGCGAGGTAGCGGCCGCGGCGCACCTCCATCGCGATCGGCAGCTCGTACCCATTCATCGATTGGGCGTACGCGCCGGGCCGCGGGCCCGCCTCGGTGTCCCAGGTGTTCGGCTGGGCATCCTCCGGATACGCGTCGATCAGCTTGACCACGAAGTCGGCGTCGCTGCCCGACGTCGAGGCGTACAGATCTCCCGATACTTCGCCGGTGATCGTGAGATCGTGCTCGAGCGGTGTGCTCACGAACGTGAGCACGTCCGGCCGCCCGTCGACGAACCGCTGGTCCTGGACCTCCCACGTTCGCCAATCGCCGCCCGGGTAGGTGGGCGAGATGGGCCGCTGCCGGTACGGCACCGGGTTGGCCGGATCCGAGACATACTCGCGGAACGCGCTGCCTCCGGCACGCGGGCGCTCGAACGACAGCGTGCCGTCGGCGTGCAGGTACAGGTTCGTCGGGTGGGCCTCCGGGGGCGGCCACACGGCGTAGGTCCGCCAGCGGTTCGCGCCCGACTGGAACGTGGTCGCCCGCCAGCCGGGTTTCTCCCCCCGCCCGTGCAGGTAATAGCGGAAGAAGGGCGCTTCGATGGTCTCGCGGTACTCGCGCGCCGTTTGGTGACCGCCCAGGGCGATGAGCCCGATGCTGTCCGCCTTGGGTGCGCGCCACTGGCCGTGGTACCACGGGCCCGCCACCATGAAGTTCGTATGGTCGGGGTCGTGCTCCGCGGCGTGGCGGAAGATCTGCCACGGCCCCCACGGATCCTCCTGGTCCCAGAACCCGGCGACGTTCAGGTTGGGCACGGTGGAGGCGTGGAGCTGGCTCACCCAGGCTTCCTTTTTCCAGAAGTCGTCGTAGTCAGGGTGCGCCACGACGTCGTTCCAGTAGGGGATGGAGCCGTGGAGGTACCCGGCGTTGATGTTCGCGAGCGGGCCCAGCGCCAGGTACCAGGAGTAGGTGTCGTAGGTCTCGAAGGCGAAGTGGGTGTTCTTGTACTTGTCGGCCTGCTCGAGCACGGCGTACTCGAAGGCGTAGCTCTCACGCAGCGCGCCGTAGCGGTGGTCGTCGTCGTTCATCCACTGGTCCACCGGAGCCGCCTGCTCGCTGATCGCCTTGAGGGCGGGGTGCGGGTGAAGCAGGGCCAGGGCGGTCGTCAGCCCGTCGTACGACACGCCGAACATGCCGACTTTGCCGTTACTCGGTACGTGCTGGACGAGCCAGTCGATGCTGTCGTACGCGTCGGTCGTCTCGTTCGTGGCCGTCGAGTCCGTCAGGTCGACCTGCGAGGTCAGTTTGAACACGCCTTCGGACTTGAACCGTCCCCGCAGGTTCTGGATCACCAGGATGTAGCCGTCCTGGGCGAGCTCCTTGAGACTCGCGGGGACCTGGGCGACCGGTCCGTCGGGGACACCGTAGGGGGTGCGGCGGAACAGGATCGGCAGCGGCGCGGACTTGTCGGTGGGCGTCAGGATCACGGTCTGCAGACGCACGCCGTCGCGCATCGGGAGCATGAGTTCCTGGAATGTGAACGCGGGCTGCGGCGGCTGCTGCGCCCGAGCGGCGGGGACGAAGAGCAGGGTGCCGACGATGCACGCCGCTGGTCGCATCGATCCTCCTGGCTAGTAGAGCACCAGCCTGCCGCCCCCGGTCGTCGCGATGACGAGGTTCATCACGAGCAGCATCAAGTCGTAGTGCCAGCCGTACGCGCGCCCGCCCCAAAACCCGATCTTCCACACGAAGATCTTCTTCTGGATCGCGCCGAGCATGATCAGGCTCAACCCGATCGCCGCGAGCTGGGTGAGGATCCCGAGCGCCACGCCCACGCTCCCGAGCACCTCGGCCGTGCCGAGAAACACCGTGAACCCGGTGCTCGCCCCGATGCTCTTCGACCGCTCGGCGGGATTGCTGAGATGATTCCGCCCGCTGTCGAAGAACACCAGGGCGACCATGAGCCGCAACAGCAACAACCCGACGTCGCCCAGCCTCAGCAGGACGGGGACGGGGACGTGCATGCTCAGGCTATCTCGCCCTGGATGTCTGACCGGTCCCGGAACTGGCCGCGGCGGCGGTCGCGCCGTCGGCGTGGGCCTCAACGAACCAGAGCCACTTGTCGACGCCGCGGGAGATCTCGGTGCAGATGTCGGTCGCGTCCGTGTCCCCCAGCTCGTCCGTCTCGTCGATCGCGCGACGGATGCGCTCGCCGAAGCTCGCCAGCGCGTTGGACAGCGCCCACACGTGCTCCTCGCCGCTCGCGATGTTGATCGGGTACTGTGGCAGCTCGGAGCGCTCGGCCACGATCGCGGTAATCCCCTCGGCGACGCCGCCCAGCTGGACGATCCGCTCCGCGAGCAGGTCGACGTACTCGTCGGCGGCGCTGTGAATCTCGTCGAACAGCTTGTGCAGCGCGATGAACTGCGGCCCCTTCACGTTCCAGTGCGCTTGCTTGGTCTGCAGCTCGAGGTCGATGGCGTCGGCCAGCCGCTGGTTCAAGAGATCGATCACCTGGCCGCGGGTGGATTCGGGGAGATCGTTGAGGGTCGGGTGCGTGGCGCCAGCCATGGTGCGCTCCGGGTGTGAAAGTGGACGATCAGCGCTGCTTGATGAACGTCCCGTCGCGCAGCTCGGCGTACGCGCGCCGCAGCTCCGCCTCGGTGTTCATGACGATGGGCCCCTGCCACGCCACCGGCTCCGCGATGGGCCGGCCGGAGACGAGCAGGAACCGGATGCCGGCGTCGCCCGCCTGGACGGTGATTTCGTCCCCTGAATCGAACAGCACGAGGGAGCGATTGCCGGTGAGCTCCGGCGTACCGGCGGCGTCGCCGACCCATTCGGTCCGGACCGCGCGGGGCGCGGAGGCGTCGCGGAAGCTGCCGCTGCCATCGAACACGTAGGCGAAGGCGTGGGCCGACGACTCGACGGGCAGCGTTTTGCGTACCCGCGGCGGCACCCACACATCGAGGTAGCGGGGATTGGCGGCGACGCCGTCCACCGGGCCCGCCTTACCCCAGAAGCTGCCGCACACCACACGCACGCGCGTGCCGTCGTCGTCCACGACTTCCGGGATGTCGGCCGCCGCGATGTCCTGGTAGCGCGGCGCGGTCATCTTCAGGGAGGATGGCAAGTTGGCCCACAGCTGGAACCCGTGCATCCGTCCCTGTGGGTCTCCTTGGGGCATCTCCTGGTGGAGGATGCCGCTGCCGGCCGTCATCCACTGCACGTCGCCCGAGCCCAGCGTCCCACGGTTGCCCAGGCTGTCTCCGTGGTTCACGCTGCCCGCGAGGACGTAGGTGATCGTCTCGATGCCGCGGTGCGGATGCCAGGGGAACCCCGCGAGATAATCCTGCGGATGCTCGTTACGGAAGTCGTCTAATAAGAGGAAGGGGTCGAAGTCGCCCGTGTTCCCGAACCCGAACGCCCGGCGCAGCCTGACGCCGGCGCCTTCGAGGGTGGGCTGCGATTGGACGACCCGCTTGATCGGTCGGATGGACACAACGCCTCCTGAACGTGATAAGAACATAGCCCAAACCGCGGGATCGTGCCGGAAGTTCCCGGCCGCGCGGAGTCGCGGGCCTGGCGGCGTGTTTCCCGTCGATCTAGCGTTCTAGGGCGTCAACACCACCGACACGACATCAGGAGATCAACGCATGCGCACCTGGTACGGACTGGCGACGGCCGTCGCGCTGCTTTCCCTCTCGCCCAAGCCGCCGAGGAGTCCCACCGTCAAGACCCGCGAGATCGAGTACCGCCAGGGAAACACCGTGCTACAGGGCTTCGTGGCGTGGGACGACGCCGCGCGCGGCCGGCGCCCCGGCGTGCTGGTGGTGCACGAGTGGTGGGGTCACAACGAGCACGCACGCAACCAGGCGCGGCGCCTGGCCGATGCCGGCTACGTCGGCTTCGCCCTCGACATGTACGGCAAGGGCAAAGTCACCAGCCATCCCCAGGAGGCGCAGGCGTTCGTGAGCGAAGCGACCAAGGACCCCGCCGTGCTCGCGGCGCGGTTCAACGCCGCGCTGGAGCAGCTGAAACGGGACCCGCACGTGGATACCACGCGGATTGCGGCGATCGGGTACTGCTTCGGCGGCGCGGTCGTGCTTGGCATGGCGCGCTCGGGCGCGGACCTGGCGGCGGTCGTGACGTTCCACGGCGCGCTCGCTACTACCTCGCCCGCGCAGCCCGGCAAGGTCAAAGCCCGCATCCTCGTCCTCGCGGGCGGCGCAGATCCGTTCGTGCCGCCCGAGCAGGTGGACGCGTTCAAGCGGGAGATGGAGGCCGCGGGCGCGCGGTTCGAGGTGATCGACTACCCGGGCGCCAAGCATGGGTTCACCAACCCGGACGCGGGCAAATACGGCATGCCCCAGCTCGCCTACGATGGCGCGGCGGACCGCGGGTCGTGGGCGGCGATGCTGAAGCTGTTCAACGAAATCTGGCCCACCTGAACGGGCCACCGCGGGAGCGCGTGGTGGCCGGTGCCGATGCGCGCCTCAAGACGGCGCTCGCGGGTCGCTACGGAATCGGGCGCGAGCTGGGCCGCGGCGGGATGGCGACCGTCTACCTCGCGGACGATGTCAAGCACCACCGCACCGTCGCCGTCAAAGTGCTGCGCCCCGAGCTGGCGGCGGTGCTCGGTCCCGAGCGCTTCCTGCGCGAGGTAGAGATCGCAGCGCGGCTCAATCATCCGCACATCCTTGGGCTGTACGACTCCGGCGAGGCGGACGGCTTCCTGTTTTACGTCATGCCGTTCATCAAGGGTGAGTCGCTGCGCCGTAAGCTCGAGCGGGAGAAACAGCTGCCGGTGGATGAGGCCCTGGCCATCGCGCGCCAGGTCGCTTCGGCCCTGAGCCACGCGCATGCCCACCAGGTGGTCCACCGCGACGTCAAGCCGGAGAACATCCTGCTCCACGAGGGCGAAGCGATGGTGGCCGATTTCGGGATCGCCCTCGCGGTCAACGCGGCGGCGGGCCAGCGGGCCACCCAGACGGGATTCGCCGTGGGGACGCCGGAGTACATGAGTCCGGAGCAGGGAGCGGGCGAGCGGACGGTCGATGCCCGGAGCGACGTGTACAGCCTCGGTTGCGTGCTGTACGAGATGCTCGCCGGCGAGCCGCCCTACACCGGGCCGACCGCCCAGGCCCTGATCGCAAAGGTGATGGTCGATCCCGTGCCGGCGGTGCGCCGGCTACGGCCGACGGTGCCACCGGGCGTCGACCAGGCGCTGCTCAGGGCCCTGGCGAAGGCCCCGGCCGACCGCTTCGCCTCGATGGCGGCGTTCACGGACGCCCTCACCGCGCCGGCGCAGCCCCGCTCGCCGTCCGTCGCCGTCTTGCCGTTCCGGAATCTGAGCGCCGACCCGGAGAACGAGTATTTCGCGGACGGGATCACCGAGGACGTCATCGCGCACCTGTCGAAGATCCGCGCCCTCAAGGTGATCTCCCGCACGTCGGTGATGCCGTTCAAACAGCGGGAGCAGAGTCTCAAGGAGATCGCGGCGCGGCTCGAGGCCGGGACCCTGCTGGACGGAAGCGTCCGGCGCGCGGGCGATCGCGTGCGCATCGTGGCCCAGCTCGTCGACGCCGAGACCGACCGGCACCTCTGGGCCGAGACGTACGACCGGCAGCTGACCGACCTGTTCGGGATCCAGACCGACGTGGCGCTGCACATCGCGCAAGCGCTCAAGGCCGAGCTGTCGGTGGACGAGCAGACGCGCATCCGCAAGGAGCCGACGAACGACCTCCGGGCCTATCAGCTCTATCTTCTGGGCCGGCATTGGCTGGTGCGCTACACCCCGGTGGCGCTGCAGCGGGCCATCGAGCATTTCCGGGGCGCCATCGCCAAAGACCCGGCGTACGCCCTGGCGTACGCATCCGTGGCCATGGCGTACGCGGAGCTGGCGGAGAGCGGCGCGATGGCGCCGGACACGGCGGCCCGGGAGGCCAAGGAAGCCGCGGCCCACGCGGTCCGGATCGACCCGCAGCTGGGCGAGGCGCATTGCACCGTGGCGTACCTCAAGACCATATGGGATTTCGATTGGGCGGGCGCCGAGGCGGAGTTCAAGCGGGCGCTCGAGTTGAGCCCCAACGGCGCCGATACGTACGACCTGTATGGCCGGATGTGCTCGGGGCTGGCGCGTTACGACGAGGCCATCACGCTGCAACAGCGGGCGCAGGAGCTGGACCCGTTGGCGCACCGGCTCGATGTGGCGACGACGCAGCTTCGCGCCGGCCGGTACGTCGAGGCGGCCCGCGGGGCCGCGCGGGCCTTGGAGTTCGATCCCGAGCACGAGCGGGCCCTGGCGACGCTGGGGTGGGCGCTGTTCAATCAGGGGAAGACCGACGAGGGGTTGGCCAACCTGGAGCGAGCCGTCGCGCTCACCCCGGGGAATACGCAGTGGTTGGCGCAGTTGGGGCAGGCGTACGCGCTGGCCGGCAAAGCCGACCGGGCCCGGGACGTGCTGCGACGGCTGGAGGAGCGCGCGCGGGAGACCTACGTCTCGCCGTACCACGTCGCCTATGTCTACACGGGGCTCGGCGAGCACGATCGGGCGATGGATTTGCTGGAGCGGGCCTTCGAGGAGCGTGCCGGCGCGGTCTACGGCATCAAGGGCGGGTTCCTGTTCGCGCCGCTGCGACGGCACCCGAGGTTTCGGGCGCTCCTAGAGAAGATGAATCTACAGGGCGCGCCGTAGCGCGGCGGCGAGCGTCTTGGCATCCCCCGGCTCCTCGTGCGGGCGGCCATTGATGAAGAACCTGGGCGTGCCGCTCACACCGCTCCGCACACCGCTCAGGAAGTCTTCGTGCACGCGCGCGGCGTGCGTGTGGGCGTCCAGCTCGCGCCGCACGCGGTCCGCGTCGAGCCCGAGCTCGCGCGCGTACCTCACCAGGTCTTCGTCGCCGAGCGCCGCCTGCCGCTGGTACAAGAGATCGTGCATCGGCCAGAACTTGTCCTGCGCGCCGGCAGCTTCGGCCACCTCCGCGGCGTGGGGCGCATGGGGGTGCTGCTCGCCCAGCGGAAAATGCCGAAACACGAAGCGGACCTTGGGCCCGAGCTCCCGCAACACGCGTTGCAGCTCGGGGTAGGCGGCGCCGCAAAACGGACACTCGAAATCGCCGAACTCCACCAGGGTCACGCGCGCGTCCGCGGGTCCCAAGACATGATCCCGCGGGCTGACGGGCGGCGTGAGCAGCGCTCGCGACGTCTTCATCACTGCTCGGCGGTTCGCCCGCCCGTGGCCTGCGCGGAGACCGCTGGGGCGATGCTCGAGCCGCGCACGAGTCCGGAACAGAGAAAGAGTGTAGTGTGGCGCATGGGAACTAAGGTGCACGACGGCCCGAACCCGGGCAACATCCGTCCTGCCACGGCGGCAGGGCTATCTTCGAAGGTTCAAACCCTGTACATATCCCTGGTGAGGAACGATGTGGCGGTCGCGCCGGAGGACTTTCAGAGTCGGCTGCGCACCCTCCTGGGGCTGCGGGGCGCGGTGCTCACGGACGACGAGCTGTCCCAGATGGCCGACTCCTACCCGCGGTGCGGCGGAAAGGGGCCCTGGGACGTGCGGCAGTACGTGGCCCGCGGAGGAGCGGGCGCGCGGGAATACCGCGTGGTGCGGGGCACGAGCGTCCAGGACGTCTACCGCAGCGCCGAGCGGCTCCAGGCGGACGCGGTCGGCACGGCGCTCAACGAGCTCGAAGCGGAGGAGCGGTCTGCCGACCACCCGCCTCGCGCTCCGGTGTGATTTGAGGGAGAGAGATGCCCAAAGAAGAAGCCATCGAGATCGACGGCATCGTCGAGAACGTGCTGCCCAACACGACGTTTCGGGTGCTGTTGACGAACGGCCACTATGTGCTCGCCACCATCGCCGGCAAGATGCGGCGGTTCCGCATCCGCGTGCTGGCGGGCGACCGCGTCACGCTCGCCGTGTCGCCCTACGACCTCACCCGCGGACGCATCACGTTTCGCCACAAGTGAACCGCTCGCGGCGGGAGCTGGGGCGCGCCGGGATGGTGACGGACGGCGGTGCGCCACGCTGCCCGGGATGCCACGAGCTGCTCCAGTTCGGCACCGACCGTCAGGGTCGCACCATCGAGTCCTGCGCCTGCGGGTATCGGGGATTTCTGGAGACGCGCGGTGGGGGAGCGGAGTTGCCGCCTGCGGGCCCGATGCGACCTCACAAGGCTCGGTGACGGAGCAGTAAGGCGTCGACCGCCGCGTACCCCGATGGAACAGTCACGCCGTCCAACGACGCGCCGGCCGCGAGCAGCGCCTCGACCGACTCGGGCGAGCGACGCTCGGTCCAGTACGAGTCCACGCAGGCGCGCACGGCAAGCGCGAGCGGAGTACGTCCCCGGCCGTCCGGCCCGTTGACCGTGGCTCCACGCTCGAGCAGCAGTTTCACGGTCGCGTGCTGCGCGCGCCAGGCCGCGACGTGCAGTGCGGTGCTGCCCGGTGCGACGTCCCAATAACCGTCCCCTTCCTCGTATAGCGCCCCGACGTCCACGCCGAGGTCGAGCAGGTGGCGGACGCCGTCGGCATTCCCGTTTCCCGCGAACTGCGCGAGCAGCCGGCCTCCCTCCGCCAGCAGCTGGCCCGCGAGCGAGGGCTCGCCCCGGACGAGCGACCGCACCCCGGCCACGTCGTTCCGGGCGCAGGCGGCGATCAGGCGATCGACGCCCGCGGGCTCCACGGCCACGCCGCGTCGCTCGAGCAGGGCGAGCACATCCCCCCGCCCGCGACGCGC
>Ga0209577_10001401_pt1 | contig 23972 bp, 23 predicted proteins | sample GraSoiAngelo_109_FD_185874 | JGI IMG/M metagenome (GOLD analysis project Ga0209577, IMG submission 185874) | Grasslands soil microbial communities from the Angelo Coastal Reserve, California, USA - 14_0903_12_20cm (SPAdes) (version 2) | ecosystem: Environmental > Terrestrial > Soil > Grasslands...
GCGCCGTCGCCTGGGGGATGTGGGCCCAGGCCGAGGTGATGGCGATGTCCACCGACATCGCCGAGTTCCTCGGCGCCGCGCTCGGCCTCAACCTGCTGTTCGGCGTCCCGCTGTTCCCGGCGGGCCTGATCACCGCCGTCATCGCCTTCGGGATCCTCGAGCTGCAGACGCACGGCTTTCGCAGGTTCGAGCTGGCGATCGCGGGGCTGCTGGGAATCGTCTTCGCCGGCTTCCTCTACGAGACGCTGCGGATCGGGCCGCCCGCGCACGACGCGCTCGGCGGGCTGATCCCCGGACTGGACGGGACCGACTCGCTGTACCTGGCGGTCGGGATCATCGGCGCGACGGTGATGCCGCACGCGATCTACCTGCACTCGGCCCTAACCAACGGCCGGATGCCGGTGCGAAACGAGCAGGAGCGCCGGCGAGTGCTGCGGTTCGAGCGGCTCGACGTGATGATCGCCCTCGGCATTGCCGGGCTCGTCAACATCGCGATGCTGGCGCTCGCGGCGACGCTGTTCCACACTCCGGCGCTCTCCGGGCTGAGCAGCGTCCAGCACGCCCACGCCGAGCTGGGTCGGCTGGTCGGGGGCGGGGCGGCGCTGGCGTTCGCGGTCGCGCTGCTGGCGTCGGGCGCGTCGTCATCGAGCGTCGGCACGTACGCCGGCCAGGTGGTGATGGGCGGCTTCATCAATGTCCGGATCCCGCTGCTGGTGCGCCGCGGGATCACGATGCTCCCGGCGCTGGCGGTGCTGGCCGCCGGTGTCAGCCCGACCAGCGCACTCGTGCTGAGCCAGGTGGTGCTGTCGTTCGGGATCCCGTTCGCGCTCGTGCCGCTGGTGCTGCTCACCTGCAACCGCGGCGTGATGGGTGTGCACGTCAACCGCCCACTCACGACCGTCATCGCCTGGGCGTGCGCCGGCGGGATCAGCGCGCTGAACGTGTTCCTGATCGTCGAGCAGTTCGTGCGCTAGCTTGCCGGGCGTGGCTCTCGCCGACACCTTCCAGCAGATCGTCGATTCGCTCCCCGACGACTGGACCGACCTCGAGCTCGACCTCCGGATCTTCGACGAGCGCCGCTATATCGACGCGGCCGTGCTGCTGGTGACCTGCAACGCGCAGCCGTACTCGAAGAGCGACTGGCACTGGCGGCTGCTGGTGGCCCACCGGTTCGGGCACGCCGCGTCGTCCCCGGCGGTCCATGCCGCGCTCGGGCTGCTCGACGATGCCGGGATCGAGGGCGAGCTCGCGGTGAGAGAGCATCGCACCGGCCGCGTCGAGATCGTGCCCGAGCTGATGTGGGGCCGGCCGGAGTCCGTGCGCCAGGAGTTCAGGCGCATTCGTTCGCTGTAGCGGAGCCGGCCGAGTGGCGCGGGTCCTCGCCTTCATCCCCGACCTCCTGTTCGGGTCGAACGTCCAGGCCGCGCTGAGCGCCGCCGGGCACCACGTCGAGCTGGTCGGGACGCTCGACGCCCAGGTGTCCGCGGACGTGCTGGTCGTCGATCTCACCGCCGACGCAGCGGACCGGGTAGAGGAGGCGCGCGCCGCCCGGCGCGAGGGAGTGCCGGTGCTCGCGTTCTATGCCCACGTCGAGACCGAGGTGAAGCGGCTCGCCGAGGACGCGGGGTTCGACTTGGTGGTTCCCCGGTCGCGGATGGCGCGCGAGGGCGCGGTGCTCGTCGAGCGGTTGTCAGCCTGAGAACGGCACGGCAGCGGAGGCGAAGCTGGGGTCGAAGGTCCGCGCCACGTCGGGCGGCTTGTGGACGATCCCGAACCGTGTCTCCCATCTCGCCCACGCGCGAAGCGTGGACGGGTCGAGGACTCCGACCCGGCCGCCGCGCCCGGCGAACGCTGGAAGGAGCGCCCCGAGCTCAGCGCTCACGAGCGACGGGTCGAGCCCGGGCGCGAACGCCTCGAGGTCGGCCGCGCTGCGCCGGGGGTTCGAGATCGTGAAGCCATAACCGTCGACGAGCGTCTGCACCAGATCGCTCGCGAGGCTCGGGTCGTGAACGAGCGTGGGGCGGGTGGCGCATACCACGAGCTCGGGGTACTGGGGCGCGCCGTAGTCGTCGACCCGGAAGTCGTGGAACCCGGGCCGCCTACGCGCGAGCGTGACCCCCTCGTCGCTCCAGAACGCCGTGGCGGCGGCGACTCTTCCCGCCAGCAGGTCGGCGACGGCGTTGAACCCGATCGTCAGCGTGTGCACCAGGTGGGGGTTGCCGCCGGCGCCGGTGATGATCGAGTCGAGCACGGCGGTATCGCTGGGGACGCCGGTGGTTCCGACCGTCTGTCCTTTTAGCCTGGTAGGAGTGGGGAAGCGTGGCGCCGCGATCAGGGCGGCCAGGGGACGCTCGACGAGCGCCATGATCCCGACGATGTCGGCCCCGCGCTCGCGTGCGATCGCGAGGTCGTGGATGTCGACGATCGCGAAGTTCACCCGACCGGTCTCGAGCAGCTTGATCGAGTCGGTGGTGGCAGACGGCACGCGGACGGTGAGACGGATGCCGTCGTCGCGGTCCAGGTGGTGGGCGATCGCGGAGTAGATTCCCGCGTGGACCGCGTTGGGGGTGAAGTCGAGGATCAGCGACGTGCTGCGGAGCTTCGGCTGCGACGACGATGAGGAGCCGCACGCCGCGAGCGCCACGGCGAGCAGCAGGGCGAGCGTGCCCAGGCGCAAAGGCCGCCCTCCGTAGAATCCGCTCAGCGCATGCGCCGCCGCGTCACGTTCAGCCGCAATTTCACGCTGTCGCTCTCGCGGACGTGCCGTTGCTACTGCAAGTACTGCGCGTTCGCGACGCACAAGCCGCATCTGTACGCGCCCGACGAGGTGCTGCGCATCCTCGACCACGCGTCCAAGCGCAACGTCAAGGAGCTCTTGGTGCTGACGGGCGAGTTGCCCGAGCACAACGCTGAGGTGGCGGCGCGGCTGCATCGGTACGGGCACGAGGATTTCATTTCCTACGTCGCCTGGACGTGCGAGCGGGCGCTCGAGCGGGGGCTGCTGCCCCACACGAACCTGGGCGTGCTTGACCGGGACGGGCTCGCGAGACTGCGCGAGGTCACGGCGTCGCAGGGGCTGATGCTCGAGTCAGTCTCCGAGCGCCTGATGGACACGGTGCACGCGGGATCGCCGAGCAAGCATCCGGCCCGCCGGATCGAGACCATCGCCACCGCGGGAGAGCTGCGGATTCCGTTCACGAGCGGGATCCTGGTCGGGATCGGGGAGAGCGAGGACGAGCGCGTCGCCTCACTCGAGCAGCTCGCCGAGCTGCACGCGGCGCACGGCCACATCCAGGAGGTGATCCTCCAGAACTTCGTTCCGCACCAGAGCTACTACGGCCGCGAGCCGGCGCAGATCGCCGACGCCGCCACCAGCGAGTACTGGGGGACGGGGGTGTGGAGCGGACCCGAGCTCGACGCGCCGGCGTGGGCCTGTGAGGTCACGATCGAGGACATGAAGCGGCTGGTGGGGGAGGCGCAGCGGTTGATGCCCGACGTCGGGATCCAGGTGCCTCCGAACCTCTCGGACTGGTGGGTGGAGCTCGTGCGGGCGGGTGCCACCGATCTCGGCGGACTGAGTGCCAACGGCGATCACATCTCCCCGGAGCATCCGTTCCCGTCTCCAACCGGAGTCCGCAAACGGCTGCGCGAGGAGGGGCTCGCGCTGACCGAGCGTCTGTGCGTGTACCCCGAGTACATCGATCCGGAATGGGTGGCCCGACCGGTGATGGACGTGATCAAGACGCGCTTCTGGTCGTTCATCCCGCGGCGGGGCTCAGGGCGGCGCGCGGAGGTGGCGGTCGCCGACGGAGCCGCACCGCGGGCGATCGCCAGGGCCCGTGAGGGTGCATCCCTGACGCCCGAGGAGCTGACCGCGATGTTCGCCGAACGCCGGCCGGAGGTGATCGAGGAGATGCGGGCGGCCGCGGACGAGCTCCGATCCGAGCTGGCCGGCGACACGGTCACGTTCGTCGTCAACCGGAACATCAACGTGTCCAACGTGTGCGTGGTTGGGTGCGCGTTCTGCGGGTTCGGGCAATCGCGCCGCTCCCCGGACGCCTACGAGCACTCCGCGGAGGAGTTCGCGCGCCGCGTGCACGATGCGGTCGCTTTCGGGGCCACCGAGATCTGCATGCAGTCGGGCATCCATCCCGACTGGAGCCTCGAGGACTACGAGAAATGGCTGCGGCTGGCCAAGGAGCTCGCGCCCGGGATCCACCTCCACGCGTATTCGCCGATGGAGATCTCGCACATGTGCGACGTGAGCGGCCTGTCGCCGCGGGCGGTGTTCGAGCGCCTGCGCGAGGCGGGGCTGGACTCGACCCCGGGGACCGCGGCCGAGGTGCTCCACGACGGCGTTCGCGAGCGGATCAGCCCCAACAAGCTGCCGGTCGCCCGCTGGGTCGAGATCATCGAGGCCTCCCACGCGAGCGGAATCCGCTCGACCGTGACCGTGATGTTCGGGCACATCGAGGAGCCGTGGGAGATCGCCGAGCACATGCGAGTGGTGCGCGAGCTGCAGGAGCGGACGGGCGGGTTCACCGAGTTCGTGCCGCTGTCGTTCATCCCGTTCCACACGCTGCTGGGCCGGACCCACGGGATCGAGGAGATCTCGGCGGAGGAGAACCTCAAGCACACCGCTGCGTTCCGGCTGGCGCTCGGCAAGACGATCACCAACCTGCAGGCGAGCTGGGTGAAGATGGGCCTCGATTCCGCGACGGAGGCGCTGCGCTGGGGGGTCAACGACCTCGGCGGGACCCTGATGGAGGAATCGATCAGCCGGATGGCCGGCAGCTACCACGGCGTCATGCTCGAGCCCGCGGACCTGGTCGCCGCCGCCCACCGCGCGGGGCGCCCGGCGGCCGAGCGCACGACGCTGTACGAGATCCGGACGCGATACGAGCTTCCGGAGCCGGATGACTCCGGCGCCGCGCGGTCTGGGCGAGCCGGGAAGGCGAGCGCGCGAGCGCCGGAGGCCGCGTAGTGACCGCCACGGACCGCCCGGTGCTGTTTGCGGGCGTCGAGCCGCTCGAGGTGTTCGTCGAGTTGCTCTCGGACATCGACGTGCAGACATCCTCGACCGAGTTCTACGACCGGATCTGCGAGGCGATCTGCCGGCTGACCACGATGCGCCGCGCCGCGATCTTCATGGCCGACTCGAGCGGCAGACGGGTCCGCGCGGTCGGCGCCTACGGCACCTCGTTCGAGCAGCTCTCGGCGTTACGGCCGACGCTCGTCAACACGCCGATCGCGCAGCGCGCGCTGCTCGAGGACCGGGTGGTTGTCGTATCGGAGCGGATCGAGGAGGAGGTCCCGCCTGAGTACGCGGAGCTGCTCGGGATCACCACGCTGGTGTGCACCCCGCTGAGCGCCGCGGGCCGCGCGTACGGCGTGATCTGCGCCGACCGGGGCGGCGGGCGGTTCGAGCTCTCCGACGGCGAGCGCCACCTGCTGTGGACCCTGGGCAAGACGACGGCGGTGGTGGCGGCCGCGCGCAACGTGACCCGCGAGCAGGAGCGCGCCCGCCACCTGTCCGAGCGGCTCGAGCTCGCTCGCGAGGTCCACGAGCGGGTTCTGCAGCGGCTGTTCGGCGTGTCGCTGGCGCTCAGTGCCGAGCAGCCGCTCGACAAGGCCGAGCGCGAGCGCTGCCAGGCGGAGATGCATCAGGCGCTCGCCGACCTACGGCGCGCGCTCGAGCGGCCGCTCGCTCCCCTCCCGCCGGAGACCGCGACGACGCTGGCCGAAGAGCTCGAGCGGGTCAGGAAGTCGCCCGGGATGGTGGTGGAGGTCGACTGGCGCGGCGACTTCACCGTGCCCGTCGATCTGGAGCCGCTCGCGCAGTCGGTGCTCGCGGAGGCGCTTCGGAACATCGCCAAGCACGCCGAGCCCTCGCGCGTGGAGGTGGCCGTAGGGCGGGACGCGGAGAAGTTCACGCTCGAGGTCCGAAACGACGGCGTTCGTGCCCGCGACGCGCGCCCCGAGGGTCGCGGCGGCATGGGGCTGCGGCTCGCCGCGTTCGAGGCGCAGCAGTACGGCGGCGAGGTCGAGGCCGGGTCCTCGGGACAGGGCTCGTGGCGGGTGCGGCTGGTGGTGGCGCTCGCCCAGGAGCCGGAATGACCGCCCCGCGCCCGCAGAGCGACGTGCGGGTGCGGGTCCTCGTCGTCGACGATCACGACGTCGTGCACTGGGGCTTTCGCGTGCTCCTGGCCGAGCAGCCCTGGGTCGAGCGGTGCCTGGCGGCGCGCACCGCCGAGGAGGCGCTCGCGCTGACCAGGGCGTTCAAGCCCCACGTGGCGCTGATCGACCTGTTTCTCGGTGACGACTACGGCGCCGAGCTGTCCCGCGCCGTTCGGGAACTCTCGCCCGGTACCCGTGTGCTGCTGATCTCGGGCGCCGGCCGGATGGCGCCCGCCGCGGCCCGGGCGGCCGGGGCGTCGGGCTTCATCTCCAAGGACTCCGACGCCCGCGAGGTGGTCTCGGCGGTGCGCACGGTCAGCTTCGGGCTCACCACGTTCCCGCGCAAGTCCGACCAGCCCGAACCGGTCCTCTCCGAGCGCGAGCGCGAGGTGCTCGACCTGATCGCCGCCGGCTCCACCAACAAGGAGATCGCCAAGCGGCTGTTCCTCTCGCCGTACACGGTCAAGGAGCACACGAGCGCGCTGTACCGGAAGCTGGGCGCCCGCAACCGTGCCGATGCCGTGCAGCGCGCCCAGCGGATCGGTTTGCTCGGATAGTGTTCTCCCCATGAGTACCTCGGCGCCCTCGCTGGCCGGACGGCGCGTGCTGATCACCGGCGCGGCGCGCGGGATCGGTGCCGCCCTGGCCGCGCGGCTGGCCACCCACGGCGCGAGGCTCGCGCTGGTGGGGCTCGAGCGCGACAGGCTCGATCAGGTCGCGGAGCGCTGCGGCGAGGGCACGTTCGTGGCCGAGTGCGACGTCTCCGACCAGCCGCGGGTGACCCAGGCGATCGACTCCGCGGCCGAGGCGCTCGGCGGATTGGACGTGGTCGTGGCCAACGCGGGGATCGCGACCGGCGGCCCGCTGCGCCTTCAGCCGGTCAGGACCTGGCAGCGGGTGATCGAGATCAACCTGCTCGGGGTGATGTACACCGATCGCGCGGCGCTGGGCCACCTCGAGCGCAGCCGCGGCTACCTGCTGAACGTCGCCTCCGCGGCGGCGGCGTTCCGGGGGCCCGGGATGAGCGCGTACTGTGCGGCCAAGGCGGGAGTCGAGGCGCTGAGCGACTGTCTGCGGGTCGAGGAAGACCCGTACGGGGTGGACGTGGGCTGCGCCTACTTCCTGTTCCTTGACACCGACATGGTCCGCGACGCCGAGCGCGAGATGCCGCGGATGGAGGCTGCGCGCGACAAGATGCCGAAGCTGTTCGGCCAGACGTACCCGCTGGCACCCGCGATCGACGAGGTGGTGGCCGCGATCGCGGAGCGCCGCCGCCGCGTCGCGTATCCGAAGTGGTTCCTGCGGCTGCTGCCCATTCGGCAGATCTTCGTCTCACGCCTGTTCGAGCGCCAGGCGGCCAAGGAGGTCCCCGAGGCGATCCGCGAGTACGAGCGCATCATGGCCGAGCGAGGCGAGAGCGCCGCGGCGGCGACCGAGCGCACCCGCGAGCTAGCCGGGATCTGACACCAACTCGCTGCGCCTGAGCTTGCCCGTCTGCGTGCGTGGCAGGTCGTCCACGAACTCGATCTCCCGCGGGACCTTGTGACGGGCCAGCCGGCCGCGGACGTAGTCCTTGAGCTCGTCCTCAGACGCCGAGGCGCCCTCCGCCAGCACGACGCTGGCGGCCAGCCGCTGACCGAACCGCTCGTCCGGCACGCCGAACACGGCCGCGTCGGCCACGGCGTCGTGGCCGGAGAGGAGGTCCTCGACCTCCTGCGGAAACACGTTCTCTCCGCCCGACAGGATCATGTCGTCGTCGCGCCCGTCGATGTACAGCCGGCCGTGGGGATCGACGTGACCGAGATCGCCGGTGCTCATCATCCCGTCGATCACCTCCTTGCTTCCGCCGCCTGTGTACCCCTCGAACTGGAGCGGGCTGCCGATGAAGATCCGCCCGGTCTCCCCCGGCGGCAGCCGGCGCCCTCGCTCGTCGAGGATCCTCAGCTTGACGCCGGCCATCGGCCTGCCGACGGTGCCAGGAGCCGTGCGCAGGTCGGCCGGAGTCGCGAGCGTCCCTGAGCCGACCTCCGTGGATGCGTAACCGTTGTAGAGGACATCGCCGAACCGGCCGAGCACCGCCTTGGCGAGCTCGGGAGGCAGCGGCGCGGCGCCGCTGACGATCATGCGAAGCGACGAGGTGTCGTAGGCGTCCCGGCGATCCTCAGGCAGCGCCATGATGCGAGCGAGCATGGTCGGCACGGCGAGCAGCACGCCGGCCCGGTGACGCTCGATCTGCTCGAGCGTCGCCTCGGGGTCGAACCGGCGCCTGAGCAGAACGGGCGAGCCGAGCCCGAAGGCGGCCATCGTCCCGACCAGGCCGTAGAGGTGGAACAGCGGCGGCGCGATCACGAACGGCGCGCCGGACTGGGGTACCTTGCGGATCCTCCCGAGGTCGAGCAGGCTCGCGAGCGCCATCGGCACCATCGCCTGCGGGCGGATGGTCCGGGTCGCACCCTTCGGCGTGCCGGTGGTCCCGGAGGTGAGCATCACCACGCGGCCGTGCGAGCCTGGCGGCGGGGCCTCCGGCGACCCGTCGGCGATCAGGTCGGACAGGGTGGGGCGCTCGGGCGCCCCCTCGTGCCAGGCGACGATCCTGGGGCCGTCGAAGCCGGAGTCATCGAACACGGGCTCGAACTCCTCGTCGTAGACGGCGGCGGTCACGTCCTCGCGGCCGAGCACCTCCCCGAGCTGAGGGCCGGCGAAGTCGTTGTTCAGCGGCACCAGGTCGCATCCGAGCCGCGAGGCGGCGATCGCTGCCTGCAGGAAGCCACGATGGTTGCGGCACATGATCGCCACGCGATCGTCCGGGCCGAGGCCGTGGGTGGCGTGAAGCGAGTTCGCGAGCGCCCGCGCCTGGGAGTCGAGCTCGCGGAACCCGACCTCCCCGAGCTCATCGATCAGGGCCGGCCGGTCGGGATACAGCTCGGCCGCGGCCGCCGACGCCGAGGCCGGGGTCGGCCCAAAGCGGCGCGCGGCGAGGAGCGCCCGCGCGACCCGGTCCGGGCGGATGGGCCGGACCATGCGCGATGAAGCCACGGAGGCGAGCCCGCCGAGCACACCCGGCAGCCATGTCTGCGCCGCCCCGGTATAGGCGGCAAGCGCCCGGTCGACCGGGGCCTCGGCCAGCTTTACCGCCGCGCCGCCGAGCCGCGCCCATGGCGGCGAGATCGTGCGGGGCCGGGTCGCCACAGCGCGGCCCACGATCCCGGCGGCCTCGTCGGTGCTCATCCCCGGAACGTAGTTCCAGATCCGGAACGGTCCGAGCATCGGCGAGCGGACGAGCTGAAGATGGATCGACGTCGTGCTCACGCCGTCGGCCAGCAGCTCCGGCGCGACGCCCGCCAGCCACACCTCGAAGGCCGACTTGGAGGCGATATACGCGCTCCAGCGCAGCGGCGGAAAGTCGACGCCGATCGTGGAGACGCTCACGATGTGTCCGCTCCGGCGCTCGCGCATCGCGGGGAGCAGTCCGAGGACGAGCCGCACCGGACCCAGGTAGTTGAGGTTGATCGTCCGCTCGAAGTCGTGGAACCGTTCATAGGACTCAGAGATCCACCGCCGGATCGAAAGCCCCGCGTTCGAGATCACGATGTCGACGTGATCGTGGTCGTCCAGCACCTGCGCGACGAGCTCGCCGACCGCGTCCGTGTCGGACAGGTCGCACGGGTATGCGAACGCGCTTGCGCCCTCCTGGCGGAGTTCCTCGGCGATCCGCTCGAGCAGCTCGCGCCGGCGCGCCACCAGCAGCACCGTGGCACCGGCCGCGGCGAGCCGCCTCGCGCTCGCCTCGCCGACTCCGGACGAGGCGCCCGTCACCAGGACGATCTTCCCGTCGACGGCGTCCCGCAGCCGGCGGTCGCCGATGCCGGCGCTGGTCGCGCCGAGCAGCAGGCGGACCGGGCGCGGAAGGAGCTCGCTCATCTCCTACGCATTACCCGCTCTACGACCGGCAGCTTCACCGCGTGCGGGACGTAGCGGGCGGCCAGCATCGCGGCGCGCATCGGGAGGCCGGGAACGACGACCCGGCGCCCCGCGTCGAGCCCCGCCACGCCGGCGCGAGCAACGTCGGGCGCCGAGACCTTGGCGGGGAACGCCTTCTCGAACGAGCGCCCACCGGCCACCTGCCAGTCGGCCACGTCCCAGAACTCGGTCTCCACCGGACCGGGACACAGCGCCGTCACGGTCACGCCCTGTCCCGCGACCTCCTGATGGATCGCCTCCGAGAACGTCAGGACGTACGCCTTGGCCGCCGAGTAGCCGGCCGCATAGGGGAGGGGCTGCATCGCGGCGGTCGAGGCGACGTTGAGGATCGCGCCGCGACCGCGCTCGATCATCCGGGGCAGGAACGCCGAGGTAAGCGCGACGACGGTCTCCACCAGCACCTGGACCTGCTCGAGCTCCCGTCCGGGATCGGATTCTGCGAACGGTCCCCCGGTGGCGAAGCCCGCGTTGTTGACGAGGATGTCCACGTCTAAGCCGAGCTCGGTGATCCGCCCCGGGATCCGGGAGCGGGAGGCGGCCTTCGAGAGGTCCGAGGCGATCGTCTCTGCTCGGACGCCGTACTCGGCGGAGAGCTCCCCCGCCAGCTCGTTCAGGCGCTGCTTGCGCCGGGCGACCAGAACCACGCCGTGACCCCGCCGGGCGAGCTCCCGCGCGACCTCCGCGCCGATTCCGGCCGACGCGCCGGTGATCAGCGCGGTCGAGTTGCGCGTGGGCTTCGGAAGGGCCATCGCGCCGGTAGCCTACCCTCCCCCCGAACGGGGGGAACTCCGCCTCCGGCCTGTATCTCCGCACGCGCGTGGGCGTAAATGGGTCTCAGATGGCAGCTACGGCGATCCTGTTCCCGGGCCAGGGCAGCCAGTCACGCGACATGCGCGATTCGGTCGCGCGCGTCAGGCCCGACCTGCTCTCGCTGGCGGTCGAGCTGATCGGCGAGGACCCGTTCCCGCGGGCCGAGGAGGGAACCGACTTCGCCCAGCCCTCGATCTTCTGCGCGAGCCTCGCCGGGTGGAGCGCGCTCGGCAAGCCCGAGGGAGAGCTCATGGCGGGACACTCGCTCGGGGAGCTGGCAGCGCTGGTCGCCGCCGGGAGCCTGAGCGAGCGTGACGGACTGCGTCTGGTGGCGCTCCGCGGACGCCTGATGCAGGAGGCCGGGGAGCGCGCCGGCGATGGAGGGATGCTTGCGCTGCTCGGCGCCGGCGCGGTCGAGCATGCCGAAGCGCTCGCCGAGGCGCACGGACTCGCGGTCGCCAACGACAACTCGCCGGGGCAGATCGTGCTGTCGGGGGCTCGAGCCGCGCTGCCGGCGGCCGCAGCCGCCGCCAAGGAGCTGGGGCTGAGGGCGATGGAGCTGCCCGTGACCGGCGCCTTCCATTCACCGATGATGGAGCCGGCGGTGCCCGAGTTCGCCGCCGCGCTGGAACAGGTCGAGCTCCGGACCCCGCGCGTCACCGTGCTCTCGGCGGTGACCGCGCAGCCGTTCGACGACGTGCCGCGCCGGCTGGCCGAAGGGCTGACCAAGCCGGTCCGCTGGCGCGAGACGATGCTCGAGCTGCACCGGCTCGGAGCGGAGCGGTTCGTCGAGGTCGGGCCGGGCCGCGTCCTGACCGGGCTGGCGAAGCGGACGCTGTCCGACGTGGAGCTGGTCAATGCTTGAGACGCCTCGGGTCGAGCGGGTCGAACGCTCGCGACTGGCGACTCCCGCGCTCGGGCGCGCCGCCATCCACTCGATCGCGACCGAGGTGCCCTCCGGGCGGCTTACGAGCGCGTCGCTGGCGGAGCGACTCGGCGTCGCCGAGGAGTGGATCGTGTCGCGCACGGGGATCCGCGAGCGACCCGTAGCCGGTCCACACGAGCGCCTGTCCGACTACGCGGCGCGGGCCGGCGCCGCCGCGCTCGAGCGGGCCCGAGTCGATGCGCGCGAGCTCGACCTGGTGATCGTGGCGACGATGACCCAGGATGAGCTCACGCCGAATGCCGCACCGGTGGTCGCGCACCTGTTGGGTGCCGAGCGGGCCGGGGCGTTCGACGTCGGGGCAGCGTGCACTGCGTTCCTGTCCGCGGTGGCCATCGGCGCGGCGCAGATCGAGGCTGGACGGGCGCGGTGGGTGCTGGTGGCGGGGGCCGACTTCATCACCCGGATCACCGACTATCAGGACCGAAAGTCCGCGCCGCTATTCGCCGACGCCGCGGGCGCCGTCGCGCTCGGTCCTTCGGAGGGAGGGCACGGAGCGATCGGGCCGATCGTGCTCGGCGCCGACGGCTCGCCGCCTCACGCGATCTTCGCCGACCACACCGAGCGCAAGCTGAAGATGGATGGGCCCGAGGTCTATCGGCACGCCGTCGCCCGGATGAGCGAGGCGACGCTCGCGGCGGTCGAGCGGTCCGGGCTCACACTCGAGGACATCGACCTGTTCGTCTACCACCAGGCCAACGCTCGGATCACGCGGGCGGTCGGGGAGCGGCTCGGCCTCGAGCCCGAGCGCGTCGTCGACTGCATCGAGCGGCTGGGGAACTCCTCGGCGGCGACGCTCCCCCTGGCGCTGGCGGAGGCCGAGCGCGACGGCCGGCTGCGGCCTGGGGCCCGCGTGCTGCTGGCCGCGTTCGGGGCCGGCTTCACCTGGGGAGGGGGCGTGATCGAATGGGGCGGGAGCGGCCGTGGCTGAGGGGTCGGCGCTCGTGACCGGAGCCTCGCGCGGAATCGGCGCGGCGATCGCGCGTGCCCTGGCCGGCGACGGCTGGCCCGTGGGCGTCAACTACCGCTCCGATCGCGACGGCGCCGAGCGGGTGGTGTCGGAGATCGAGGACCAGGGCGGCCGCGCGATCGCCCTGGCGGCCGACGTGACCGATCCGGCGGCGCCCGAGGAGCTGTTCGGCGCGCTCGAGTCCGAGTACGGCGGACCGGTGCTCGCGCTCGTCAACAACGCCGGGATCAGTCGCGACGATCTGACGCCCACGCTCGGCGACGAGGAGTGGAGCTCGGTGATCGAGACCGACCTGACCGCGGCGTTCCGGATGACCCGGCGGGCGCTGGTGCCGATGATGCGCGCCCGCAACGGGCGGATCGTGAACGTCTCATCGGTCGTGGGACTGCGGGCGAATCCGGGCCAGTCCAACTACGCCGCGGCGAAGGCTGGGCTGATCGCGCTGACCAGGACCGCCGCCGTCGAGGTGGCTCGCCGCGGCGTGACGGTCAACGCGGTCGCGCCCGGCTGGATCGACACCGACATGACCGCGGGCGTGTCCAAGGACCTGCTCGCGGCGGTGCCGGCGAGGCGAGCGGGGACGCCCGAGGAGGTGGCGGCGTGCGTACGCTTTCTCGTCTCCGACGAGGCCGGTTACGTCACCGGCGCCGTATTGAGCGTCGATGGAGGATTGGCGGCGTAAGCGGTGCAAGCAACATCGAGAATCAAGGAGAACCCATGCCAGCAGTAACCACCGAGCAGGTGCAGGAGCGCGTGATCGAGACCCTCGCGAGCTTCGGACCCGAGGCCGACCAGATCACACGCGACGCGACGTTCGAGCAGCTCGACATCGACTCGCTCGACCTCGTTGAGCTCGCCCAGATCGTCGAGGACGAGTACGGCGTCGTGCTCAAGGGCGAGGACATGAAGGAGCTGAAGACCGTCGGTGACGCGATCGACCTGATCGTCGGCAAGGCGGAGGCGTAGGCCGGCGCTCGGGCGCCCGGAGCCGATGAAACGACGGGTCGTCATCACAGGTCTCGGCGCGGTCACGCCGCTCGGCGTGGGCGCCAGCACGCTGCACGAACGGTGGGCCTCGGGCGTGTGCGGGATCGCGGACGGCGCCGGGAAGTGCGACCAGTTCGAGCCCGGCGACCACCTGTCGGTCAAGGAGGCCCGCCGTCTGGACCGGTTCGCGCAGCTGACGCTGGCGTCCGCCGCGGAGGCGCTGACCGGCGCCGGCTGGGACGACGAGCTGCCGTACGACCCGATGCGGATCGGGTGTGTGATCGCCACCGGGATCGGCGGCCAGGCGACGATCGAGGCGCAGCTCGACGTGATGCGCGAGAAGGGCCCGCGGATGGTCTCGCCACTCGGGATCCCGATGTACATGCCGAACGCGGCCGCGGCGGCGGTCTCGATGAAGTACGGGTTGCGCGGCCAGGCGTACGGAGTCGTGTCGGCCTGCTCGAGCGGGGCGCACGCGATCGGCTCGGCGATGCGGATGATCCAATACGGCGACGCGGACGCCGCGGTAGCCGGCGGTTCGGAGGCCGCCCTGACCCCGTTCGCGTTCGCGTGCTTCGAATCGATGCAGGCGCTGTCGCCGACCGGTGTGTCGCGCCCCTTTGACGCGCGGCGCGACGGATTCGTGATGGGCGAGGGGGCGGGCGCGCTGGTGCTGGAGGAGGCGGAGGCAGCCAAGTCGCGCGGCGCCACTGTGTTCGCGGAGGTCGCGGGCTACGGATCGACCTCCGATGCCTACCACCTGACCGCGCCCGAGCCGAGCGGCGGCCCCGCGTCGGGGGCGATCGAGCTGGCGCTCGCCGACGCCGGAATCACGCCGGATGACGTGGCGTACGTGAATGCGCACGGCACGTCGACGCCTCTGAACGACGCGGCCGAGACGGCGGCCCTGAAGCGCGCGCTCGGGGACGCGCGGGCGCGCCAGATCCCGGTGTCTTCGACGAAGTCGGCGATCGGGCATCTGCTCGGCGCCGCCGGCGCCGTCGAGGCGATCGCCACCATCGAGACGCTGCGCACGCGGGTAATCCCGCCGACGCTGGGGTACGAGGTCCCGGACCCCGATTGCGACCTCGACTACGTCCCCGGAGAGGCCCGTCCGCTGCTCGCGAGCAACGGCGCCGCGCCGGTGGCGCTCTCGAACTCGTTCGCGTTTGGGGGACACAACGTGACGCTGGTGCTGAGGGGGGCCGCCTGATGTGCGCGGTCGTAGAGGTCCGGGAACGCGTTCGCCTCACGCCCGTCGAGCGCCTCCAGGCGCTGTGCGACCCTGGAAGCCTGCAGGTGCTGCGCTCGCGCGTCGTCTCCGATCGGCTGGGAGCCCGCGGGCGGCCGGGTGACGGTGTCGTGGGCGGCACCGGGACGGTCGACGGGCGCCCGATCGCGTGCTACGCCGAGGACGGCTCGTTCTTCGGCGGCTCGCTGGGCGAGCGTCACGCCGACACGATCGTCCGGGTGCTCGAGACGGCGGGGCGCGCGCGGATCCCGGTGGCGGCGTTCGTTGAGTCCGGTGGGGCCCGGATGCAGGAAGGTACCGCGGCACTGGCGGGATACGGGCGAATCTTCCGCGAGTCGGTGGCGCTCACCGGCGTGGTGCCGCAGATCTCGGTCGTGTCGGGTGCGTCCGCCGGGGGTGGCGCGTACTCGCCGGCGCTGACCGACCTGATCCTGATGACCGAGGACGCCGCGATGTTCCTCACCGGCCCCGGCGTGGTGCGCGAGGCCCTGGGGGAGGACGTCGACGCGGTGTCGCTGGGCGGCCCGCGGGTGCACGAGCGAAACGGCGTCTGTCACCTCGTCGAGGCCGACGAAGCGGCCGCGGCCGCCCGGGTGCGCGAGCTCCTCGGTTACCTGCCGTCCGCCGCAGGGGAGGCGGCGCCGGTCGGTCCGTCCCGCGACCCCGAGCTGCCGGATCCCGCGGCGGTTGTCCCCACTGAGGCGCGGAGCGCGTACGACATCAGGCTGCCGATGCGGGCTTTGTTCGACGCCGGCTCTGTGCTCGAGCTGTGTCCGCGGTGGGCGCGCAACGTCGTCACCGCGCTGGCGAGGCTCGACGGACGGCCAGTCGGCGTGATCGCCAACCAGCCGCACCACCTGGGCGGCGTGCTCGACGCGGAGGCCTCCGAGAAGGCGGCGCGCTTCATCAACTTCTGCTCGTCGTTCGGGCTGCCGCTGGTCGCGGTCGTCGATACCCCGGGGTTCATGCCGGGCTCGCGGCAGGAACAGGCCGGCGTGATCCGCCATGGGGCCTCGCTCGTGCGAGCGTTCGCCGCCGCCCCGGTGCCGAAGCTGACGGTGGTGCTGCGCAAGGCGTACGGCGGCGCATACATCACGATGAACTCGCGCGATCTCGGGGCGGATCTGGTGCTGGCCTGGCCCGGGGCCGAGCTCGGGATCATGAGCGCACGCGCGGCTGTCGGCATCGTCAACCGGCGGGAGCTGCGGGTGGCGGGTGACCCCGAGGCCGAGCGAGCCCGGCTCGCGGACGCCTACGCCGAGGAGCACCTCCGCGCCGACGCGGCGGCGGCCGCCGGGTTCGTCGACGAGCTGGTGGAGCCGGCGGAGACGCGGTCTCGGCTGGCCGGGGCGCTGCGGACGCTGGCGAGGCCTGGTCCGTGATCCTGGCCGGCAAGCGGCTGCTCATCACCGGCGTCATCACCAAGGACTCGATCGCATTCCACGCGGCCGAGCAGGCCCAGCGAGAAGGCGCCAATGTGGTGCTGACGAGCTTCGGGCGGGTGCGCCGGCTCACCGAGCGCGCCGCGCAGCGCCTCCCGGAGCCCGCGGACGTACTCGAGCTCGACGTGAACCGCGATGACGATCTGTCGGCGGTCGCGGGTTCGCTGCGGGAGCGATGGGGCGGGGTGGACGGGGTGCTGCACGCGATCGCGTTCGCGCCCGAGGACGCGATCGGCGGCCGGTTCATGACCGCCCCTCCAGAGAGCGCGATCGAGGCGTTCAGGACGAGCGCTTACTCGCTGAAGGCGCTCGCGGGCGCGCTGAGCCCGCTGATGTCCCCCGGCGCAAGCATCGTCGGGATGGACTTCGACGCCTCTGTCGCGTGGCCGATCTACGACTGGATGGGGGTGGCGAAGGCCGCGCTGGAGTCGGTTGCCCGGTATCTGGCCCGGGATCTCGGGCCCTCCGGTGTGCGAGTCAACCTGGTTTCCGCGGGGCCCCTTGGCACCGTCGCCGCGCGGGGCATTCCCGGGTTCGAGCGGCTCGCGAAGCTGTGGCCGGAGATGGCGCCGCTCGGCTGGGACGTGGAGGACCCCACGCCCGTCGCGAGCGCGATCTGCTTCCTGCTGTCCGACTACGCCCGCGGGATCACCGGCGAGATCGTCCACGTCGACGGTGGCTTCCACGCGGTGGGGGCGCCGAGCGAGCGCCCCGCCTAGCCCGCGCCCAGAACCGTCAGGTCGAGCCGCGCGAGGCGCTCAGGGTCCGCGATGAAGTCGAGCTCGACGATCCTCCCGCCGCTGACCGTCACCGCGGCGATCGAGAACGGCCGTCCGTCCTTCAGCGAGACCACGCCGGCGGCGCCGTTGATCAGCGCCGGCCGCTGCAGCAGGTCGAAGCGCGAGAAGGTCAGCGCGCGCTTCGCCACGGTCTCCGCGCCGCGGAGCTCGAGCGACGCCCCGTCGGGGAGTCCCGGCGCGGTGTCGGTCCGGAGCACCACGTCGGGGTGGAGCACCGCGACGAGCGCCTCGAAGTCGCCGTCTCGAGCCGCGGCCATGAACGCGTCGATCACCTCTCGCTGGCGGTCGAGGGTGGCGTCGGGCACCGGGGCGCCGCCCCGGACTCGGCGTCGCCCGCGGCTCGCGAGCTGGCGCGCCGCCGCGGGAGACCGATCGACGAGCGGCGCGATCTCCTCGAACGGCATCCCGAACATGTCGTGCAACACGAACGCGAGGCGCTCGGCGGGGTCAGCTCCTCGAGCACGATCAGCATCGCGAGCCCCACGGAATCGGCGAGCAGCGCCTCGTGCTCGGGATCGACACCCGCGGCCGGGTCGACGATGGGCTCGGGAAGCCGCGGTCCCCAAGGCTCCTCGCGGCGCGATCGCCGCGAGCGGAGGATGTTCAGCGACACGCGGGCGACGACCGTCGTCAGCCATGCATCGAGGTTCTCGATCTCGCTCGGCTCGGACCGGCTCAACCGGATCCACGCGTCCTGGACAGCATCGTCTGCCTCGGCGAGCGAGCCGAGCATCCGGTAGGCCACGGATCTCAGCCGCGGCCGCTGTTCCTCGAACCGCCGTGCCAGCCAGTCCTGCTCGTCCATTGCTCACATCCCTTCGTCGTCAGGGTCATATCACCCACCCGCGAGCACCGGGCGATGTGACAACCGCCGCGTACGGGACGCGCGACGGCTCAGCGACTCATGCCGGGACGAGGTAGGAGTCGAGATGGGCGTCGAGCGCGGCCAACCCTGCCTCGTCGGCGGGCGCCGCGCGGAAGCCGATGTACCCGTCCGGCCTGACAAGCACCGCGCCGGTGCCGGAAAGCCCGGCTCGCCGGGGGTCGGCGGGGGAGCGCGAGATCTCGACGAGCCCCTCCCAGCGGCGGCCCAGGCGCTCCAGCGAGGGCTGGTCGGCCTCGCCGAACACGAGCAGGTGGTGCGACGTGCCGGCGAGCGACCCGCGATCCGGGTAGCGATCCCCGGGACCGGGGGGGTGGACGTGGTGCTCGGCTTCGCCGATGCGCTGGCCGACGAGCGGAGTGCCGGCGTATGAAACGTCGACCATCGAGCGCGCCCGCACGAGCGCGGCCGTCTGGTCCGGCGGCGGGGGCTGCAACGGGATGCCGGTGCGGGCGGACTCGACTGCGTCGCCCACGAGCTTGTGCAGGTCGTCGGACACCTCGAGCACGTGCCGATCGGCGGCCAGGCGCTCGGACCCGTAGCTCTCGAGCAGACCGGGGCGCGCGCGCCGCTTCAGATCGAGCGCCAGCTTCCACGCGATGTTGTGGCCGTCCTGCAATCCGGAGTTGAGGCCCTCGCCGCCGAATGGGCTCGAGAGGTGGCCGGCGTCGCCGAGCAGGAAGCGCCGGTCGCCCGCGAGCCGCGTGGCGACGCGGCGGTGCATCCGGAACGGCGCGGCCCAGGCGACGTCCTGCACGCGGATCCTGCTCCCAACGCGATGCTCGATCGCGGCCGTCACCGCGGCAGCGGATGCGTCCTGGTCGAGTGCCTCCACCTCCCGGTCATCAAGCGCGAGTTCGCCGATGAAGCAGATCCAGCGCTCCTCGGGCAGGGGCGAGAGCAGCACGTATCCCGCCGGGGTGGCGATCACCGCCCCGCCGTCGCGCGGCAGCGGGCATGCGACGCGGACGTCGGCGACGAGCGCCAGGCCGGGGTAGGTCTCTCCAAGGAGCGTTTCCGCGATCGACTCGCGCGTGATGCTGTGCGCGCCGCCCGCGCCGAGCACCCAGTCGGCCACGACGGTCTCCGGGGTCCCGTCCGGCCCCTTTAACCGGGCGACGACTTCGTCGTCGAGGGTCTGGAGCGAGAGCGCCTCGATGCCGTGATCCACGGCGCCTCCCAGCTCCAGCAGCCGGTTGGTGAGGATCTGCTCGGTACGCCATTGGGGAAGGCTGCACTGAAAGCCCCAGTCGCATCCGGAGTCCGCGAACGCCAGCTCGGCTGTCTGCTCGAGCTGGGCGTCGAACAGCCGTGCGAACCCGAGCTGAACGGACTCCGCCAGCACCCGATCCAGCAGCCCCACCTGCGCGAGGATCTCGAGCGTCCCGGGCTGGATGGCGGTCGCGCGCGCCTGGCGGTGCGGCTGCGCCGCGCGCTCGACCACCCGCGCCCGAACGCCGTGACGGGCGAGCTCGGCGGCGGCGAACAGCCCTGCCGGCCCCGCGCCCACCACCAGCACGTTCACTCGGTCCTCGATCAGGGGCCCGACTCTAACCGCCTACGCTCAAGGCGTGGAGCGATTCCTTGCCCACGAGCGCAACGTGCGCATCTGCGCGCTGCTGGGCGCGATCACGATCGCGTTCTCGAGCATCCTGGTGCGGCTCAGCCACGCGTCGCCCTCGACGGCTGCGATCTTCCGCTGCGCCTACGCGCTTCCCGTGCTCGGCTTCCTCGCGTGGCTCGAGGACAGGCGGTTCGGGGGCCGCTCGTGGGCCGAGCGGCGCACGGCGGTCGCCGCGGGCGTGTTCTTCGCCGCCGACCTGATCCTCTGGCATCACTCGATCGGCGACATCGGCGCGGGACTGGCCACGGTGCTCGCGAACGTCCAGGTCGTGCTCGTCCCGCTGGTCGCGTGGATGTGGCTGGCTGAGAAGCCCGGCCGGCAGGTGCTGGCGGCGCTTCCGCTGGCGCTGCTCGGGGTGACGCTCATCTCGGGCGTGCTCGAGCACGGCGCCTATGGCCACGACCCGGCGCGCGGCGCGGCGTACGGCCTCGCCGCGGGGGTCGCCTATGTCGGGTTCCTGCTGCTCCTTCGCCGCGGTGGCGCGGACTTGCGCCGGCCGGCTGGGCCGCTGTTCGACGCCACCGCCACGGCCGCCGTGCTGTGCGTGATCGCCGGGGTGATCATCGGCGACGCCGATCTGTCCCCGGACTGGCCGGGTGCGGGGTGGCTGCTCACGCTCGCGCTGACCTCGCAGGTGATCGGGTGGCTCCTGATCACGATCTCGCTGCCGCGGCTGCCGGCGGCGCTGACCGCGCTGCTGCTGACGGTGCAGCCCGTCGGATCGGTCGCGCTCGCGGCGGTGATCTTCAGCGAGTCGCCCAGCGGAGTCCAGCTCGCCGGAGTGGCGCTGGTGCTGCTGGCGCTGCTGGTCGCGACCGCGCCGCGGCGGCGGCGCTCCCCCTTCTACGCGATCGCGGGGGCCTCCGGGAGCCGCCCCAGCGCGGCTTCCATGTCCTCGGCGGAGAACTCCGGGTCCTCCAGCCGCCCGGCCAGGAAGGCATCGTAGGCGGCCAGGTCGAAGTGGCCGTGGCCCGAGAGCCCCAGCAGGATCACCCGCTCCTCGCCGGCCTGCTTGGCCGCGTCGGCTTCCTCCAGCACCGCGCGGATCGCATGCGCGGGCTCGGGGCCGGGGATGATCCCCTCGCTGCGGGCGAAGCGGACGGCCGCCTCGAAGGTCTCATTCTGGCCGTACGCGCGCGCCTCGACGACGCCGCCCCGGACGAGCCCGCACAGCATCGGGGCGTCGCCGTGGTACCGGAGCCCGCCGGCGTGAACCGGGGGCGGCACGAAGTCGTGGCCGAGCGTGTACATCGGCATCAGCGGCGTGAGCCCCGCGGTGTCGCCGAAGTCGTACCGGTATACGCCGCGGGTGAGGGTGGGACACGCGGCCGGCTCTGCGGCGAGGAACCGCGTCTTCGCGCCTGAGCGCAGCACGTCGCGGATGAACGGGAACGTCAGTCCCGCGAAGTTGGATCCGCCGCCGACGCACCCAATCACCACGTCCGGCTGCTCGCCCGCCATCGCCATCTGCGCGATCGCCTCCTGTCCGATGACCGTCTGGTGCAGGCACACGTGGTTCAGCACGGACCCGAGCGAGTAGTTGGTGTCATCGCGCGAGGCGGCGACCTCGACGGCCTCTGAGATCGCGATCCCGAGCGAGCCAGTGGGATGCTCCTCGTTGGCACGTCCCGAATCGGTCAGCTCCGACGGCGAGCGGTGCACGGTCGCGCCCCAGGTCTCCATCATCGAGCGGCGATACGGCTTCTGGTCGTAGCTCGAGCCGACCATGAACACCTCGCACTCCAGCCCGAACAGCGAGCATGCGAACGCGAGCGCCGAGCCCCATTGGCCGGCGCCGGTCTCTGTCGCGAGCCGCTTGATCCCGGCCTGGGCGTTCTCGTAGGCCTGTGCCACTGCCGTGTTGGGCTTGTGGGATCCGGCCGGCGAGACGCCCTCGTACTTGTAATAGATGTGGGCGGGGGTGTCGAGCTCGCGCTCGAGTCGGCGCGCGCGGAACAGCGGGCTGGGACGCCAGAGTTTGTACACCTCGCGGACGGGCTCGGGGATCTCGATCTCCGGCTCGGGGGAGACCTCCTGGAGGATCAGCGCCATCGGGAACAGCGGCGCCAGGTCGTCCGGACCCGCTGGCTGAAGCGTTCCGGGATGAAGCGGCGGGATCGGGTCTCCGGGCAGGTCCGGCAGCAGGTTGACCCAGTGGGTAGGGATGTCGCTCTCGGGGAGCAGGTACTTGACGTTCTCCTCGCTCATACGCCGCAACCTACCTGAAAAGGTCCTCCCGCCTGGGCCGGATCAGAGCGGCGACACCGGGGCCGTCGTCGGTGGTCACGTGGCGGTGGGCGCCCCGGACCAGGACCACCGGCTGCGAGCTGTCCTTGGCACGCGTCAAGTCGGCCGCGCCCGCCAGCTGGTCGGCCACGGCGATCCAGGTCGCGTGCATCTCGCGCCCAGTGTGGTCCCGCAGGCCACGCCAATCCTCGAGCGGCTGAAGGCCGGCGCACCCGATCGCGACATCGGTCTGGCCGTGTCGCCAGGCCCGCCCGAACGAGTCGGTGATCAGAACCCCGGGCGCGACGCCGGTGAGCTCGCGCAGCCGCGTCCGCAGCGCCCGGGCCGAGCCGTCGGGATCGACGGGCAGCAGCACCACCAAGTCCGATCCCGGAACGTTGGAGGCGTCGACGCCCGCGTTCGCGCACACGAATCCATGGCGAGTGACGCAGATCAAGACGCCGCGCGCCGCGCGGAGGACCTCCGCCGCCTCGTCGAGCACTACCTGCACCTGGCGGGGGTCCTTGCCGAACCGAGCCGCCAGCGCTTCCGCTCGGGTCGACGGCGTGGCGTCCGCGAGCGAGCGTAGACGCCCCTCCGCCTTGGAGACGACCTTGTGCGCGATGACCAGGACGTCGCCCTCGGCGAGCGGCCCGGGGTCGTCTCCGAGCCTCTCGGCGATCAGACCTGCGAGATCGTCCCCGGGCGCGATCTCGGGCAGGCCGTCGAGGGCGGATGCGCTCAGCACGGAGAGAGCAGCGCCTGCGTCCGTGGCGCCCGGTCGGACAGCCTGGCGAGCACCGCGAGGTCGTCGGGGGTGTCGACGTCGAGCGCGAGCGACGGGAGCTCGACCACGTGAGAGTCGATGCCCTGGGCCCGTGCGTTTCCGAGATGTCGCTGGCAGCTGCCCGGGCCGAACGAGGGAGCGAGCGCGTCAGGCGGCGTCAGCAGCAGCGCGTTGGTCCCGGTCCCGTGGCGATCGGGGACGATCAGGGCCGAGGGCGGCCTGACCGCCCGTGCGAGCAGCCCGTCGACTTCGGGCGGGTCGAGCGCCGGGCAGTCGCCCGGGACGAGCAGGGCGCGCTGCGCGCCCAGCGCCCGGGCGGCGCGCACGCCGATCGCCGCGGCGACGTTGTGACCCTGTTCGCGGTCCTCGATCGCCGAAGCGCCGTATGCGTGCGCGATCTCCCGCGCCCTGGCGCCCGCGCTGACCACCACGACCTCCTCGACCGCTGTCGAGCCCAGCGCCTCCAGCACGTCGAGCAGCATCGCCTCGGCTAGCTCCTGGCGCGACCGTGCGTCGAGCCCCTCGCTGAGCCGCTGCTTGGCCCGGGAGAAGTCCTTTACCGGGAGGACCGCGACCGTCCGCATCCGGCGGGGAACGCTAGCTCAGCGCCAGCGCGAAGCGGAGAGACTCGTCTGCCAGCCGGGCCCGCCCCTCCGAGCCATCCATCAGCACGTCGGTCTCGAGCACCGGCACCGCGGGGGTTCGCTGGTCGGCGACGAGCCCGTCGATCAGCCCCTCGTAGAGGTCGGCGATCCCGGTGCTCGAGAGCGGCTGCCCGGCCCAGGCCATGAACGGCTCGGTGGGCCCCTTCACCACCGCCCCCTTGACCAGCGGGCTGACAGCGACGATCGGCGCCTCGCTCTGCGCGAGGGCATTCCTGATGCCGGCGATCGCGAGGATCGGCCCGATCGAGATCACCGGGTTGGACGGCCCGATCACGATCGCTCGCGCGCCGGCGATCGCGTCGCGCACCTCGGGCGTGGGAGACGCGGCTCGAGCGCCGCGGAAATCGACGTCGTCGACGGGTCCCTCGCCGCGGCCTCTGATCAGGAACTCTTGAAGCGAGAACCACCGGCCGTGGGCCAGCACA
>Ga0209577_10001402_pt1 | contig 23956 bp, 23 predicted proteins | sample GraSoiAngelo_109_FD_185874 | JGI IMG/M metagenome (GOLD analysis project Ga0209577, IMG submission 185874) | Grasslands soil microbial communities from the Angelo Coastal Reserve, California, USA - 14_0903_12_20cm (SPAdes) (version 2) | ecosystem: Environmental > Terrestrial > Soil > Grasslands...
AAGGATGAGCATGTGCTCGGCCATCCAGCCCTCATCGCGTGCCTGAACGGAAGCGATGCGCAGGGCGTGGCACTTCTTGCCTAGCAGGGCGTTGCCGCCGTAGCCGGAGCCGTAGGACCAGATCTCGCGCGTTTCGGGAAAGTGACAGATGTACTTGTGCTCGGGATTATTGGGCCAAGTCGAGTCCTGATCGTTAGGACCGAGCGGGGCGCCAATGGAGTGCAGGCCGCGCACGAACTCACCATCCTCACCGAGCGCCTTCAATACGCTGGTGCCGACCCGAGCCATAATGTGCATGTTGGCGACGACGTACGGCGAGTCGGTAATCTCTACGCCGATCTTCGCAATCGCGGAACCGATTGGGCCCATGCTGTAGGGGATCACATACATCGTGCGGCCCGCCATGGAACCGGAATAGAGCCGCTTCAACTGCTCTCTCATCTTGGCGGGATCTTCCCAATTATTCGTGGGGCCGGCATCGTCCTTGCTGAGCGAGCAGATGAAAGTCCGGTCCTCCACGCGCGCCACATCGCCGGGGTTGGAACGGACCAGAATACTGTTGGGTCGCTGCTTGGCATCCAGCGGGATAGCGACTCCGGATAGGATCATGAGCCGCTGCATCGCTTCGTATTCGGCGGGCGAGCCGTCACACCAGTGAATGCGGTCAGGCTTGCACAGTTGCGCGACTTCTTCTACCCACTGCGTGAGTCGCTTGTGCCTGATTTCGCTGCTGGATTCGACTTCGATTGCGATCGTGGACATAAAGGCGTCTCCTGCTATGAGATGCTACGATTTACCCTAGCCCGAAAGGCTCCCACGGGCTGCAAAGACAAGACGCACATTGTCTCCCTTTAGAGGAATTATTCCAAGTGCTGACCCTGCCGTTGCGCCCATTGATTGTCCGCTCCCTGCGCTTCCCCGGATGTGAGGAAAATCACATAGACTTGTGATGCGAGGACCCGAGCGAGGGGTGTTCAGGGCTTTACGCGGTTTGCTCGCTTGGCACAGCCGCCTCGGGCGCGAACTCAGAAACCACCGCATCCAGGTGCTTAAGCGTTTCCTGAACGGTCAGCGAGTACATCTCGCGGTCCACGCCGGCGCCGGAGTCCAGCGCGGTTTTTAAATAATGTCCAGCGATCTCTACTGCCAGCGGGTCTGTAATCAGCCTGCCGGTGCGATTTTTATACTCCACCCAGGCTGGATGCGGCAGGGCTATCCATACGGTGCGTCCTTCGACCAGAAATTTGATGTCGACCGCGTCGGCGTGACGCGTGGAGATCGCGACAATCAGGGCCTGATAGATGCAATGGACCTCTTTCTTTGTCCAGCGGTCAATCGCTGTGAAGTCCTCGTACATGCCAGAAATGACTATATCCCTCTGGGAGGGGTGGGGCAACGCGGACTAAGAGCTTTTAACCGCAGAGTTCGCTGAGTCGGCGCAGAGCTCGCGGAGGGCAAATCGGGTTAAGGCGCCAATTGGATATTATGATTCTGTGCCAAGCAAGGTAGCGGGCAAGTCGGGGCTGACAATTTTGCATGCCAAGCAGTTGGTGAGGCTTCCCTGGCTGATTCACGGATTTTCCACCCGTTCTGGCGGATGCTCTTCCGCTTATGGTGGTGCGAGCCTGAACCTCGGTTTTACCAGGCACGACCCCAAGAGCGCGGTTGAGAGTAACCGGGCGGTGTTTCTGGAAAAGCTCGGCGCCGTCGGCGCTAAGGGCAAATCCTGGCCGCTGGTTACGTTGCGCCAAGTCCACTCCGACATCATTCATTGCGTAACCGGGCCGACCGAAAGTCCCCTAACCGGGGACGGCCTGATCACAGCAACTCGCGGTCTCGTACTCGCCGTCCAAACTGCCGACTGTATTCCGATTATTCTTGTTGATCCCAAGCTCCGGGCGATTGGAGTTTTCCACGCAGGCTGGCGCGGCACCCTGCGACGAATTGTGCAGAAGGCGGTTGGCGAGATGCGATTACGGTTCGCGTCCGAGCCCCGTCACTTGAAGGCCGCTATTGGCCCCGGAATTCATGGCTGCTGCTATGAAGTAGGCGTGGAGGTGAAAGAAAAGTTCGCATCCCAATTTTCCTACGCTGCGGAATTGTTCCGCGAGACCAAAGAGGCAGATCCGGTGCGGGACAAATATCCGCTCCTCTTCCTGTCTGCACGGCCACCCGGGCACACCGAACTGCTTCCTAAACTGTTCCTCGATCTGGTGAAGGCGAATCGTCGACAGTTAATCGATGCCGGCGTTCCGGCCAAAAACATCGAAGCCTTGCCCCTTTGTACGTCCTGCCGAGTGGATCTGTTGTTCTCGTACCGAGCCGAGAAGGGAGTTACAGGACGCATGCTCGGCGCTGTGGGAATTCGTGCAGGGTGACGTGAACGGATCCTGATCGGGCTTCGGAAGAAAAATTCCGAATGACGTACTGGCTAAGTGCTCAGTGCTGGAAGCTGGAGTTCAGGCTGATCCTGCGCCGCTGGCTTCCATGGCGCGAGTCCGTTGCCAGGTGTAATACATGCGATGAATCACGGTGATGGTCGAAAGCACTGCGATGACCCACAGCACGGGAGCCATGCGATTGAAAAGCGCGCCAATTATGATCAGCACCAGGCGCTCGGGGCGCTCCATGAAACCCACTCTACAAGAGCCAATGAGCGATTCGGCCCGAGCCCGAGTGTAGCTCACCATGACGGCGCTGATCATCACCAGCGCGGTCAGCACCACATAGAAGGACCTGTTACCGTGGGCATAGTAGACGAGTAGCCCGAAAAACAAGGCTGCGTCACTGTAGCGGTCCAGCACGGAATCAAAGAAGGCGCCGAAACGAGTGACCTGATTGCTGGCACGGGCGACGCGACCGTCCACGAGATCAAAAAAGCCGGCTCCAAAAATTACCAGCCCGGCGTAAAAGAACATGCGACGCTGGTTGTCTCCCGCGGCGTAACCGAATAAAAATGCCGCCACCACATTGATCACCAATCCCATAAAGGTGAGCACGTTCGGGGAAATGCGAGCCAACGCCATCACGTGCACGATGGCGTGGAGCAGCTTGCCGCAAGCCTTGCCAACCGCATTAGTCCAGGTCATTGAGCGCCCGCCTCACCTACCTGGTCATGAATCGTGCTCAACGTCAACACATCAAGATCGCGCTTTCCGTTGGGCGTAACCACCGTGACCGTGTCTCCCACTTTCTTGTTCAGCAGGGCCCGTCCAATAGGCGAAGTGGTGGATACCTTGCCGGCGGCCACATCGGATTCTTCGCTGGTTACTAGCTTGTACTCAATTTCTTCTTCTTTGGTATTGTCGTAGACCCTTACCGTGGACCCCAGGCCAACCTTGTCCCTGGGGATGTTGTTCATGTTGACCATGGAAAGGTCCGCGAGCCTCCTGCCTAACTGCCGCAGCCGCGCCTTGACGAACTCCTGGCGCTGTTTGGCCATGTGGTATTCGGCGTTTTCGCTCAGATCGCCCAGTGCAACGGCCTTCTTGAGTTCCTTGGGAAGCTCGTGACTAAGCTCATGTTCGAGAGCCGCGATCTCATCCTGGAGCTTCTTCTTGATCTGCTCAGTCATGCCAAACCCGATTATAAACAATTGGCAACGGCTTGCTTCAGTCTGCGGAAATCGGGCGGGTCTGCACTGTTTTAAGTGCAACTGCATTAAGGACAAGCGTTTCCGTTTTACCAAAGGAAAACGGGGAGGAGGTTTACGGATCGGCCACGCCTTAAACCTGGAACCCGCGCCTCGATTGCGTTTCGGGGCAGGCTGGAGTAGAATGTGGGTAGTTGTTCCCCAGGTTCCCTTCGCGCTCGCGGGTGTTCCTTCATGATTAGTAGCGACGGCAATTTCCACATCGGCGATAAAGTCGTTTACCCCAACCACGGCGTCGGAATAATCGAGCAGATCAGCAACCGCACCATCGGAGCTACGGTGGAGAGGTTCTACTTGCTCAAGATTAAGTCCAGTAGCCTCAAGGTGATGGTGCCTTTCCACAACGTCGCCAGCGTGGGCCTTCGGCGGGTAGTTCGCAACGGGGAAATCCAGAAGATCCTTGATTTTCTTACAGATGGCGAATGCAACAACAACACTGACTGGAAATACCGCTTTAAGGAAAACTCCGAGCGAATGCGTACCGGTTCCCTGCTCGAAGTGGCCGCCGTCCTGAAGAGCCTGCTGGTGCTAAGCCAGTCCAAGCCCTTATCCTTCCGTGAGAAAAAGATGCTGGAACGGGCTCGCTACCTGCTTGTGAGCGAGTTGGCAATGGCCAAGAACTGTGAAGAGATCATCATCGAGGAACTGCTCGGCAAGGCGCTCTCCAAAAGCAGTTTAAGGTTCCCGGAAGCTTCGGAATTTGAGGCTTAGGCAGGAGCTAGTACCGGGTACCGAGTTTCATCCCAAAGACTCCCAATTTCCCCAGCAGCCGTTGGTTTACACCAGACAGACATTTTCTCGGTACTAGGTACTCGGTACTGGGGTTAAGACTCATTCTCCCAGCCACGTCCCGTAGGGGCGGAGCGAATCAATGTGGTCGAAGATTATCTTCATTGCTCCCGTAATCGGGATTGCAAGAACCAGGCCCGCCGCGCCCCACAGACGTCCCCAGAACAGTAAAGCAATGGTTACTGCCAGGGGGTTCAGTTGCAAACGGCTGCCGAGGAACTTTGGGTAAAGCACGTTCAGCCCAAAAACGTGCAAGGCCACGACCGTGATGATAACGATCAACAATCCGGTGGAATGCAACTGCCCAAGCCCCACCACCAGGGGCACGAAAATGGCTAAGAGCACACCCAAGTACGGAATAAGGCTCAGGAAACCGCTCGCGACGCCCACGACATAGAAAGACGGAAGATGAACCAGTCCGAAAATGACAATGCTGATGCCGGAAATGAAGAGGCCTACCAAAAAATTGCCGACCAGAAAGCTGCGAACCATGGCGGAGATTAGGCCTAGCGTAGTGTAGGCAGCATGACGGTTTTTCATGCTGAAGAGCATTACCGTGGCGGAGCGCACGTGCTGCTCCCAGGTCAACATGAAATAGACCAGGAAAGGTACGAACGAGAGCGGCAATAAAGCCTGTGACAAAGAGCCGAAGCCGCGGAAAATGATGTCATTCCATGAAGTTTGCGGCGCCGCAGTCTTCTCGCCCTTTTCCGGTTCCAGCACGTTTTCTGTGGTTTTCTGCAGTTTTTCTGCGCTCTGCCGGAAGTGCAGCAGGATCGAACGAATTTTCGTGGAATACTTGGGCAGGTCGTCCAGCAAGGACATGGTTTGGCTGTAGGAGACGTACATGATCACGTACACCACGCTGGTCAGCAGGAGTACGGCGATCAATGCTGCGACGCCGCGGGGAAGGCGCACGCGCTGTAATAAGTCCACCAGGGGAGCAAGAATGAATGCGAGCAAAATCGAGATGAGCAGAACCGCCAGCTCCCATTCGGCAAAGTAGCAGAACGTGACAATTACACCGAGGGCGACAACGATCTGCGGCCAGTTCCGCTTTCCCGAAATCCGGGCGGTCTCGCCCTGCGCCGGTGAGTGGACCTGAGCCTGCTCGCTCATGGCGATATCCTAGCGGAACTTTCCCTCTCCGGCGCGACATATAATCGCCACGTGGTTTCTGACCCAAACCAAGCAACCCCCAGGGAGTTACCGCGCCGTATTCTCGGCCTTGACGTAGGCTCAAAAACCATAGGCGTCGCAGTCTCGGATCCCCTGGGAATCACTGCCCAAGGCCTCGATACGATCCGCCGTAAAAACAAGCGTGTTGACTTTGCGCAACTCGAGGCTCTCATCTGCCAGTACCAGATTGCCGAGATCGTGGTGGGCTATCCGTTACGAATGAGCGGCGCCGAAGGGATACAGGCGGAGAAGATGCAGCAGTTTGCCCAAGAGTTGCGCCAGCGCTTTGAGCTGCCGGTACATTTATGGGATGAGCGGCTGACTTCCGCCGAAGCGAACCGGCTGTTACGGGATTCGGAAATGTCTATCAAGCGGCGGGGAGAAGTCGTGGATCGTCTGGCCGCGGTATTGATTTTGCAAGGTTGGATGGATCACAGAGGCAGGTGAACCGGCGCCCGGCTTCCTGAGTTACTGACCCCTTACCGCCTTCCGATACGCCGCCACATTCCTGTTGTGTTCTTCCAGGCTACTGGCAAATCGGTGGTGCCCATTGCCGTTGCTGACGAAATAATAATAATCCGTCGTGGCGGGGTGCATGGCGGCCTCGAGGGAACTCCTGCCAGGGTTCGCGATCGGCCCCGGGGGTAGGCCAGCGTGGCGATAGGTGTTGTAAGGCGACTCAATCTGCATGTCAGCATGGTGCAACGCGCCCTGGTAGCTGCCGTCGATCAACATGGCGTAGATGACACTGGGATCGGCATCGAGCGCGATTCGTTTGTCCAGGCGGTTGTAATACACACTGGCGACGATGGGGCGTTCTTCCGGAACCGCGGTTTCTTTCTCAATAATCGATGCCATGGTCACGATCCGGTGAACGTCAGAGTTTAATCCAATCTGCTGCGCTACCTGCCGGAACTCTTTCACCATTATTGCGACCATGTCTTGCATGCTTTGGGTGCGTGTGAACTGGTATGTGTTTGGGAAGAGGTAGCCCTCGAGGGAACGCGCCGTGGGATCGAGATCGTTTATGAGGGCGGCTTGCGAGCGCACCGTAGTCAAAAACTCCTGCCGTGATCCCAGCCCCGCCTCCTCGATCACGTTGGCGATATCAAACAGGGTATAGCCCTCAGGGATCACGACCGTGTGCACGTAGACGTCGCCATGCACCAGTCGCTGATGAACGGCAGTCTCATTGGCAGGCTTGTCGAACATGTACTCGCCCGCCTTCAGCCGGCCCTTGTGATGCCAGTAATGCCAGAGCAGGAAAGCGTTTTCACTGCGAATGACGCCAGCGGATCTGAGCTCCGAGGCGATCTTTCGGCTGGAGTAGCCGGGGCGCAACAACACGAACTTCTGCCCACCAGGCGATAGCGGAACGAATAAAGTCCACGCGGCCCAGCCGGCTATGGCCACCAGGGCGACCGCTAATAATTTGAAAAATGTGCGCACGCTAAAACAAGTTTAGATGATGAATTGGAGACTGGCGTGAGCCGGTGGTCCTTGGCCAACCGTCACGTAACCGTGGGCCATGGAGCAGGGCGCAGCAGGCAGGGTGAGCAATCCGCGATCGGCTGGCCTTCAGCGGCGGCCTGCCACCTGCCCCACCTTCCCTGCAACTCCTGGCCTGTATACTCATCCAATAGTGGATTCTTGAGCAGGGCAGGGGATAGTCCATTCATCAATGAGCCATCTCTATCGTTACCGCGCTATTTTCGTCTTTTTGATTGCGCTGCCGCTGACTGGTTGTCTGTTCCGCTCGAGGAAAGTGGAGCGCCAGGTCAGCACCGCGCCGCTGAAGTCTGCCACTCAACAGGAACTAATCGATTGGATTAACTCCCAAGCCAGCAGAATCAAAACCCTGCAAGCCACAGTGGACATTGACACTTCCGTGGGTGGCGCACAGCGCGGGAAGATTACCGATTACAAGCAGATTCGCGGCTACATTTTGGTGCGAAAACCCGCCATGCTGCGCATGATCGGGTTGATGCCCATCGTGCGCAATCGGGCGTTTGACATGGTGAGTGATGGCAAGGAATTCAAGCTCTGGATACCGCCGAAGAACAAGTTTGTGGTCGGCCGCAACGATGTCGTGAACCACAACCCTGCACAGCCGCTTGAGAGTATACGTCCGCAGGCCATCTACGATGCCTTGCTTCTTCCTGAAATTACAGCGGACGAAATTGCGGTTCTGGAGAACGGCTACGAAACCGTGACGGACGCAAAGCATCATCGCATCGACCAGCCCGACTACGAGCTGGACGTGATCCGCAAGGGCGAGCGTGGCTGGTATCTCTCCCGCAAAATTGTGTTCGGCCGAACCGATCTGTTGCCTCACCGCCAGCTTTTATATAACCCGAACGGCGAGCTGATTACCGACGCCCAGTATGAAAATTACAAAGACTTCGGAGGCGTGAGCTTCCCCACGCGAATCAGTATCTACCGCCCGCAAGAGGAGTATGACATCACATTAACCATCGTGAAGCTACAATTGAACCAACCGCTGAGTAACGATCAGTTCGCGCTGCAGCCGCCTCCTGGAGCCGAAGTGGTCCACCTGGATCAGCCCCAGGCCGGCCAGGCGAGCTCGGTGAATGGAACGGATGGGAAGTAAAGGCGGCAGTTAGCAATTAGCATTTAGCCAGCAGATTAAAGTGCTAAAAGCTGAAGAGCTAACGGCTAGCGGCCAAGTGTTTAAATCATGATGAACAAAATGATTGTCGCGAACCTCCTGCACCGGCCCATGCGGTCGCTGATCAGCGTGGTAGCCATCGCGCTCGAGGTAACGCTGATCCTGCTGATTGTCGGGTTGTCGCTGGGAATCTTGAACGATTCCAAGAAGCGGCAGGCGGGTATCGGCGCGGATGTGATCGTGATGCCGCCGGGATCATCGTTCATCGTCGGACTCACCGGTGCGCCCATGTCCATCAAGGTGGGGGAGATTTTGCGCAAACTCCCGCACGTGGTTGCGGTGGCGCCGGTCGTTACTCAGGTTTCGACAGCCGGTTCGCTGGAAATGATCGCCGGTATTGATCTGAAGACTTATGAAAGCCTTGGCGGGCCCTTTCATTACCTCGCTGGCGGACCGTTCCAGGGTCCCGACGATGCATTGGTGGACGAGCTGTTCGCCAAAGCCAAGCACATTAAAGTCGGCGACACGATTGAGATCCTGAACCACAACTTCCGCGTGGCCGCCATCGTGGAGCAGGGCAAAGGGGCGCGAAAGTTTGTCCAGATTGGGATCCTGCAGGACTTGATCGGCGCGCAAGGCAAAGCTTCGATTTTTTATTTGAAGCTGGACAATCCCAACAACGCCGATCTGGTGGTAGATGAAATCAAGCACGTTCCGGGGATGGAACGTTACGTTGCCGTTTCGATGTCGTACTATCTCTCCATGATGAATCCCAGCACGTATCCGGGACTGTCCAGCTTCATTGATGTGGTGATCGGAATTTCCGTGATTATCGGATTCATCGTGATTTTTCAGGCCATGTATGCCGCAGTCATGGAGCGCACGCGCGAGATTGGCATATTGAAGTCCCTCGGTGCTTCCAAGCTCTACATCGTCAACGTGATTCTGAGAGAGACGATCATGCTGGCGCTGGCTGGAATTGTGGTGGGAGTCCTGTTCAGCCTGGCGGCTCGCGTGGGCATTGTGCACCGTTTGCCACTGCTGCGAGTGATCGTGACCGGCGGCTGGATATTGAAGGCGACGATCATCGCCATCATCGGCGCTATTTTCGGAGCGCTCTACCCTGCCTACAAAGCCGCGCAGAAAGATCCGATCGATGCGCTGGCCTACGAATAACGTGGTGAGCAACAAAGTGACCAGGTGTTGAATTGCACCGCTGAAAGTGCAATTGTGGAATGCCGGGAATTGCTAGTAACTACTTTGAGAACAGTCCCTTCCGTTGACAACCTCGATAGCCTACGTTATCTTTAAAACTTCGGTAGTTCTGCGGTTGCCCGCCTGATACCCCGCGCGTTCAGCGTAAGGGGGGAACTCAGCGGTCTTCTTTGCGTTTTTATTATCTGGGAGATTTCTGATGTCAACCTATTTCCCTAAAGAGGGGGAAATTGCGCGCAAGTGGTACGTGGTGGATGCTTCTGGGCAGGTTCTGGGCCGGTTGGCCTCCCAGGTTGCCCACATTCTGATGGGCAAAGCGAACCCGAAGTACACGCCGTTCCTCGATACCGGCGATCATGTCGTCGTCATTAACGCCGAGAAGGTGAAAATTACAGGCATGAAAGCGGAGCAGAAGAAGTACCAGCATTACACGGGCTATCCGGGCGGACTGCGTACAGAAGATTTGCGCAAGCGTTTTGCCCGTAAGCCGGAGTTGGTCATCGAAGATGCCATCGTGCGCATGCTGCCCAAGACCAAGCTTGGCCGCCACATGGCGAGCAAGCTGAAGATTTATCGTGGTGAGAAGCATCCACATCAGGCGCAGAAACCGGAAGCGCGGGTGCTAGCGTAGTTTTTCTGTTGAGACGGAGCTTGCCCCGTCTCAGACGCGATTTGAGTGTGTAAAAAGAAAGACGCGGCTGAGCCGCGTCTCTACAATAAAGGACTTGAATGGCTGAATTGGTTCAATATTACGGTACGGGACGCCGGAAGTCTTCGGTGGCCCGCGTCTACTTGCGTCCGGGAAGCGGCGAGTTTAAGGTAAATGGGCGCGCTTTCGAGCAATACTTCGTCACCGAGTCGCAGCGCTCAAGTGCGCGCCAGCCCCTGCTTTCCACGGAAACCGCCGCCAACTTCAATGTATTGGCGAATGTATCCGGCGGCGGTGTAAACGGTCAGGCAGACGCGGTGAAGCTAGGTCTGGCACGGGCACTGATTCTGTTTAATGCTGAGCTGCGCGCAAAACTCAAGGGCGAGGGCATGCTAACGCGCGACTCTCGCGGCAAAGAACGCAAAAAGTACGGACAGAAGGGCGCAAGAAAGCGCTTCCAGTACTCGAAACGGTAAGAAGCAGGTTTCAAAGTTTCAGAGGTATCAAGGTTTCAAGTGAAGAAGGTTGACACTTTGAGACATTTGCAACCTTGAAACCTTGTCTTTGGTGTTCAATTCTTCCTGTGCCTCGCGGCGCGGGGACGGGAATGGCAATCGGGAGCGGCCGCAAGGCACGCGAACGATGCAGACTAAATAAGGAGGTTGATTGGCTAACATCACCATGAAAGAGCTGCTCGAAGCGGGCGTCCACTTCGGGCATCAGACCAAGCGCTGGAATCCCAAGATGAAGGAATACATCTTCGGCGAGCGCAACGGGATTTACATTATTGACCTGCAAAAGACGCTGAAGATGTTCAAGGAAGCGTCGAAATTTGTGCAGGATCTGGCCGCCGAAGGCAAAATCGTGCTCTTCGTGGGTACCAAGCGCCAGGCGCAGGACGCGATTGCTGAAGAAGCGCAGCGTTGCGGGATGTTCTACGTCAACCAGCGCTGGCTGGGCGGGCTGCTGACCAACTGGGTCACGGTGCAAAAGTCGGTGAAGCGGCTCAAAGAACTTGACGACATGGCGACGGATGGCCGTTACGAGTTGCTGCCCAAGAAGGAAGTCATCAAGCTGGAGCGCGAGCGCAAACACCTGCAGGCCAATCTGGCGGGCATTAAAGAAATGTCACACCTGCCGGACTCAATTTTCGTTATCGATTCCAACAAAGAGCAGATCGCAGTGCGCGAGGCGCGCAAGCTGGGCATTCCCGTGGTCGCTGTGGTTGATACCAATTGTGATCCGAGCGAAGTGGATTATGTGATTCCCGGCAACGACGACGCGTTGCGCGCGATTCGCTTGTTTGCCTCCAAAATTTCCGATTCGATCGCGGAAGGCGCGCAAGTCGCGACCGACAAGCAGACTGCCGAACTGGCCGCTGCCGCCGGAGCAGCCAAACAGGCTGAGGCTGCGGCGGCGGAAGCACCGGCCGAATCCGGTGCCCTGGAAGAGGCGGCAGCTTCCGATGGCACGGGCGAAGATATCAGCATGGAAGACGTGCTGGGTGGCGGCAGGCGCAAGCAGGCAGCCTCTGCCTCGGAAGACGCGGACGTGCCGGAAGTCGAGACCCGCACGTACTGAGGCTTTGCTGGCCAGTCGTCAGCCAACCAAGCATGATCTGAAGGGACGACAGAAGGCCGAAATTTGGACCCGCGTGCGCAGCTTCCGCGCGGGTCAAGTTTTGTGGGAACGATTTCCTGGCTGGGTGGGCCCGCCCGGACCGCATCAAACCCGGGGCGGATGCATCAAATTAAAGAGAGTCATAGCAAATGAGCACAAGTACAGTGAATATTTCCGCGTCGCAAGTGAAAGAGCTCCGGGAAAAGACCGGAGCACCCATGATGGATTGCAAACAGGCACTGACGGAAGCCAAAGGTGACCTCGACCAAGCGGTGGTGTTGCTGCGCAAGCGTGGCGTTTCTGTTGCCGCCAAGAAGGCGACCCGCGTTACCAGCGAAGGCTCGGTGGCCAGCTACATCCATGCCGGTGGGAAGATTGGCGTGCTGGTGGAAGTGAACTGCGAGAGCGATTTTGTCGCCCGCACCGAAGACTTCAAGGAACTGGTGCATGACATTGCCATGCACATTGCGGCTTCCGATCCGAAGTTCATCCGCAAAGAAGACGTCACGCCGGAAGCGTACGAGCGGGAGAAAGACATCTACCGTTCGCAGGCAGCCGCAACGGGCAAGCCTCCGCAAGTGGTGGAAAAGATCGTCGAAGGCAAGATGAGCAAGTTCTACGAGGAAGTCTGTCTTTATGAGCAGCCCTTCATCAAAGACCAGACGATTTCGATCTCGCAACTGATTGCGGCCAAGATCGGAAAGCTCGGTGAGAATATAGCGGTACGCCGCTTCGGACGATTCAAAGTAGGCGAGGCCGGCGAGACAATTGCGGTCAGCAAGCCGGAACCAAAGGCAGAGTAAGATCAGGTTTCAAGGTTCCGCAAGTTTCAAGGTTTTCAAAGTGGTGTTACTCGGTGTCTGCTTTAATTGAAACCTTGCAACCTTGAAACTTTGCAACCTGGAGATTAAATGTCTACTCCGATCTTCAAACGGATCCTTCTGAAGCTCTCTGGTGAGGCCCTGGCGGCCAGCCAGGGATTCGGCGTGGATTCCTCCCGCATTCACGAAATTGCCGCCGAGCTGGCCGACCTACACTCACTCGAAGTTCAGATTGCTATTGTGGTCGGCGGCGGCAACTTCTTCCGCGGCGTCGCCGAGCAGGCGCGCGATATGGACCGCGTTTCTGCCGATCACATGGGCATGCTGGCCACCGTGATCAACGCGCTCGCCCTGCAGGATGCACTCGAGAAGCAAGGCGTCTACACGCGCGTACAGTCGGCCATCGAGATGAACCAGGTGGCCGAGCCTTTCATTCGGCGTCGTGCCATCCGTCACCTCGAAAAGGGGCGTATCGTCATCTTCGCCGGAGGCACCGGCAATCCCTACTTTTCTACGGACACTGCCGCCTCGCTGCGCGCCATGGAGATCAAGGCCGACGCGATCCTGAAAGCAACCAAGGTAGATGGCATCTACGATGCCGACCCCATGCTGGTGAAGGACGCCAAGAAATTCAATGAAATCACCTACATGGACGTTCTCAAAAAAGGTCTCAAGGTGATGGATGCCACCGCCATCTCACTTTGCAAAGAAAACAATCTGCCCATCATCATCTTCAACCTGAACCAGCGCGGCAATATTCGAAAAGTGCTGACTGGAGAGAAGATTGGGTCGTTGGTAAGCGCTTGAAATCTGCTGCGCTCTACAAGGATCCGAGACCAGCGCCTTCTCCAGTTCAGATTGAAGTCTTTCCGATTTTCATAAAGCGAGTATCCGGGCCGAAAGATGCTCAAAGCACAGCCGGCTTTGAACCCGGGTTTATAATGCAAAGTTTTGATTCCGGCATTCTACGGAGCTGACGATGGCTCAACCTAGCATGGCTGCAACTCCTGGTCTGAAGGAAATTTACGTCCAGCTAAAGGCACGCATGGACAAGGCAGTGGAGGATTTCCGCAAGGCGATGGCAGCCACGCGCACGGGGCGAGCGTCTGTGCACATGCTGGATAGCGTCAATGTGGACTACTACGGTTCGCAAATGCCGTTGAACCAGATCGCGCAGGTGCACGCGCCGGAAGCCCAGTTGATCACGGTTCAGCCGTTTGATCCTTCTTCTTTGACTTCGATCGAAAAGGCAATCCGCACCGCAGACCTGGGGTTGAACCCGATGAACGACGGCAAGATCATCCGGGTTCCCGTGCCACCGCTTACCGAGGAGCGCCGCCGGGAGATGGTAAAACATCTTCACAAGGTGCTGGAAGAACATCGCACGGCAGTTCGCAATATTCGGCGGGATGGCAACGAAGCCATTAAGAAGGCGCTCAAGGACAAGAAAATCACCGAGGACCAGGAAAAGCGTGCGCTGGATGAAATTCAGAGGTTGACCGATGACGAGATCAAGAAGATGGATGAGATGAGCAAGGCGAAAGAAAAGGAAGTGATGGAGGTGTAGCTAAATCGTTGGTCTCTGACACGTGCCGCGCGAGTGCGCGGCTTTTATTTTGGGTTGCTATCGGCTGCCGTTCCGAAGCAGGAAAGCAGCAATCGTAGTAACCCTGTGCCTCCGTCGTGAATTGATCTTATAATTCCAAAATCATGAAGAAGGTCGTCCACGCCGCTTGCCCGCACGACTGTCCTGACGCCTGCGGAGTTTTGATCACTGTAGAAGAAGGGCGTGCGACGAAGATTCAGGGCGATCCATCGCATCCCGTTACGCGCGGTTTTCTTTGCGCCAAGGTCGCCAAGTATCTTGACCGGGTGTATTCGCCGGAACGGGTGCTTTATCCCATGCGGCGCGTGCGGCCCAAGGGGCCTCTGGGCAGGTCAGACGGGCCATCGTCCGGACTGCGGAGCGTTGCTCCGCCAGGACGGCCGGGGCCGGCTGTCCCTACACGGCCCGAAGCAGCCCAGGCATTTCAGCGCATTACATGGGAGGAGGCGCTCGAGGAAATCACCTCGCGGTTTGAGAGCATCGTCGCGGAGTTCGGCGGCGAGGCGATTCTTCCCTACTCATACGGTGGCACAATCGGCGTGCTGAACGGGGCTTCGATGGACCGTCGCTTCTTTCACCGGCTGGGTGCCTCGCAGTTGGCGCGCACGATTTGCTCGATGGCGGGCGAGGAAGGTTTGAAGTCCGTCATCGGTATCAAGATGGGCACCGAGCCCGAGCAGTTCCGTCGCTCCCGCTACATCATCGCATGGGGCGCGAATATTCATGGCAACAACGTACACCTTTGGCCCTTCATCGAAGAAGCGCGGCGGGCCGGCGCGAAGCTGGTGGTCATCGATCCCTACCGAACCCGCACGGCAAAGTGTGCTGACTGGTATCTGCCAATCAATCCGGGCACGGATGCGGCCCTCGCTTTGGGGATGATGTACGTCATCATCAACGATGGCCTCCATGATTCCGATTACGTTGCGCGGTACACAATTGGTTTCGAGCAGCTGCGGCAGAAAGTGCAAGAGTATCCGCCAGAAAAAGTCGCGCAGTGGACGGGCATTACCTCGGCTGACATCGTCAAGCTGGCGCGCGAATATGCGACCGCTCGGCCTGCGGTGATTCGCCTGAACTACGGCGTGCAACGGTCCGAAGGCGGCGGCATGTCCACGCGAACAATAGCCATGCTGCCCTGCATCACTGGATCGTGGAAGGAGGTTGGGGGAGGGCTGCAGCTCTCTACCAGCGGCGCCTACGGATTGAAACGCGAAGCGCTTGAGGGTACTGAATTGATGTTGACCTCGCTTGGGCGACCGGCGCGGGTTGTGAACATGGTGGAGTTAGGGAAGGCGCTCAACAGTCTCGACGAGCCTCCCATCAAGGCGCTCTTTGTCTACAACTCCAATCCCGCAGCCGTGTGCCCTAATCACAACGAGGTGATACGCGGTTTGCAGCGGCCTGACCTGTTCACGGTGGTTCATGAGCAGTTCTTTACTGACACAACCGATTATGCCGATATTGTTCTCCCGGCGACGACATTCTTCGAGCAGAAGGATCTGCAGGCCGCTTACGGGCACTATTACCTGCAGGTCTCAAATGCTGCGATTGAGGCTTTGGGCGAGTGCCGGTCGAATGTCGAGGTATTTCGAAGTTTGGCGCAGAATATGGGGTTCACGGAAGAATGTTTCCAACAGACGGTGGATGAGATGATTGATGTTGCTTTGGGTGCTGACAACCCTTGGCTGCACGGAATCAGTCGCCACAGATTAGAGCGGGAAGGTCATGTGAGGCTGAACTTTGACGGAGCGGAATTTGCAGAACAGCCGGCAGGAGCCGAGCCCACGCAAGCAGGAGGGGGCAAAGCGTTTCTGCCCTTCGCCCAAGGCAAGTTCCAGACCGCGAGTGGAAAAGCTGAGCTTTACAGCGAAGCGCTCAAGTCGCAAGGGTTGGATCCCGTAGCTTCATTTACGCCGCCGGGTGAATCGCGAAATAGCGATCAAGCTAAGGCCTTTCCTTTGGAATTGCTCGCCCGCAAAGCCGACAATTTCCTTAACAGCACCTTCTCCAATATTCCATCTGTCCGAGAGATGGAACAGATCGGCCTGCTGGAAATGAATGCGGCTGATGCCACACCGCGAGGCATCGCTGATGGCGACACCGTTCGGGTCTTCAATGCGCGTGGCGAAATCCTGCTTCGCGCCCGGGTAAATGGCGCCGTGCAGGCCGGGGTGGTTTCCGGCCAGCTGAATTGGGCCAAGCTGACGCCGGGTACCCGCAACATTAATGTTCTAACCTCGGAAAAACTTACTGACATGGGCAACTCGGCCACCTTTTATTCCGTCTTGGTTGAGGTGGAGTCTTTTAAGTCTTCCTGCTGAGGTGGATTTGGACGCTCCGTATTGCTCTACCGTATAATTGCCGTTTTCCTTAACTCCTAGAAGCTGAGGTAGTAGCGATTCTTCGTTCTCATCAGGAAAGCCCTGCCTCGCGGCCGTACGCCCGGTTGGGGCCCGCGGGGGGGCCGGGAGTAACGAAGAGCGGGTACGCCACCCGTTCCGGCTTACTCTCCGTTCCAGTTTTCCTTTCACGTCCATGGCCCGGAATTCGTTTTCGTCCCGCTCGCTGCCGCCAGCGCATCTTATTGTTTCTCCTGGTGATGCTTGCATTTTTTTGTCCCCAAAGTTGGGCACAGCAAGACGTGATTACGCGCATCGAGATCCACGGGAACCGGCGCATTCCTGCAGAAACGATCAGAGCCCGTATCTTTACGCGGCCCGGCGACATTTATGACCCTGTGGCCCTCGAGCGCGACTTCAATTCCCTCTGGAACACCGGTTATTTTGAAGATATCAAGTTTGAACGCGAGCAGACGCCGAAGGGCTGGGTCATCCACGTCTATGTCAAGGAACGGCCCACCATTCGCGAGATCAACTACGTGGGCTTGAGCTCCGTCTCTACCAGCGATGTGCTGGACCGCTTCAAGGAGCGCAAAGTAGGACTTTCGGTGGAGAGTCAGTACGATCCTACAAAAATTAAAAAAGCCGAGGTCACCGTGAAGGAGCTGTTGTCGGAACACGGGCGGCAGTTTGCCACCATCCGCACCGAGGTCCGGCCCATCCCCCCGGCTGCGGTAGGCATTACCTTCGTGATCAGGGAAGGACCCAAGGTTAAAGTTGGTAAGATCAAGTTTGTCGGCAACAAGCACATAAATAGCCGCGTGTTGCGCGGGGCCATGAAGAATCTTCGGCCCATCGGGATTCCCCATTCCATCTTTCTGGAAAACCTGTTCTCCAAGACTTACGACGCGACCAAGCTGAATGAAGATGTGGAGCGCGTCCGGGCTGAATACCAGAACCGCGGATATTTCAAAGTTCTAATTGAAGATCCCAAGACTGAGATCCATGACACGGGCCACACCGGATTTCATGTTCCTCTCATCCAGCATGGGCCGGGGAAAGCGGTTGACATCACTCTTCCGATTGAGGAGGGCGACAGGTACCGCCTCGACCACATATCTTTTAAGGGCAACAAAGCGGTGCCCAACCAGAGGGCGCTCCGCGGCTTGTTTCCTATCAAAGACGGCGAGATCTTCAGCCGCGAAAAGATTGCCAAAGGGCTCGATAACCTCCGCGACGCCTACAGCGAGCTGGGGTACATCAACTTCACTTCGGTGCCTGACACGAAATTTGATGATCAAAAGAAGCTGATTTCTCTGGAAATCGACGTGGACGAAGGCAAGCAATTTTATGTACGCCGCATCGAGTTTCAGGGGAATACCACCACGCGCGACAAGGTCATCCGCCGCGAAATTGCGCTCGAGGAAGGCCAGGTTTACAACGGCCGCTATTGGAAGCTGAGCCTGCTGCGGCTCAACCAGCTTGGATATTTCGAACAGTTGAAACCGGAGGATCCCAACACCACCGAGCGCAAGCTCGATGAGAAGAACGGCTTCGTCGACCTCACGCTGAAAGTGAGAGAAAAAGGCAAGAACAGCATCGGGCTGACCGGGGGCGTGAGCGGATTAGCCGGTGCCTTTATCGGAATCAGCTACACCACCAACAACTTCCTCGGTCTGGGAGAGACTCTTCAGGTGCAGGCCAGCATTGGAAACCGGCAGCGTGATTTGCTCTTCGGCTTCACCGAGCCTTACATGTTTGATCGTCCGCTGCAGCTTGGCTTCACGGTTTACACACGCAAGTTCAATTTCGATCAGGCGCAGCAACTTTCCATTCTTTCCGGGCAGAAATTGAACCTGCCTTCGCCCTTCCTGCAGAATTTACAGAACTACACGCAGTCGAGCGCAGGGTTCACGACCTCGCTGAGCTATCCTCTGCACCGGTCGTTCAAGCGTGTGGGTATTACCTACTCTTTTGACCGGTCTTCGTTGGTCGCGGTGAGTAATGCGTCTCAAATTCTTTTCCAGAACCTGGCGTTCCGCGGCATTTCCGGTCCCAATTCGTTGAGCGGAATTATCACTAGCTCGATACTGCCGAATTTCTCGTTCAGCACTCTGGACGCGGCCTATGCTCCGCACAGCGGCAAGAGCCTCTACTTTGGAGGTCAGATCGCGGGGTTGGGGGGAACCGTGAAGTCCATTCGCCCAATCATTCAGTACAAGCAATTTTTTCCGGTACAGAAACGGCGCAATACCGTCGGGATAAATTTCCAGGGCTCTTTCATGACTGGTTATGGCGGGCTGGTGGCCCCACCTTTTGAACGCTTCTATCTGGGAGGCGAAACGGATCTGCGCGGCTTCGACATTCGTTCCGTTTCCCCTGTTGCTTTCCTGGCTAATAAGGCCGTTATTCCTCTGGTGAATCCGGACGGCTCGGCAGTGCCAAAGGATCCAAGGAATCCGCGAGCGGGTCCGTATACGATTCCCATTCCTATCCAGCAGATCGTATTCCCGGGCGGCGACTTGAGCCTGGTCAGCAACGTTGAATACCGCATCACCATCGTGGGACCGGTGGCGCTCGCCCCGTTTATGGACGTGGGCGTAGTTCCGATACTTCGGCAATCGCAATTGAGAATTGCATCTGGCCAACTGAACGATATCAACAACACAGTATTCGGATGTCCTGCGTTAGACGTGGGGCTGAACTGCGTTGGCGGATCCAAGGGTAACCCAGTAAGCGGACAGCCATTCTCACCCTTCCTGACGCCCGTATCAGGAACGAATTGGACACCACGCATGTCGACCGGCCTGGAGCTGCAGATGATGCTGCCGGTTATCAATGCCCCATTCCGCATTTACTGGGCTTATAATCCACTGCGCCTGAATACGAGGACGTCTTCCCCCGTTCCGATTACCCGTGACATGTTCCCGGCTGGGGCGGCGGGTGACTTTACCTATCAGGAGGCGATCGGCTCCTTCGGGACGGGATACACTCTTCGTGAGCCCAGGAAGACCTTCCGATTCACTGTGGCGACGACGTTCTAAGGGCGGTCTCCCGGCAAAAGGGGCGCGTTTGACGCTGAGGCGATGCTGTTCGTATAATCACGCTATCCACGCCTGAAATTTGAGCAATCGGGGTGGCGACCACGCCTCTTCAGGGTTCTTTGGCGGTGGTAAACCTAACCGGTTGCCGCGAATGTCTGAGTAAAGGCCAGGTAGTTCGTGGCACGGCCCAGCGTTGCCTGCAGAAGACATCTGGGTAAATTTCCGAAACATTTTTCAAGGAGTTCAAGCGATCCGATGACAAGCAAGTTTGTGAGATTTCTTCTCGCCATGGCGTTTGCGGTTTCTGTCGCAGCCCTGGCGCAAACCGGCACTGCCGCTGCCTCTCCTGCGCCTGCATCGCCGGCGCCGGCCTCTGCTCTGCCAGCAGCACCGTCTGCTGCCCCGTCCGCCCCTATCGTGGCGGGAACAGGAACGAAGGTTGGAACCATTAACATTGAGCAAGCGATTTTTGCCACCAACGAAGGCCGCCGTGATTTCGAAGCTTTGAGCAAGAAGCTGGAACCAAAGCAGACTGAACTCAAGGGCAAGAATGACGAAATCGAGTCGCTCAAGAAACAGCTCAACGCTCAGGGCGATAAGCTCAACGAGGACTCGCGCGGGGGTCTGGTGAAGCAGATCGAGGCCAAGCAGAAGGTCCTCGACCGCGACGTTCAAGATGCCCGGGAAGAGGCCCAGAACCAGCAGAACGAAATTGCGCAGCGCATCCTGCAGAAGATGGCGCCAGTGCTGGTCAAGTATGCTGGAGATAATGGCTTCGGCATAATTATCGATACGTCGCAGCCTTGGCCTCAAGGCCCCGTGGTCTGGTGGGGACCGTCTGTTGACGTGACTAAGCAAGTGGTCGACGCGTTCAACGCGCAATCCGGCGTGCCAGCTCCGACCACGACAGGCGGCGCAAAACCAACAGGAACCAGGGCGCCGGGGACCAGTCCACTTACCAAGCCCGCAACCCCGCCTCCTGCCAAGCCGCAAACGGGTGCGCCTCCGAAGTAAGTGCGACACCTGAACTCCGCAAAAAGTTCCTAAAAGGCCGCGTTCACACGCGGCCTTTTTTCTTTCAACCACGCGCGAATCGGCGTGTTGCCGGTGTCCTTAGCAGTATCACTGAGCTTTGCCTGGAGGACACCATGTTTGCCGACTCGCTTAATTTTGCATGGGACAACCGCTCCCATCGTGGCTGGACAACTGCCGCCTCCTTTGCCGCACAGATACTGGGTGTTGGAGTTCTGTTTCTGTTGCCGCTGGTCTACACACAAGGACTCCCACAGTTGCAGCTGCTTGGTCCGCTGATTGCACCTGCCCCGCCGCCGGGACCACCCCGCGATTTGGGACACGTACACTCCACAAATAGACCCCAGAGTAACCTGGCAAATGGCATCGTGATCGTCCCGAGGGAAATGCCGATCGGCGTTCCGAGGATCGTGGAAGACTCTGCCCCGCCGCAAGCCGGCGAGATCGGCATTCCATTCGGCACGGGCGATCGTTGGAGTCGAAATTCGGTCCTGAATTCCATTGCCAGCGCTAATGCAGGTGCTCTGCCGCCTCCACCGGCCCCCACCGCACGCCCGCCCCGGGTTTCCCGAATGATGGAAGGAAACCTGGTTCACAAGGTACAGCCGGAATACCCAGCGGCCGCCAAAGCAGCCCGCATTCAAGGTGCAGTCGTGCTCCGGGCAATCATCAGCAAAGATGGCAGCATTGCGAATTTGCACGTGCTCAGCGGACATCCCATGCTGGTGAAATCTGCCATCGACGCGGTGAGTCAATGGCGATACCGCCCGTATTACCTCAACGGCGATCCGGTTGAGGTGGAGACGCAAGTGACAGTCAATTTTGTGCTCGCAGGCGGTTAGCAGAATTGTTCTCAGGGAGCGCAGGTGTGGTTGCGGCTGGGGAGACAAGAGAATGGCACTGTCGTAACCTCCGTGTCGGCAGAGTCTCTGGATATAATCGCAAATAAGTGGTCACCACAATTCTGGAACGAAAAATCCGCCACGCAACTCGGCCCACCTGGGCGGAGGTATCCCTGGGTACGCTGCGGCGAAATTTCCGCACCGTGCAGAAGCACGTGAGTAGCGAAGTTACAGTCTGCGCCGTCGTGAAGGCCGATGCTTATGGCCATGGCGCGGTGGAATGCGCGCGTGCCCTGGAAGCCGAAGGCGCGAACTGGCTTGGCGTCACTTCGCTTGATGAAGCAATTCCCCTGCGTGAAGCGGGTATTCAAGCCCACATTTTATTGATGACCGGGTTCTGGCGTGGCGAAGAAGAAGAAATCATTCGCTTGCACCTGACGCCCACGATTTGGGAACGGTGGCAAGTGGAGTCGCTAGACCAGGCCGCCGCTAGTCTTCGAGTCACTAATCAACCCGTTCACCTTAAGCTGGACACCGGTATGGGGCGACTGGGAGTGCCGGTGGAAGATTTGCCGGGAATCTCTTCTATTCTGAAAGCATCGTCGAACTTGAGGTTTGAAGGACTCTCCACCCATCTGGCTTCTTCGGAAGTGCTGGATGCGCCGTCAGTAACCGAGCAGTTGAGAATATTTGCGGAAGCGAGAAAATTCTTGCGTGCCCGCGGCCTGCAGCCGGTGCTGGTACACGTCGCGAATACGGGCGGTGTCATCTCCCGACGGGAAAGCTGGAATAACATGGTGCGGCCGGGCATCGCATTGTTCGGATACTATCTGCCATTCCAGCGCGCGGGAAGAGAAGTCGGTGGAAGTGCATTACAATTGGCCGTCAAGCCGGTGCTGACCTGGAAAACGCGCATTCTTTCCTTACGCGATACCGGTCCCAATCAGGCGCTGGGATATGGGGGCACCTACGTTACGAAGGCTTCGGCAAGTATTGCCGTGCTGCCGGTCGGCTATGCGGATGGTTTGAATCGCCAGCTTTCCTCGCGAGGAAAAGTCATTGTGCGCGAACACTACGCGCCCATTGTCGGCAGAATCTCTATGGATCTGACGCTTGTGGATGTGACCGGGATTGCTGGTGTCACCGTCGGAGATGAAGTTGTCCTGCTGGGCTCTTCTGACGGACTCAGGGTAGATGCCCGCGAGCATGCCGAGATCGCCGGCACCATTCCCTACGAAATCCTGTGCAATATCTCCAAGCGAGTGCCGCGGAAATACAGCAACTAGCAGTTAGCGCTAAATGCGAAGTGGGAAGCGCTAAATGCTGATTTTCCCCTCTCACTGCCTGAGCACTGCACCGCTCCTGATGCTCTGCTATATTCACTGAAAGCCCATGCCCACCCGCTACGCACAATGGATGTACGACTGGGAAAACCGGCTGACGTCGGTAGACAACAACCGCGTGGTGCGCCCGCTCGATTGGGGAGTGGAGTGGGCGAATGATTGGCCGTGCCGCGATAATGTGCGCGCGGGCCAGAGCCCTGCAGATCCCGAGGAGTTTTTTGCCGATTACAACCAGAGAATCATCGCCGCGAGCGACGAATTTTACTCATACTGCACGCCTGCGGATTTCCGCCTGGAGCGCCGCGAGATCCAGGTGTTCAGCACTCGTGAAGTTCCGGATATTCGGCTCGAAAAGAAAGTTCGAGGCACGTACTCTGACTTTCTTCGTTTTACTTCACCCGTGCGCACTCCGTATCCGGAGAATAACCTGGTCAATGCGCGCTGGTTCCCGGCGCGGGGACGAAGAGCCGTGGTACTGCTTCCGCATTGGAACGCCGATGCCATTGCATATACCAGCCTGTGCCGCGTGCTGAACTGGCTAGGTATTGCAGTGTTGCGGCTGAGCATGCCTTATCACGATATCCGCATGCCGGCCGAGACCAAGCGTGCCGACTACGCTGTCTCGGCCAACATCGGCCGGACGCTCGATGCAGTTCGCCAAGGGGTTGTCGACATCCGCTGCTGCCTGGATTGGCTGGAACAACAGGGGTACAAGCAATTGGGAATTGCCGGTACGAGCCTGGGTTCATGTTACGCATTCATCGCCAGCGCGCATGATGCACGCATTCGCGCCGCCGCCTTCAACCATGCATCCACGTATTTTGCTGACGTAGTTTGGCACGGTCAGACCACTCGCCATATCCGCGAGGGACTGGAAGCTCAGATTGACCTGGATCGTCTACGAAAAGTTTGGCTGGCCATTAGCCCGGCGGTCTACTTCGACAAGTTTTCCCGCAATCCGAAGCGCTCCCTGGTCATATACGCGAAGTACGACCTCACATTCCTGCCGGAATTTTCACGCCAGGTCGTAGCCGATTTCCAACGCCACAGGCTTGATCACAAAGTGGTCGCTCTGGCTTGTGGTCACTACACGACCGGCGAAACCCCTTACAAATACATTGATGGGTGGCAACTGGCCTCATTTTTCCGCACTGCATTTGAGGCGTAGAATAAGGTGAGTAGCAGGCATCAAG
>Ga0209577_10001405_pt1 | contig 23900 bp, 21 predicted proteins | sample GraSoiAngelo_109_FD_185874 | JGI IMG/M metagenome (GOLD analysis project Ga0209577, IMG submission 185874) | Grasslands soil microbial communities from the Angelo Coastal Reserve, California, USA - 14_0903_12_20cm (SPAdes) (version 2) | ecosystem: Environmental > Terrestrial > Soil > Grasslands...
CAGGGCGCCGGCGCGCGCAACCCGTTCCATCTCGGCGCGATCGACGCTCGACGGCCGCCAGAGGAGCTGCTCGAGAACCTCTTTCATCGTCGGCTGGTCGTAGACCTCTTCGATGAGGAGCATCATCCGAACGAACGCGTCGAGATCGTACGGATCATCGAGGTAGTTGAGGACGACGCGCGGCGCGGCTTCGGGATCGCGGCTCCGAAGGCGGACGGTTCCGCGGGACCGCGGCTTCATCACCATCCCCGCGACGACGAAGCCGTTCGGAGGGACGGGCGATCGCGTTCCCTCGCCGGTGAACGAGCCGAAGATGTGCAGGTCTTCTTCTCCGCGCTTCCCCTCGAACGACGTGCGCGCCATGACGCGCGCGATCAGCCGTTGATCGATCTCGTCGGGCTCGCGCGCGGTGGCGAGCAGCCCGAGCGCGGGGTGGTCGTGCAGGTTGTCGCCGACCGGCAGGTCCTGAACGAGATCGATGTCGTGCTCGCGAAGATGTTCCGCGGGGCCGACGCCGGAGCGCATCAGGATCGTCGGCGTCGCGAGGGAGCCTGCGGAGAGGATGACGAGATCGGTCTCGAGGATCTCCCCCGTGGTGAGCCCAACACCGACCGCTCGCCCGTTCTCGATCACGACGCGGTCGACAAGCGTGTCGGCGCGCAGCTCGAACGCGAGGAGCGGGCGCGCGATGGGCAGATACGTGATCAGCGTCGACTGCCGGACACCGTCGCGCGTGTTGCTCGCTTGCGCGCCCGTGCCGGTCGCGCCCGGCGCGTTCTGATCGGGCTCGTCGCCGAACATCGAGAGCAGCGACTCGTACACCGCGCGCGTGACCGGCTTGCAGTTCGCCGTGTCGATGCGCTCGACGTGGATCGGTCCCCCGTTTCCGTGATACGGCCTGTCGCCGAACTCCTTGTCGGTCTCGAAGCGGCACATGGCAGGCAGGCACGCGTCCCACGACCATTCCGGGATCCCCCAGCCATCGAGATCGGCGGGCTGCGGGCGCACCGCCGCCGCGGCGTTCGTAGCCGACGAGCCGCCGACGCACTTCCCACGGGGCAGCTCGATATCGCGATCACCTTCGCTGCGAAAGCCCCAGTCGTACTCGTAGACGGGGACCTTCACGTCGCTCGTCAGCAGCGCCGGCGGGTCGGACGGGAAGTCCGGTCCTGCCTCGAGGAGCAGGACGCGCGCGCCGCGTTGTGCGAGCCGCGTCGCAACGATCGCGCCGGCGGAACCTGCGCCGACGACGATCGCGTCGTGCCCCGGCATGTCAGAGCATCGACATCATCCCGCCGACCATCTCGGTCACGGGACTAACGACGCCGGGCTGCGTGATCACATTCACCACCGCCGGCTTGCCGGAGTCGATCGCGCGCCTGATCGCAGGCCCGACATCCTTCGCATCCTCGACGCGCTCGCCGTACCCGCCGAACGCTTCGGCGATCTTCTCGTAGGACGCGACGGAGAGCTCCGTGGCACCGGTCTGCTTCGCGAACTGCTTGCCTTGCTCGTGCCGGATGTTCCCCCAGGCGCCGTTCGTCGCGACAACGGCCGTGAACGGGAGCCCGTAGCGCGACGCGGTCTCTAGCTCCATCGCACCGAACCCGAATGAGCCGTCGCCGATGCACAGCACGACGTCTCGATCCGGCGCCGCCGCCTTCGCGCCGAGCGCGTAAGGAACGCCGACGCCGATCGTGCCGAGCGCGTCGTGCGTCGCGAGCAACGAACCCGGCCGGTACGCCGGGAATCGCGTGATCGCCCACGTGTGGATGTCGCCGCCGTCCGAGATCAGGATCGCCTCGCGGCCCGCTTGCGTCATCACTTCGTGGATCATGCGGCCCGGCGGGACCGGCGACCCTTCGAGCGGCGCGGTCTGCGCTTCCCACGCTGCACGCAGCTGTCCGCCGCCCTCCTTCGCCTGCGCGAGCCACGCATCCTTCGGCTTGCCGTCCCAGGCCTCGGCAAGCTGCTCAAGCACGACGCGCGCGTCGCCGGTGACGGCGACGTCCGGCATCCGGTTGAGGCCGATGTTCGTCGGTTCGATGTCGATCTGGATCAGCTTCTCGGTTCCGGCAAACAGCGGCGGGCCGCCCATCGTCACCGACGCGTCGAGCTTCGTCCCCACGAGCACAACGACGTCGGCCATCATGATCTGGAACCCGCCTTCGGACAGCGGCCCGAGCGAGACGTCCTCGCCGTCGGCGATCAAGCCGCGCGCGGCGTTCACGGCGGTGACGGGGATGCGCGCGCGCTCGGCGAACGCGCGCAATGCGTCGCCGGCACCCGACCAGAACGCGCCGCCACCGGCAACGATGATGGGACGCTCGGACTCGGATAAGAGCTGCAGTGTTTGTGCGAGCGCGGCCGGCGACGCGCCGGGCGGCTCGGGAAGAACGACCTTGCGCGGCTCCGCCGACGTCTCGCCCTTCAGCACATCGTGCGGCAGCTCGAGGGCGACGGCACCCGGCCGGCCGCCGACCATGCGGCGCCAGGCACGGTCGAGGTAGTCGCCGAGCCGGTCGGTGAGATACACCGTATCGGCGTACTTCGTTACGCCTTGCACGACCGCCACGCCGTCCATGTCTTGGAACGTTCCGGTGTGTCGCTTCGCCGTCGACGTTTTCCCCGAGAGCAACATGACCGGAGACCCAGATGTGTTGGCGACGGCGAGACCGGTGACCGCGTTCGTAACCCCGGGCCCGGCCGTTACTGTTGCAATGCCGGGGCGTCCCGTGACGCGCGCGAACGCCTCGGCGGCGAGGACGGCAGCCTGCTCGTGCCGGCATGCGATCACGTCGATGCCGGCGTCCGCCAGCCCGTCCAGAAGCGGCAAGACGTGCTCGCCGCTGAGTGCGAAGACGTGCGTTACCCCTTGTTCCTTAAGCCAATTCGCAGTGAACGTTCCGCCGTGCATGGCGTGCCTCCAGGTCGTCCGAAGACGTACACCTTCGCACGCGGCGCGCGCGCCAGTCCAAGGAACCGACCTTCCAGACGGCGGTTTCGGGGCGTGGGCACGCACGTTAGACTCGCCGGGATGCCGGTTTGCTCGAACTGCTCGCAGGACAACCCCGCCAACGCCCGCTTCTGCCTGAACTGTGGCAGCCCGCTCGCCGCTGCGCCGGCGAAAGGCGAGGAGCGCAAAGTCGTGTCGGTTCTGTTCGCCGACCTGGTCGGCTTCACGGCTGCCTCCGAGGCGGCCGACCCCGAAGACGTCCGCGCGCGCTTGCGCCCGTACCACCAGCGGCTCAAAGAGCTGATCGAGGTGCGCGGCGGCACCGTGGAGAAGTTCATCGGCGACGCCGTCGTCGGACTCTTCGGAGCTCCGATCTCGCACGAAGACGACGCCGAGCGCGCCGTCCGCGCCGCCCTGCGTATCCAGCAAGCGATCGATGAGCTGAACGAAGCGGACCCCGGCCTCGGGCTGAGCGCGCGCGTCGCGGTCAACACCGGCGAGGTCGTCGTCGCGTTGGGCGCGCGCCCGGAGCTCGGCGAAGGGATGGTCACCGGTGACGTCGTCAACACCGCGTCGCGACTGCAAGGCGTCGCGCCGGTCGGAGGCGTCGTCGTCGGCGAGACGACGCACCGCCTGACAAAGGACCTGTTCGACTACGAAGAGCTCCCGCCGGTAACGGTGAAAGGGAAGGCGGAGCCCGTGCGGCTGTGGTGGGCGAAGTCGCCGCGCGCGAAGTTCGGCTTGGAGACGGAACGGTATGCGAGCAGCCCGTTCGTCGGACGCCGGTACGAGCTGACGATGATGGAAAACCTCTACTGGCGCACGACGCGCGAGCAGTCGATCCAGCTCGCTACCGTCATGGGCGAGCCGGGCGTCGGCAAGAGCAGGCTGCTCAGCGAGTTCAGCGACTTCGTCGACGAGCTCGCGGAGATCGTGCAATGGCGCCAGGGCCGGTGCCTGCCCTACGGCGAAGGCATCACGTTCTGGGCGCTCGGCGAGCTGGTGAAAGCGCAGGCGGGGATCCTCGAGACCGATTCGCCGGCGCAAGCGGGCGACAAGCTGGCCGCCGCGCTCGGGCTTCTGATCCAAGACGAGACCGAGCGCGATTGGGTGCGCGCGCGCCTCGCCCCGCTCGTCGGCGCCGCGATCGAGCTGGATTCCACCGTCGAGCGGACCGAGGCGTTCACCGCGTGGCGCCGCTTCCTCGAAGCCCTCGCCATGCACCGAACGACGATCCTCGTCTTCGAGGACCTGCACTGGGCAGACGCGGCGATGCTCGATTTCATCGAGCACCTTGTGGAATGGGCCTCGGGTGTGCCGCTGCTCGTGATCTGCACCGCGCGCCCGGAGCTCTACGACTCGCACCCGGGGTGGGGCGGCGGCAAGCGGAACTCGACGACATTAGCGCTCTCTCCCTTGACGGCGGAAGAGACCTCCGACCTGATCGCAGGGCTGCTCCAGGAAACGGAGCTGCCGAAGAAGCTGCAATCGATGGTCGTCGAGCGGTCGGGTGGCAACCCGCTGTACGCCGAAGAGTTCGTGCGCATGCTGTTCGATCGCGGCGTCATCTCGCGGGAAGACGGCAAGCTACAGATCACTGCCGACCTCGAGGTCAGCGTGCCCGATACGGTTCACGCACTGATCGCCGCGCGTCTCGACACCGTTTCGGCTGCGCGCAAAGCGCTGCTGCAGGACGCCGCGGTCGTCGGCAAGGTGTTCTGGTCCGGCGCCGTCGCCACGATGGGCGACATGGCGGAGGAGGCCGCGAGAGCTGCGCTGCACGAGCTCGCCCGACGCGAGATCGTCCGTCCGGCCCGGAACTCGTCGGTGAAAGACCAAGCCGAGTACGCGTTCTGGCACGTCCTCGTTCGCGATGTCGCCTACGGCCAGATCCCCCGCGGGTCGCGCGCGCAGAAGCATCGCGCGGCGGCCGAGTGGATCGAGCAGACCGCCGGCGACCGCGTCGCCGATCAGGCCGAGCTGCTCGCGTACCACTACGAGCAGGCACTGGATCTTGCGCGCGCGTCGAGCCAGATGAGTGAAGTCCCGTATCTCGAAGAGCGCACGCGACACTTCTTCGAGCTTGCCGGCGACCGGGCGCGCGTTCTCGACATGGCCAGCGCGGCGCGCTACTACACGCGCGCGCTGGAGCTTGCCGCAGAGGACGACCCCAAGCGGCTCGACCTCGTGCAAAAGGTTTCGCACTCCTTGTTGGGGACGGAGGGCGCCGGCCCGGCGACCCCGATCCTGAGGAAGGAGGCCGACCTGTTCCGCTCGCGCGGCGACGAGGTCGCCCTCGGGGCCGTGCTCGTTCGTCTCGCCACGATGGTTCACTTCGAGGGCGACTCGGCGGAGGCCGACGCGCTCGGGAACGAAGGCTTGCGCATCCTGGAAGGCCAGCCGCCGGGTCGCTATCTCGCCGATTCGTACGTGATCCTCGCGGGCCAGAACCTCATCTCCGGCCGATCGCAGCAAGCCAGGGACCTCGCGCAGCGCGCGATCGACCTCGGAACGAAGCTCGGCATCGACTCGGCGGTCAACCGCGCGCTCGGATTCCGAGGCGCGGCGCGGTGCGATATGGGAGATGCCGGCGGCATCGAAGACCTGAGGAGAGGCCTCGACGCCGTCTTTGAGAAGGGCGAAACGGAGGCGGCGGGATCGTCGTACGTGAACCTCGGCGACGCGGTGTGGATCAACGAAGGTCCGATCGAAGGTCTCAAGGTGCATCGGGCCGGCATCGAGTTCTGCACACGGCGGGGAGCAACCGGCTCGGCGATGTGGGCGATAGCAGAGACGACCTGGATGCTCTACGACACCGGCGACTGGGATGAGGTGATAAGCGCGACCGACGAGGTCGCGGCGTGGGTTGATGCGGGCGGCACGGCGGCGACCGGAGCGGTCGCGCCGGCGTTCAAGGCACGCGCGCTCCTCCACCGCGGCAACGTGGCGGCGTCGGGTCAGATCATCCAGGACCTCCTACCGATCGTTCGGCGGATCGGAGATGCTCAGGTGCTGGCGCCCGCTTTGATCACCGCGGCGCTCTGGGAGCTGGCGGCCAAGAGCACATCTCGCGCGGCGCAGCTGGCGCACGAGTTCGTCGAGATCTCGGGTGACGTCCCCGTGTACGTGTGCTGGCAGTTGACGGATGCCGCGCGCATCTTCGTCGCTGCCGGCGAGACCGACACGGTTGCGGCGATCATCGACCGGGTTCGGCCGGGCCTTACGCGGGACCGATACGCCGTCGTCGCGGCGCGCGCGACTGTTGCCGAAGCCCGCGGCGATCTCGACCAGGCACTGGCCCTGTTCATTGAAGCCTCGGCCAACTGGGAGAGGTTCTCGATGCCGCTCGAGCACGCTTACGCCCTGTTGGGCGCCGGACGGTGTCTCGTCGCCCTTGGTCGAGCCGCGGAGGCCACGTCGCACCTCGAGGACGCGCGCTCTCTCTTCGGGTCGCTCGGCGCGCTCTCGCTCGTCGCAGAGGTCGACGCGGTCGTCCCCTAGTTTTCACCGGCGAGACGCCTCATCCGTAGAATCGCCGCGCGATGATCGACCAAGCCTTCCCTCGCCAAGAGGCGCGCGCGCGCCTGTTCGACGAGTACCGCGCGCGCGGTCTGTGGGGCTCGCGCACGTTCAACGACGTGCTTGAAGAAGGCTGTACCGTCACGTTCCCCGACCGGCGCTTCATCGTCGCGTCGCCCGACCGGCCGGCCGAGCTCACGTTCAAGGAGATGCACGATCGCGGCATCAAGTTGGCCGGTGCGTTGCACGCCCTCGGGCTCCGCAAGGGTGACGTGCTCGCGATGGAGATGCCGAACTGGATGGAGGCGTGCCTCACCTATCACGCCTGCGCGGCGCTCGGCGTCGTCGTCACGCCGATCATCCACATCTACCAAGCGAAAGAGGTCGAGTTCATCCTTCGCCAGTCGCGCGCGAAGGTCTTCATGGTTCCCGACAACTGGCGCGGCGTGGACTACCTCGCGATGGTGCAAGAGATCCGTCCGCGCCTCCCCGATCTCCAGAACGTGATCGTCGTCGGCGAGAAGGTTCCCGACGATTGCCTCTCGTTCGACGACGTGGCCGCGCGCGCAACGCCCGACTTCCCGCGCCCGGACATCTCGCCGGACGAGCCCCACATCCTCGCGTACACGAGCGGCACCACCTCCGACCCGAAAGGCGTCGTGCATTCCCACAACACGTTGCTGAGCGAATTGCGCGCGATCCACGCCGCATCCGGTGGCGGTCCTGAGGATGTGTTCCTGTGCCCGAACCCGATCGGCCACATCGCCGGCATCTACTCGGCGCTGATCGCACCGTTCATGCTCGGCTACAAGACCCTCGTCCTGATGGACGGCTGGGATCCGACGTGGGCGCTCCAGTTGATCCAGGAGCACCGCATCACGTTCACCGGCGGCGCGACGTTCTTCCTCGCGACGCTACTTAATGCGCCGAACTTCAAGGACTACGACACGTCGTCGCTTCGCGAGTTCGGACTCGGCGGCGCCGGCGTTCCGCCGACCTTGGTCGAGCAGGCCGCGGGTGTCGGCTGGTGGTCGATGCGCGCGTACGGCTGCACCGAGCATCCGTCGATCACGATGGGGACGAAGGACGACCCGCTGGAGAAGCGCGCGCACACCGACGGACGGCCGATGATCGACGTGGAGGTGCGACTGGTCGACGACGACGGGAACGACGTCGCACCAGGCGAGGAGGGCGAGGTCATCAGCCGCGGGCCGGACCAGTTCCTCGGCTACATGGACCCTGCGATGGACGCAGACGCCTTCACCGAGGACGGGTGGTTCCGCACCGGCGACATCGGACGCTTCGACGCGGAGGGCTACCTCGCGATCACCGATCGCAAGAAGGACATCATCATCCGCGGCGGCGAGAACATCAGCGCGCGCGAGGTGGAAGAGATCCTCGCCGAGCATCCGAAGGTGCAAGAGGCCGCCGTGACGCCGGTGTCGGACGAGCGCTACGGGGAGCGCGTGTGCGCGTTCGTCATCACACGCGAGAGCCAGCCGCTCACGCTGGACGAGGTGCTCGAACACTTCAAGGCGCGAGGCGTCGCGAAACAGAAGACGCCCGAGCGGCTGGAGATCGTCGACGCATTCCCGCGCACGTTGAGCGGCAAGGTGCAGAAGTACGTGCTGCGCCGCGGGATCGAAAAGCGCTAGCTAGCCGCGGAACCAGCTCCGCGGGTCCATGATGCGAACCATCCTGATCTCTTCTCGCGAAGGCGCTTCGATGACCTCCAGCGTGCGCGCCACCTGAAGCTTCCACCCGCAGCGCGCGATGCACTCGCGCGCGGCGCGGATCGGGTCGTCGCCGAAGACGCCGGTGAGGATCAGCTCGCCGTCCTTCTTGTGGAACACGCCCAGCGTGGACACCACGGCGCCGACGCGGTCACCGGGGCCGGTGATGTACGGCACCTGCTCTACGAATCGGCCCTTCGACTGCGCTGCGACGACGATCGACTCGGCCGCGCAGGTTACGACGTCGTTCGCTCCGCCCGACCCCATCAGCAGGGTTTCGCCGGGGATCTGCGTCGAGTTGATGTTCCCTTGCTTGTCGACCTGCGCTGCGCCCAGCGCCCCGATCGCGCGCGCGCGCCCACCGCCCATCACGATCCCCAGCGTGGTCTCGATGTCTGTCAGCATCGTGCACGTCGGGAAGTTGCGCTGGTTGAACAGGATCGGTTCGCCCGGTCGCGGCCAGTACCCGACGAGCCCCATCTCCGCGACGAGGTCGATCGGGATCTGCTCTTCTGCCAGGCCGTACGCGGCGAGCCACGCGGCCAGGTTCGCGACGCCCGCGCCGGCCAGCATCGCCGTGTAGCCGTTCGCACGGATGCGCGCGCGCAGCTCGCGCGCGGCGGCAACGACCGCCCACTCCACCGCGTTGGCCGGGGCGTCGATGCCGGTCGTGACCAGCGACTCTTCGAGCTCCGCGTAGAAGCCCTGCGGGTCGGCGCGGCGGCGCAAACGCGTGAATCGTTCGTGGCCGAGCTTCTTCACGTACGCCTCGTGCGTTCCGGGCTCGAGCACCCATTTGCGGATCCACGTGTCCATGGCGCTCGGATCGCGCGACGCCTTCTTGATGTCTGCCCAGAACTCGTAGTCTTCGCCGTACGCCGTGATGCCTTCCAGGCCGGTGGGGAGCAGGCCGCCCGGATGCGCGCCGAACGGCGCCTCGACGACCGCGCGCACCGCGGAAGCGGGGATCCTCGTCATGTGCGCGTGCGCGCGCACATACGACTGATCGACGATCTTGTCGACGGTTACGATGCAGCCCCGTCGTGCCGCGAGCGCGCCCCAGACGTTCTCCATCAGCGGCGGAGAGAACAGGACGTTCCCCTGCTCGTCGGCGGCCGGCGCGTGGAAGATCGACACGTCCGGCACCAGCGCGGGGATCATGACGGTCCCGTCCTCCATCACCTGGACGTCGTTGTCCTTCTCCATCGACGAGCCGGCGATCGATGAGGTCAGCGCCCACGGGTGGCCGCGCGCGCCGGCGGCCAAGCGCTGCACGAACGTGAGGATCGACCAGTGCTCGAACTCGATCCCGCCCGACATCCACGCACGCTGATACACGCCGTTCGGGCCCGGGGACATGTACGAGTCGCCCGACCACGAGGTGACGATCTTCGACGCGAGGCCCGCGTGAACCAGCGGCGCTTCCGGGCTCGTCATCTGGACCGCGAGCAGAGTCAGCCGCGGATCGGTGCCCCGGAACCGTCTGATCAACTCCCAGAACGCAGCGCTGCCCCGCGAGTGCGTGACACCGAGGTGAACCGCGTCGCCCGGCCGTACGTTGTCGGCGACGGCGTCCGCGAGCGCCATCACCTTCGAGCGCCCGCCCCGCGGCACCGTGAAGTGCCGATCGATCCAGCCCCGAAGCTCAGAGTTCATGCCGACGTGAGGCTACTGTAGGAACCGGTGTCGTGACACGAGTGGCGGGCGGCCGTCCCGGGCCCCCTATGATGAGCGCCGTGGCGAAGAAAGCGAAGTCCGTCCAGCAAGAACGCGTGATCGGCGAGCAGGGCGAACGCACCCGCGTGAAGCTGCTCGAGGCCGCGCGGCAAGTGTTCCTGGAGCGCGGGTATTCGGCCGCGCGCGTCGACGACATCACGCAGAAAGCCGGGACCAGCCACGGCGCCTTCTACCTATATTTCGCGAACAAGCAAGACGTGCTCGAAGCGCTCGCCGTCGCCACGGCGGACCATATGTACGCGCTCGCCGACGAGCTCGAGGGGATCGAGGTCGGGGAAGAGGGGTACGAGCAGCTTCGCGCGTGGGTCGAGCGGTTCGTCGACGAGTACGAGCGCCACTCCCCCGTCATCAACGCCTGGATCACCGCGGAGATGGAGGACAGCCGGTTCGATCAGCTCGGCCGGGAAGTGCTCGGACAGTTCGCCGGCCGCATCGCACACGCGATCGCCCGCGGCGTGGACGCCGGGCTCCGTCATCCGGTCGATCCGGGCACCGCGGCCGTCGCGCTGGTCTCGATGCTCGAACGCTTCTGCTACTTCTGGCTCGTCCGCGGCGGCCCGTTCAAGCGCGACGTGGTCGTCGATACGATCGCCGCGATCTGGTACGAGGCGCTGTTCGGCCAGCGCAAGCGGGCCTAGCGTTCGACGGGCAGGTAAAAGTACACGAGGTCGTAGACCTCTTCTGGGTCCATCACCAAGCCGCCGGGCAATCGCCCGAACTCGACGAACCCGAGCTTGTGGAACGCATCCTCCGCCGGCGTTCCCGCGCGCGCGGCGGCGTCGATCATCTCGATGTCCATCCGCTTCGCCTCTTCGATGACCGTTGCGAGCAGCCTGCGCGCGATGCCCTTCCCACGGTGTGACTCTGCAACGACGAAGCGGAACAGCTCGCCGCGGTGCCGCGAACGCCCGCCCTGCGCGCCCAGCTCGATCGTTCCGACGACCTCGCCGTCGTCTTCCGCGACCAGGTGGATGTACCGGCCTTCGATCGCGCCGCGCAGGCTCGCTTCGACGAGCCGGTGGACCTCATCATGCGTCGATCGCGGGAAGCAGTTGCGCTGGAGATCCTTGACGTCGTCGGGCCCGACCGGACGGATGACGACGTCGCTCAACGACCTTTGAACTCCGGAGATCGCTTCTCAGCGAATGCGCGGACGCCTTCCTTGAAGTCGTCGCTCGTGCTGTTGAGGGCTTGAACCGCCGCTTCTTCGTCGAGCGCCGCCGCCAGGTCGGAGTCGATCGCGCGGTTCAGCAGACGCTTCGAGAAGCCGATCGCGCGCGTCGGCCCGGCGGCGAGGCGGCTCGCCCATTCGTTCGTCGCGCCGGCCAGGGCATCGTCGGGAACCACTCGGTTGATAAGCCCGACGTCGAGCGCGTCGCGCGCGGAAAGCGGCTCGCCGAAGAAGACGAGCTCCTTCGCCTTCGGCAAACCGATCAAGCGTGGGAGCAACCATCCGCCGCCGGAGTCGATCGCCAGACCGCGCTTCACGAAGATCTCGATGAAGCGCGCCGACTCCGACGCGATGATGAGGTCGCAGAAGAGGGCGAGCTGCGCGCCGCCCCCTGCAGCCACGCCGTTCACCGATGCGATCACCGGCTTGTCGAGCTCCCACAGCGCCGTGACGACGCGCTGCATCCCACGCCTCATCGCCTCGCGCACCTGGCGCAGGTCGGGCGCGCGCTGCTCGCCGGCCGACGCGTCCTTGGTCACCTTCGAGCGGCCGAGGTCGACGCCCGAACAGAACGCGTCGCCGGCGCCGGTGATCACGAGGCAGCGGATCTCGTCGTCGCTGCGTGCTTCGTCGATCGCCGCGAGCAGCTCTTCGCGAAGCTCGGGTGAGACCGAGTTCTTCCGGTCCGGCCGGTTGAGCGTCAGCTTCCGGACGCCGGCGTGGTCTTCAACCAGAAGGATGTCGCTCACGGTCCCTTCCCTCGCTCCCCCGCTTCGAGCAAACGTCTGATCTCGGCGACCTCCTGCCGGACCGAATCGGCAAGCCACTTGCCGGCACCGATCTCGAGCACCTTGCCGAACGGCCCGAACGCCATCTCCATCTCCTCGACGTGATGGATCTTCGTGCCGCCGTCGACCTCGTCGATCTCGAAGTACGCGTTCAACGACTTCAGCAGGCCGTGGATCAGCGTGACGTTGATGCTCCGGTAGTCCGGCGTCCACCGGTACCGGGTCACAACGGAGCCCCGCATGCCGAAGAACTTTCCTTCCTCGAGCCCGATCATGCCGTCGTCGGTGTCGGCCAGCTTCGTCACCCAGATGATCTTCGTGTCAGCTTTCGTGTACTGCGCGGGGTCGAGCACGAACTCCCACACGTCCTTGGGAGTTACCCCGCGTACGACCTCGGTTCCCTCGCCGCGGATCATCGTTCCCTCCGTTCGTTTGTGGGTCCGACGTTATACTCGGCGCCGCGCGAGCCACAAAAGCCCGCCCGTCCGAAAGAGACCGACGTGGACTTCGACCTGAACGACGAACAACGGGACTTGCGCGATGCTGCTCGTCGGTACCTGGAACGCGAGGCACCGATCGGGTACGCGCGCGCGATGATGGACGACGAGCGCGGATACCGCGACGAAGTCTGGAAGCAGATGGCCGAGCAGGGCTGGCTCGCGCTTCCGCTCCCCGCCGAGCACGACGGCCTCGGCATGGGCCCCATCGCATTGTCGATCCTCGTCGCCGAGATGGGCCGCGTGGTCGCGCCGGGCCCGTACCTGTCGACGGTGCTCGCCGGGATGGCGATCGCCGACGCAGGGTCAAATGAGCAGAAGCGCGCGCTGCTGCCCCGGATCGCATCGGGCGATCTCGTCGCAACCGTCGCCGCAGGCGTGGGTGACGTCGAAGAACTCGGCGGGCATCTGAGCGGCGAACGTCTCTTCGTCCCCGACGCCGCGATCGCCGAGACGATCGTCGTCGTCGCGCACACCTCGGACGAGGAAAGCGCGCTCTACATCTGCGAGCCGAGCGCGCGCACCCCCATTGCGACGATGGATCAGACGCGCAGACTCGCGCACCTTCGGTTCGACGGCGCTCCCGCGGAGCGGCTCGGGTCGTCTGACCTATCCTCGGTCCACCGGCTGCTCGATCGAGCATCCCTCGCGATCGCGGCCGAAAGCTTGGGCGGCGCCGAGCGTGTGACGGAGATGGCCGTCGAGTACGCGAAGGCGCGCACTCAGTTCGGCCGGCCGATCGGCTCGTTCCAAGCGGTGAAGCACCGGGCGGCGGACATGCTCGTCGACGTCGAGTCCCTGCGGTCGGCCGTGTACTACGCGGCGTGGGCCGCCGAGCGCGCGCTGCCCGACGCGTCGCTCGCGATCTCGATGGCGAAGGCGTTCGCGGCCGACGCGTACCGCCGTGTCGCGCAGAGCGGGATCCAGATCCACGGCGGTATCGGCTTCACGTGGGAGCACGACATGCACCTGTACTTCAAGCGCGCGAAGGCGAACGAGGTCGCCTTCGGCGACGCCACGTTCCACCGCGAGCGCGTCGCGCGCCTGTTGCGCGCCCGCGCCTGATCTACTTCAGCAGATCGCCGAACGTCTTGATGGTCCCGACCCGGTACGCCGGCGGAACGAGCGTCTTGAACGTGTAGGCGGGCCCGAGCCAGGAGGGGATGAACTTCTCCGCCTTGTTGCGCTCGACCGCGCGCATCACGAGCGAGGCAACGGCCTCGGGCTTCACCGGCTTCGGCGTGTTGGAGGCGAACGGGACGCCGCGCGCCTCGGTGAAATGCGTGTCCACCGGCCCGGGGTCGATGATGCTCAACCCGACGCCCTTCCGCTTGATCTCCATCGAGAGCGCTTCGCTGAAGCCAACCATCGCGAACTTCGACGCGGAGTAGCCGGCCTCCAGCGGGGCCCCGATGCGTCCGGCGATCGACGCGATCATCACGATGTGGCCACGGCCGCGTTCGATCATCCCGGGCAGGACCGCCTTCGTCGCGTACACGGTGCCGAAGTAGTTGACGCGCATCATCTTCTCGAACGTTTCAACGTCGGTGTCCGTCACCCGCCCGTACGCCCCGATGCCGGCGTTGTTCACGAGGACGTCGGCCGGGCCGAGCTCGCGCTGCAGTGACTCAAGCGCGCCTTCGACTTGCATGCGTTCGGCGACGTCGCCGACGGCGATCGCGCCGTTGCCTTCGCATGCGTCGAGCACCTCGCTCAGCTCGTCCTTGGAACGCGCCATGAGGCCGACGCGAGCGCCGCGCTTCGCTGCCGCGACCGCGATCTCCCGGCCGATGCCGCGAGACGCGCCCGTTATCAACACGACCGCCCCGTTCCATTTCATCGTTAGCCTCCAAGCCGAGACGTAGGGTGCCCTGACAATTCCTCCGGCGATGTCGTCTGCGTTGACACCGTCGTCAGGTGACTCTTAACCTCGCAAGTCAGGAGGTGTCCAATGAACTACAAGATCATCTCTGCCGACGTTCACATCACCGAGCCGCCGGACATCTGGAAGAACCACCTGCCGGAGAAGTATCAGGAGCACGCGCCTAAGCTCGTGAAGGACCACGAAGGCGGCGATGCGTGGCTCTACGCGGGCTCGGCGAACCCGGACCCGATCGGCCTGACGACCACGCCTGGGAAGCGCTTCGAAGACTTCCGATGGCACGGGGTCAGCTACGACGATCCCGATGTGCGCCCGGGTTGCTTCAACGGCAAGGCGCGCCTCGAGGACATGGACATCGACGGCATCGACGCCGAGATCATCTTCCCTCCGCAGCGCACGATCGGGCACTGGTTGGGTAACGCCGACGACGAGCTCGTGCACGCCGGTGTCGACGCCTACAACGAGTTCGCGTTCGACGAGTTCGCCGTCGACCCGAAGCGCCAGATCCCGATGTTCCAGCTCCCGTCAACGGGGGTCGACAACGCGATCCGCTACCTCGAGAAGGCCAAAGAGAAGGGCGCCAAAGGTGTCGTGATCGGGTGCTGGCCGTCCGGCAAGGAGAACCTGTCGGATGAAGACGACAAGTTCTGGGCCGCGCTCGTCGAGTCGGGCTTGCCCCTCACGATCCACATCAACGTGATCGGGCGCGAGTCGCGCATGAAGGCACAGAAGGCCGGCTCGACCGCGACTCAGGGCGTCAAGAAAGGCGCGCCGAACGCAAACCAGCGCGCGATCGGCGGGATGGCCGGCGTGTTCGCGATGGTGCCGCCTACGCTCGGCAACATGATCTTCCAAGGCATCTTCGACCGGTTCCCGGATCTCAAGGTGATCTTGATCGAGACCGGCGTCGGCTGGATCCCTCACTTCATGGAGCAGCTCGACGATCGCTACTGGCGCAACCGGGGTTGGGGCGAGATCAACATCAAAGAGGCGCCCAGCTACTACTGGCACCAGAACTTCGCCGCGACCTTCATCATGGACGTCATCGGCCTGCAGATCCGTCACGCGGTCGGCGTCGAGAACATGATGTGGTCGACCGACTACCCGCACCACGGGTGCGACTGGCCGTACAGCCGCAAGGTGATCGACGAGACGTTCGTCGGCATCGACCCGACGGAACGCGAGAAGATCCTCGCGGGCAACGCGGTTCGGCTCTGGAAGCTAGACCAGTAGCGCCGCATCGCGCGCGCTGAGCGCGCTACCGGTGCGATTGCGAGCGGCTCGGCGACGCGCCCGGTGTCGACGGGCGCCCCGTGGGAGGCGCTTTGGGCTTCTTCGCCGGCAGCGATTTCGTGAGCGCGCTGTGCGCTTCGTCGACGTGTTGGATCGTGTTGGTGATCGCAACCTGCGCCGGTCCGGGGATCGCGCCGACCCTCAGGGCGGCCAGCACCGCGAGGTGGCGTTGCAGCTGTGCGTCGAGCGAGGCGGCGAGCGCCTGATACCCGGCGCTCGAGGCATCGGCGGCAAGCGCATCTTCGGCCGCCTTGACTTCGGCTTGGTACGAGCTCATCGCGGCGCCGACGTCCACCTTCTGACCGGCGCGCCGCAACGCTTGCAGAGCGCTCAGCTCGGCCAAGCGGCGCTGCGCGAACTCGAGGTGGAGCTTTGTGCGCGAGGCGGGATCGCTGTGGATCACGAGCTCGATCCGTTCCACGGCCCGCTTCACCGGGTAGAGGATCTCGCCGGGAAGCGCGGAGGCCGACGCGGTGACGGCCGCTCCCCCCAGAAGGATCGCGGTGATCGCGGCGGCGATCAGAACGAGCGCGACGCGGTGGCGAGGTCGCCTGCGCTCCAACGTTGCCACCCCGGTCAGCGTGGCGACGTGGGCGCGGGCGACCCCTTCGGGCACCGCGATGGAAAACGCTTCGCGCGCGGCACGAGCCGTCTGGAGAAGAGGTTCCAGCCCCTCGGGAGCAGATGCTGGCTCGCCTTGGACCAGCCGGTCCAAAGCAGCATCCAGGGCGTCGTGCTCGCGCGCGTCAGTCAATGGTCTCCTCTCGTCCTTCCAAGCGCCCTTCGGGGACGCCTGGGTACGGCCCGCCGAGGGCCTTGGTGAGGTTCACTAGAGCGCGATGCTGCAGCGCCTTGACCGCTCCGAGCGGCTTCCCGACCACGGTGGCGATCTCCGGCGCGCTCAAGCCTCCTGCGAGGCGCATCGCGACGACCTGCCGCTGCGCTTCGGGAAGGGCCATCACGGCCCGCCACAGCCGCTCTCGATCGACCCTGCCGAGCGCCTCACCGGCCGGATCCGCTTCGCCGGGCTGCTCGAACGCGACCGCCAACGGGTCCTCCGGCCGGCGCGCGTTTCGCCGCGCGAGGTCGACGGCCCTGTTGCTCGCGATCCGGTAGAGCCACGCCCGGAAGCCGCCGATGTTCCCATCGAATCGCGACACGTCCCGCATCGCAGACAGGAAGACTTCGCCGAGCAGATCCTCCGCGTCTTCCCGCCGCCGTACCTGGGTGACGAGGTACGCGAGTAGCGGCGCGGCGTAGGCGCGGTAGAGCTCGGCCATCCCGTTCGCGTCGCCTACACGCGCGCGCTCGAGCGCATCCTCGAGGTCGCTCATCTGCCCGGCAGGGTAACCCCGGTCCAAGCGGATGTTTCGCGTCGGGAGCCGCTTCGCTTCTATCCTGCCTGGTCGTGGGCGCGGGGGAGCAGACATGAAGGCGATCGCACTGGTGCAGCCGCCGCACGAGCCTGCGATGGCGGGCACCTTCTTCGGCTACCTCCTCGGCGAGGGATGGGACGTGCAAGGGTTCGGCGCGCAGGAGGACGTGCCCGACGACGTCGCGGCCGAAACCGAGTTCATCCTCGCCGCCCTCGCGCGCGTCGACGCATCCCTGATCGACCGGTGCCGCAAGCTGCGCCTCATCCAGGTTCCCGGCCACGGCTTCGAGCACGTCGACGTCGAGGCTGCGCGCGCGGCCGGCGTTCCCGTCGCGACCGTTGCGTCCTCGGGCGCCGAGGCACACACGGTTGCGGAGTGGGCGATCTTGATGGCCGGCGCCGCCTCGCGGCGCCTGACCGAAGGACACAACGCGCTTGCGCGGGGCGAGTTCGCGAACGTCACGCTCATGCAAGAGGGCGTGTTCGAGCTTGCCGGCAAGACCATCGGGATCGTGGGTCTCGGCCGCATCGGACGCGAAGTCGCGAAGCGCGCGCGTGGCTTCGACATGAAGATCGTGTACCACGATGCGTACCGGCCCGGCCCCGACGTTGAGCTGCAGCTCGGTGCCGAGTACCGCGAGCTGGACGAGCTGCTACGCGAAGCAGACGTGGTGACGCTGCACGTGCCGGCGACCGGCAAGACGAAAGCGTTGATCGGCGCGCGCGAGCTCGAGATGATGAAACCGGAAGCGATCCTGGTGAACACGTCGCGCGGTCCGGTGGTCGATCACGATGCACTCGTTGATGCCCTTCGATCGAAGAGCATCCGAGCGGCCGCGCTCGACGTCTACGACCCGGAGCCACCGCCTCCGGACGATCCGTTGCTCACGCTCGACAACGTGACGTTCTCACCGCACATGGCCGGTGTCACCGCGGAGTCCCTGCTGCGGATCCTTCAAGCGGCGATGGCCAACTGCAACCGGGTCGCGCGCGGGGAGGAACCGCTCGACGTCGTCGAAGAAGGGACCGAGCACTAGCTCGGCGCACGTGGCGACGGGCGCATCGGAAGTCGCGCGGGCGCTGCGCGCGCGCGACGTGTCGACGGTGTTCGCGCTGTGCGGCGACCACACCAATCCGATCCTGGAGTCGTGCGACGACGAGCAGATCCGGATCGTCGACGGCCGCGACGAGCGGGGCGTGGCGTGGATGGCCGCCGGCTGGGCCCTGGCGACGGGCGAGCCGGGCGTCGTCGTCGTGTCGAACACACCGGCGCTGACGAACGCTGCGACGGCGCTCGCCGACTCGACGTTCTCGGGGATCCCCGTGTTGTGTCTCACCGGCGGCGTCGCGTTGACCGATCGCGGGAAGGGACACCCCGGCGATCAGGACCAGGCCGGGATGGCGGCGCCGATCTCGAAATGGTCCGTTCTGTTGGAAGACCCAGCGGAAGCCTCGGCGCTGATCTCTCGGAGTTGCCACATCGCCGGCGCACCACGGCCGGGTTCGGTCGTCGTCGAATTGCCGATGGACGTACAGCAGCGCCGAGTGGAACGCGGTGTGGAAGAGATCTCGCTTCACACGCCGGAACGCGATGCGGAGACGCCCAATGTTTCCGAGATCGCGCGCCGCCTGGGTTCGGCCGAGCGACCCGTCATCATCGCCGGGAGCGGGTGCTTCTGGGACGGTGCCGGCGACGCGTTGCGCGCGTTCGCCGAGCGCGCGCGCATCCCGGTGTTCACCGCGCGCGCCGCGCGAGGGCTGCTCTCCGACGATCACGAGCTGTGCATGGGGTTCCCGAACCTGCTCGCGCCGGCAGCGCAGACGATCTTCGGCGAGGCAGACGTCGCGCTTGTGCTCGGAGCGGAGCTCGACGTTCTCATGGGCAACGGCGCGTTCCATCCGGGCTGCACGCTGATCCGCGTGGACCAAGATCCGAACGCGTTCGCGATCGGCCGCCCCGCCGAGATCGCTCTCGTCGCATCCCCCCGTGCGACGTTGGACGCTCTTTTACGAGACGCCACCGCACTCGACGCCGACGCCTGGGTGAAGCGTTTGCGCGACGCGGTCGATGCGCGTGCGGCCGACGTTGCGAAGCGCGCGCAGATCTCGTCGGCGCCGCTTCATCCGGGACGCATGATCGCGGAGGTCGCGTCGAAGCTCACGCCGGATGCGATCGTGACGGTGGATGCCGGCGAGCTCGCGCTGTGGGCGATCGATGCGATCCCCGCGCGCGCGCCCTCGTCGTTCCACACCTCGGCGGCGTCGGCGATGGGTGCGCTCGGCATGGGGCTGCCGTGGGCCATCGGGATGAAGGCTGCTCGTCCCGAGCGGCCGGTCGTTGCGATATGCGGGGACGGATCGTTCGGGTTCACGGCGATGGAAGTGGAAACGTCTGCCCGACACTGCTTGCCGGTGGCCGCGGTGATCGGCAACGACGGCGGCTGGGGCATCGTCCGTCATCTGCAGCGCGCGCTGTACGGGCGCGCGCTCGCGAGTGACCTGCCCGTCGCGCCCTACGAGCTGCTCGCCGAGTTCGCCGGCGGCACGGGGGATCGCGTCGAGACACCGAAGCAGCTCGAGATCGCCGTCACCAACGCGCTCGTTTCCGCCAAGCCCAGCGTGATCAACGCGATCGTGGATCCGGCGGCGGAGCACGAAGCGATGCCGTTGATCGCGGCGATGTTCGCCGCGCGCGCACCGGGCTAGCGGCTGAAACCCGCGTGCCTCATCTTGGGCTTGGGACGCTCGAAAAGGACCTGCGTGATCTGGTAGTAGGGCAGGACGACCGAGAGCTGCCGGGCGTCGTCTTCGGTCTCGTGGACGTCCGCGTGGAGCCAGGAATCCGTGGTTTCGACGATCCGGTCGACCCGGTAGATCCGTCCGTTCCCCAGGATCAGCTCGGCGGTGACTTCCTCGCCTTCCCCCGCCCGACCTGCGAATTCTTTCTTCCGCTCATCGAATGTTTCGAAGAAATTCTTGTCCATGGGCGGCAGCGTGCCAGCCTGGGGAGACGGGCGCAAGCCGCAGGATGATTGTCCGTTCCGTCCCCTGGGAATAGTCACATCCGCCAGATACAGTGCGCCATGGGAGAAAGGGGCCGACCGTGACCGAGTCAGACGCGGTGATCGACCTCCGGGAGACGCATTTCATCTCCCCCGACCACGCACGCCTCGCGCGTGCCGTCCGAGCCTCGATCCGTAGCCAGGTCGTGGATCTCCTCGACCGGCACGGGCTGCTGAATAGGAAAGACGTCCAGCGCTGCCCTTCCTGCGGCGACAAGGTGATCGTGCTCGAGCAGCCCGGCACCTACGTCTACGACCCCGCCAACGACCGCAAGATCTGCTCGGCGTGCGGCGCCGAGCGGGACCTGCTGGTCATCCTCGACCCTGTCGTCGATATCGGCGGAGAAGGCGGCGGCTAGCCCTTACTTCGCAGCGCGCGCGGCCAGCAGCGCGCGTGTGATCGCCCCTTCGAGCGCGTCCGACGCCTCGTCGATCGACGCGTGCGCGCCGTCCGGCGCGGCGGGGCCGACCCACACGAGAGCAGCCTGCGGCGCAGCGTCTCGGATCCTCGAGACGACTGCGCTCGCTTCGGGAAGGTCCGACGAGATCACCACTACGTCGGCGCGCGAGGAACCCAGCGTTTCGACGGCTTCATCGGACGAGACCGGCATCGCGACGACTTGAGCCTCGGGACCGGCTGCTCGGCGTAACGCTTTCGCAGCGTCGGCCGTCGGCGCGACGATCATCACCCACACGGCGCGGCACATGGCCGCAAGGATACCCACCGCTAGCCGCGGATGAACTGGCGCGCGAAACGGTTCGTCGCCGTCGCGACCGGCGCGAACAACGGCGTTCGCCGGAACCGGTACGACAGCCCGGCGAAGAGCGCGAGCGCACCGAGCGCGCTCCCCCAGTACGGCGCGGTTCGCCATGCGATCGGCCCGCGAAGATACGTCCGCGTCACGATGCGAGAGACGACCTGCGGCGCACCGAGGCGCGGGGCGCTGCACCCGAGGCACGGGAGGCCCTTGGTTCCCGGGATCAGGAGCGACGACGGCAGCACCCCCGGGAGACCGACGCCGGGCAAGAAGGACGGGATCGTGATCTCGTTCGCTTCGATGCGCGCCCGCACGCACGCGCCGCCGATCATGATGCCTGCCCCGGGACCGGGGTTCGCCTGGCGGCCGAAGATCATCAAGCCCCCGGCGTCTGCGATGAGCGTCGTCGGGTCTGCTGCCCCCGTGTCGCACGAGTGCGTCTGCGACACCGCACCGAGCTGTAGGTTGCTGCCCAGCTGCTCGGGCACCTTCGCCAGCTGCAGCTGCTGTGCCGTAACGCCGACCGCGGGACCGAGCCCTTGAACGCCGGTGATGATCGTGCTGACGGTCGCTTTCGGCTTCTGTCCCGCTACCTGCACGATGCGCGCGAACTGCTCCATGGAGTCGATCGAGATCGTGCACCCTGCCGGTGTCGCCATGACGCAGATGTCTTTGAGCGATTCAGTCGCCTGGACGGTAAGCGTCGACCCCTCGACGCGCGAGACCGACGTGCTGCGTGACAGGCCGATCGAGACCACCGTTCCGTCGCCTGCGCCCATGAGCACGCCGTCGGAGACCTGCGAGGGCTGATCAGTCGCCGTCGCCGCGAACGAGCCGTCGCGCACGACCTTGCCGAGAGTGCTCGAGAACGTCGGCCAGAACTGCTTGTACGCGTCGCACGCAGGAGACGACGGATCCTGACGGCACGTGTTCGCGTACGACGGCTTGGTGAGGTAGTCGTCGGTCGCGCGTACCGGGATCGTCTGCGTCGACGGGAACCGAGACTGTGCGAAACCGGGCAACCGTTCCGTGCATGCGTGTCGGAAGCCGGGGACGCCGGGAGGCTGTGGCTGGCCGCCGGCGGAGATGGTCTTCACTTCGGCTTGGATGTAGTCCGTCGCCCACGCTTGCAGGTCGGTGACGCCGTCGAGAGTCGCTTGCGCGTTCTTCTGCGGGGTGCAGTTCTCGGGCGGCTCGAACGCCGCCGTCTCGGCGATGCCGAACTGGTACCACGACGCTTGCCCGTCCGCTTCTGCATCGGGCATCGAAGCATTCGCCTCGGAGTAGCCGATGTAGAAGTTCAGGGGCGCCGCGCCGCCTTCATCGACACTCGGCCGCACAGCGAACGCGATGCTCGTTGCGTCGGCGCTGACCTGCTTCTCGGTGGTGCTTGCGGGCGCCGTTGCTTTCGCGTTCGCCGGCGCCGCGCCGAGCGCGGCCAGCGCCGCAGTCGCGCACACGATCATCGCCTTCCGCCACATGCTCACAGCTGTGCCTCCGCAACGCCGGCCAAGAACACCGACCGCAGCAGATCGTCTCGTTCGAGCAGCTCCGCGCCGGGCCCGTGGAACCGGACCTCGCCTTTCTCCAGGAAGTACGCGCGGTCGGCGAACTCAAGCGCCAGATCCACATGCTGCTCGACGATAACGATCGACGTTCCCTGCCGGTTCATCTCGGACACGAGGGACAACAGCTGCTCGACGACGATCGGGGCCAGACCCAAGGACAGCTCGTCGATCATCATCAGCTTCGGGCGGCTCATGAACGCGCGCGCCAAGAGCAGCTGCTGCTGCTCGCCGCCGGACAGCGTGCCCGCGTGCTGATCCATGCGGCCGGCGAGCCATGGGAAGTACTCGAGGACGCGCTCGGTCTCGCGGCGCAAGGCTTTCTTGTCTCGCCGGAAGATGTAGCCGCCGAGCCGAAGGTTCTCGCCGATCGTCAGGCCGGCAAACGTGCCGCGCCCGCCGGGGACCTGCACGACGCCGCGCCGCACGATCTCGTCGGATTCGAGGCCGTCGAAGCGCGCGCCTTGGAACGTGATCTGGCCGCGCGCGCACGGAAGGACGCCGCTGATCGCGCGCAGCAGCGTCGACTTGCCGGCGCCGTTGACGCCGAGCAGCGCGACGATCTCTCCCTCCCGCACCTCGAAGTCGACGCCGTACAGGGTCTGCACCTTGCCGTAGAAGACGTCGACGTCGGATGCGACGAGGATCGGAGCGCCGATCGGCGGACGCTCGGTCATCGGCGTCTCGCTTTCGCCGTCTTCGCCGTCTTGGCCGGTGCGCGTCGGCGCGCCGGCTTCTTGCCGTTCTCGTTCGCCAGCGCCGCCTCCAGCTGCTCGGCCGCGCGGGCGCCGAGGTACGCCTCGATCACCTGCGGCGTCCGCTGCACCTCTTCCGGTGTGCCTTTCGCGATCACGCGACCGAGGTCGAGGCAGTAGATCACGTCGGACAACCCCATGATGAGCGGCATGTCGTGCTCGATCAGAAGGATCGTCGCGCCGAGCTGGTCGCGGATGCGACGGAGCAACGGGCCGAGCGCTTCCGTTTCCTTCTGCGCGATGCCGCTGGCCGGCTCGTCGAGCAAGATCAATCGCGGCTGCAACATCAACAAACAGGCGAGCTCGGTCATGCGCAGCGTTCCGTAGCTCAGATCGCCGACGTTGCGGTGCTTGTATGGATGCAGGTCGACGATCTGCATGACCTCGTCCGCGCGCTTGCGCGCCGCTCGCTCGCTGTGCGCGCCCCAGGGCAGGCGCAACGCGCCGGCGAAGAAGCCGCCGCGCATGCGCGAGTGATACGCGATGAGGAGGTTGTCGTAGACCGGCAGCGTCGGGAACAGCCGCACGTTCTGGAACGTCCGGCCGATCCCGCGCGCGACGCGCTCGTACGGCAGCAGTGGCAGGATCTCTTCGCCCTCCAACAGGACGCGGCCGGAGGCCGGCTGGATCAAGCCGCTGATCGCGTTGAAAAGCGTCGACTTCCCGGCGCCGTTCGGCCCGATCAAGCCGACGATCTGACCATCGTCGGCTTCGATGTTGACGTCGGCGTTCGCGACGAGCCCGCCGAATGAGATCGTCATGTCGTGGACCTCGAAGAAGGCCATCAGCCGGTCGCCTCCGCGCGCCGT
>Ga0209577_10001406_pt1 | contig 23900 bp, 21 predicted proteins | sample GraSoiAngelo_109_FD_185874 | JGI IMG/M metagenome (GOLD analysis project Ga0209577, IMG submission 185874) | Grasslands soil microbial communities from the Angelo Coastal Reserve, California, USA - 14_0903_12_20cm (SPAdes) (version 2) | ecosystem: Environmental > Terrestrial > Soil > Grasslands...
TCGCGGCGGCGACGGTACGGGCCGCCGCGGCAGAGGCGGCCCGCGTCGCGCCGGGGCTGACGCTCGTGGCCGGCGGCAAGTCGTTCGGCGGGCGCATGACGTCGACGGCGCAGGCGGAGGCGCCGCTCCCCGGCGTGCGGGGGCTCGTGTTCCTGGGCTTTCCGTTACACCCGCCGGGACGGCCCGACGACAAGCGGGCGGAGCATCTGGCGCAGGTGCGGATCCCCATGCTGTTTCTCCAGGGTGACCGGGACGAGTTCGCCGACTTGAAGTTGCTGAAGCCGGTCGTGAAACGGCTCGGCGACCGGGCCACGCTGCACCTCGTCGAGGGCGGGGATCACTCGTTTCACGTGCTCAAGCGGTCGGGGAGGACGGATGCGGACGTGATGGGCGAACTGGTGCAGGCCATGGTGGACTTCACCAACCTCCACTAACCTCCACAACCTGCCTTATGGCCAGCTACTGGATCGTGAAGACCGAGCCGTCCACCTACAGCTACGACGACCTCGCCCGCCAGAAGACCGCGGTCTGGGACGGGGTCAAGAACAACCTGGCCCTCAAGCATCTGCGCCAGATGAGCCCCGGCGACGGGGTGCTGGTCTATCACACGGGAGACGAGAAGGCCGTGGTGGGGGTGGCGGAAGTGACGTCCGAAGCCTATCCCGACCCCAAAAAGAAGGACCCGAAGCTGGCGGTCGTGGATCTCCGGGCAGTGGGGAGACTGCCGCGCCCGGTCCCGCTCGCCGAGATTAAGAAGGACCGGGCGTTCGCCGACCTGGCGTTGGTGCGCATCGGCCGCCTCTCGGTCATGCCGGCATCGGCCGAGCAGTTCAGGCGGCTCGAGAAGCTCGGCGGCATGAAATGACTGACGACGGAGGAGTGGCGACTCATGGGAAAAGGCGACATTCGCACCAAGCGAGGGAAGATCTTCCGGGGCACCTACGGCAACCGGCGCCTCAAGAAGCGGCGCAAGAAAAAGGCGGCTGACGCGACCAAGACGGGCAAAGGGGAAACGACATGAAAGCGCTGCTCCTCGCGGCCCTCGCGTTGGTCGGAGCCGGGCAGGCGACGGAGGACGTGTGGCAGATCACGCTCAGGGACGGGACGATCGTGTGGGACCTGCGGCTCGACTCGCTGCGGCGCGACACGATCGTGTTCCGGCAGAACAAGAAGACCATGCGCTACCCGTTGCTGCGGGTGGACGAGATGCGGCTCGTCCGGGCGGGGAAGCGCGAGATCGGACCCGTCACCGACGGCGCGCGCTACGACGGCGCGGCCAACGGAGCGAGCGACCTGGTGTATCAGCTGACCCTGCTGGACCTGCCCGAGCGCCGCCGCGTGGTGGAGCAGATCCTCCGGACGCGCACCGCGCCTCCTCCACGATGACCACGGGCCGGCGGATCTTGCTGGCCGATGCCGACGCCTTCTACGTCGCGGTGGCGCGTCTCGTGGACCCGGACGGTGCGGGTAAGGCGCGGCTCCTGATCGTCGGCGGCGCGCCCGACCGCCGCGGCGTGGTCACCTCGGCATCGTATGAAGCGCGGGCCTGCGGCGTCCACTCCGCGATGCCGATGGCGCGCGCCGTGCGCCTCTGTCCCGGCGCGACGGTCGTACCGGTCCCCCGGGAGGCCTGCGCCGACAAGGGCCGCGAGATCGCGGCGGTGCTGCGGCGCTTCACGCCCGCCGTGGAGCAGGCCTCGAGCGACGAGTTCTACCTGGACCTCTCCGGCACGGAGCGCCTGTATCACGACGAGCCGCTCGCCGCGACAGCCCGCCGCATCCGCGACGCCGTACTCGCGGAGACCACGCTATCGCTGTCGATCGGGGGCGCGACCTCGAAGCTCGTGGCCAAGCTCGCCGCGGGCGTCGCCAAGCCGCGACCCGGCTCGCCCTCCGGTGGCGTGCACGTGGTCCCCCCGGGCGCGGAGGCGGACTTCATGCTGCGGTTCGCGCTCGCCGACCTGCCGTTCGTCGGGCCGAAGTTCCAGGAACGCCTCGCGCGGTTCGGCCTGCGCTCGGTACGCGACGTGGTCCGGCACGAGCGGGAGACCCTGGTCCGCTGGCTGGGCGAGCGTGAGGGCACATGGCTCTACGAGCGGGTGCGCGGCAGAGACGAGGCGCCGGTCGAGCCGGATCGGGAGGCCAAATCGGTGAGCCGCGACGAGACGTTCCCGACCGACGTGGACGATGACGACGCCCTGGCCGCGAAGCTGCTCGCCCTCGCCGATCGTGCCAGCGCCGATCTGCGAGACGGCGGTCTCGTGGCGCGTACGGTGAGCGTGAAGCTGCGCGACGCCGACTTCACCACCCGCCAGGCGAGCCGCACGCTGCCCGACCCGGTGGGGTCCGACCGTGCGGTGTACGCGGTCGCGCGCCAGCTGCTCGCCAGGCTGCGGGCCGCCCGGCGCGTGCCCGCCCGACTGCTGGGAGTGGCCCTGTCGCAGCTCGGTCCGGCGGATGCCGAGGGGCAGCTCTCCTTGCTGGAGCGCGAGGCGGGAGGGATCGAAACCGAGCGCGACCGCACGATCTCCCGGGTGATCGACGAAGTGCGCGGCAAATTCGGCCCCGATGCGCTGGGGCGCGGCGCGGCGCGCTGACGTCGTTCCGTGACGTCGTTGGCGTGACGTCTTTCCGCGACGACTTTCGGCTTACATGGCTCCCAGCGCCGCGGCGGCCTTTGTCACGTCGCGCGCCTTGACCCACAGGATCGCGCCGTAGCGCCCCATCCCGGCGCACAAACCCGTCACCGCCGTGACGTTGATCTTCGCGGACGCGAGCCGGCCGAGCACACCGGCCAGCGCGCCCACCCGGTCGTCGCCGTCCACCAGGAACGCCGTCTTCGGTTTCGACAGCTTGATCTTCGCTCCCTTCGCCGCCGCCGCGAAGGCGCCCGCGTCCGACGGGACGAAGTCCACTTGCGCCTTGCGGGCGCTGGGAAACGCGTGTAGCGCGAGCAGATTGACGCCCGCGCTCCGCAACGCGTCGAGCAGACGCCTGCCTTCACCCGGCTTGTCGGGGATGGTGGTGTAGTAGTAGCTGACCCTGCGGATCGTGTCGGCCATGATGGTCTCCGGGTGTGAGCACTCGCATGACTATGGCCCGGCGTCCGCCCGCCCGCCAGGTCGCCTCATCTCACATAGAAAGCCGTGCGGTTGAGCCGCCCATCGCGCTCGAACCACACCGTGGCGGCGCCCGCCCCCGCCGCCGCGGCGAACGCCCGGCGCAGATCGTCGACGCTCGACACGCGCACCCGGTTGATCTGGAGGATCACGTCCCCGGAGCGGAGTCCAGTCGCCTGCTGCATCTCGTCGGGGATGTCGTAGATCAGGGCGCCGTGGTCGCTCTGAATGCCCCGCTCGGCGCGCACGGGGGCCGTCACCGTCACGACCTTCATGCCGCCGAGCACGGCCACCTGCTCGGCGAGCGTGGTGGGGAGGTCCGTGACCGCCAGCCGCGCGGTGCGACTCTCGCCCCCGTGCCGGTAGCTCACGGTCAGCGTGTCTCCGGGCCCGATGTCGAGCAGCACCGCCTCCCAGTCGAGGAAAGTCCGCAGCCGCCGCCCGCCCGCGCTCACCAGCACGTCGCCCGGCGCGACGCCGGCCCGGCCGGCCGGGCCCCCCGACGCCACCTGGCTGACGCGCAGACCCCCGGCCCGCTTCCAGCCCCGCAGGTCCTCCGCGCCCGCGACCTCGAGCCCGACCCACGCGCGGCGCACTTTGCCGAAGCGCCGCAGCTCGTCCGTGACGCGCAGCGCCCGCTCGATCGGGATCGCGAACCCGATCCCGACGGAGCCGCCCGAGCTCGTGAAGATCGAGCTGTTCACGCCCACCACCTCTCCCAGGGCGTTGGCGAGCGGGCCGCCTGAGTTACCAGGGTTGATCGCGGCGTCGGTCTGGATCATGCCGACGTAGATCCCCGACTGCCCTTCGGAGGGCAGCAGGTTGCGGCCCACCGCGCTCACGACCCCGGCCGTGACCGTGGGCTCGGCGTTGCCCAGCAGATAGGCGAACGGGTTGCCCACGGCGACGACCCACTCGCCGATCAACAGGTCGGTGCTCTTGCCGAGCGGCGCGGTCGGCAGGCCTGCGCCGTCGAGCTTGAGCACGGCGATGTCCGTGAGCGGGTCCTCGCCCAGGATCTTCGCGGCAAAGTCCCGCCCGTCCCGCATCGTCACGACGATCTGCTCGGCCCCCTGCGTGACGTGTTGATTGGTGATCACGACGCCGTCCGGCGAGATGATGAAGCCGGACCCGTATCCCTCTACCACCTGCTCGGCGCCACGCGGCATGAAGAACAAGTCGAAGGGGTCCTGCGCCAGCCGCCGCTCGCGCCGCAGCACGTTCACGCTCACGACGGCCGGTGCGAGTCGGGCTGCGGCCGTCACGATGGCCGTCTGGCGGGATCGGCCAGCATCCTGCGCCAGAATGTGTGGCGCCGTCGCAACGGTCGTGAGCGTCATGCCAAAGAGCAGCAAGGGAGTTCTCATAGGGGGAACATCTATAGAGTTGACGCGCCGCGCGAGTGCCGGTAAATCAGCGCCCGCGTCCAACGCTTCGTGTTGCGTCTTCGTATCCCTCCGGAACCCACCGAAGGAGTTCGTCCGATGCACCGCACGGCTCTCCGTCAAGCCAGTCTCTGCAGCATGCTCCTGTCGGCGACGCTCGCCCTCTCCGGCGGCGCGCAAGGTCGCGGCCGGGCGAAGCAGCGACCCGTCCCCGCGCCCACGGCCACCGCACCCGCGCCAGCGGGCGCGGACTCCCTGAACAACGTGAAGTTCCGCAACCTCGGGCCCTCGGTGGGCGGTGGTCGCGTGGCGGCCGTGATCGGGGTGCCCGGCGACCGGAACACCTATTACGTCGGTGCCGCGGCGGGCGGCGTGTGGAAGACGACGGACGGCGGCGATTCCTGGGAAGCCGTCTTCAAAGACCAGCCGACGTCGTCGATCGGTGCCGTGGCCCTCGCGCCCTCGAACCCGAACGTCGTGTGGGTGGGGACGGGCGAAGGGAATCCGCGCAACGACGTGGTGGACGGCCGCGGCGTCTTCATGTCGCCCGACGCGGGCAAGAGCTGGCAGTTCATGGGTCTCGGCGACGTCGGGCAGATCACCCGGATCGTGATCGATCCCGCCGACCCCGACGTGGTGTTCGTGGCGGCGCTGGGTCACGTGTGGGCGCCCAACGCGGAGCGCGGCGTGTTCCGCACGGCGGACGGCGGCAAGACGTGGCACAAGGTGCTGTTCGTGAACGACACGACCGGCGCCGCCGACCTGATCATGGTGCCGGGTAACCCGCGGCTGCTGTTCGCCGCGCTGTGGCAGGTCGTGCGCCATCCGTGGGAGCTCGTGTCGGGCGGCGCGGCGAGCGGCCTCTATCGCTCCAAGGACGGCGGCCTGACGTGGGAGCGGCTCAAGGACGGCCTGCCGACCAGCCCGCTGGGTCGCATCGCCGTCGCCGTCGGGCCCACGAACCCGAGCCACGTGTACGCGCTGATCGAGACGACGCAGGGCATGTTGTGGGAGTCGAAAGACCAGGGGGACCACTGGACCAAGGTCTCCGACTTTCACGGCCTGTCCGCCCGGCCGTTCTACTTCTCGCTGCTGCACGTCTCCCCCGTGGACGACCGCAAGCTGTTCTTCTCGTCCTACCTGCTGCTGCGCTCGGACGACGGCGGCAAGACGACGACGCCCATCGACCGGGGCGTGCACGTGGATCACCACGCGCTGTGGATCGATCCCCAGAACCCCGACCGCATGATCCAGGGGAACGACGGCGGCGCGTACGTGACGGAGACCGGCGCCAGGAGCTGGCGCTATCTCAACAACCTGCCGATCGAGCAGTTCTACATGGTGGCCGCCGACAACAACACCCCCTACATGCTGTGCGGCGGGCTGCAGGACAACAACGCGTGGTGCGGGCCGTCGAGCAGCGTAGGAGGTGGGGGAGGTGGGGGAGGTTCGGGAGGTTCGGGAGGTTTGAATGGCTCGGAGTGGTTCACCGTGACCGGGGGCGACGGGGAGTACGCCGTGCCCGCGCCGAGCGACTCGTCGATTCTCTACGTCGATTCGCAGAACGGGAACATTACGCGCGTGGATCTCAAGACGGGGGTGACCCGCTCCATTCGGCCCTATCTCTCGAGCGTGAACGAGATGAAGCCGGCCAACTTGAAGTACCGGTTCAACTGGACGTCGCCCATCGCCGTGTCGCCCCGCGACGCGAATACGGTGTACCTGGGTGCCAACGTCGTATTCAAGACGACCGACGGCGGCGAGCGTTGGACGGCCATCAGCTCCGATCTCACGCGCAACGACAAGGCGAAGCAGGTGACGAGCGGCGGCCCGATCGAGTACGACATATCGGGCGCCGAGACCTATGGCACGATCCTCACCGTGAACCTCGCCCCCACCGATTCGAGTGTGATCTGGGTCGGCACCGACGACGGCCTCGTGCAAGTCACACGCGACGGCGGCAAGACCTGGAGCGACGTGTCCGGTCACTTCCCGGCACTCGCCAAGGACGCGGAAGGGCGCGTGTACCAGATCGGCATCTCGCCGTTCGATGCGGGTACGGCCTACCTCGCAGTGGATCGTCACGAGCTCGACGACCGGCGCGCCTACGTCTACAAGACCGCCGACTACGGGAAGACGTGGACCGACATCGGGAAGGGTCTGCCGCCGGACGTGCCCGCGCACGTGGTGCGGGAGAATCCGAACCTGCGCGGCTTCCTCGTGCTCGGCAGCGACGCCGCCCTGTGGTATTCGCGCGACGGCGGCGCGAGCTGGCAGGCCCTCAAGGCCGACTTCCCCACCGTGCCGGTCTACGACGTGCAGTTCGTCAAGCGCTCGCACGACCTGGTGGTGGCCACGCACGGTCGCGGGCTGTTCGTCCTCGACAACATCACGCCCCTGGAGGAGCTGACGCCCCAGGTCCTCGCCGCCGACCTGCACCTCTTCTCGACCCAGCCGGCGCAGATCCGGGTGCGCCCGCGCCGCGCGGGCGTGGCCCCGACCCGCTTCACCACTCCGAACGCGCCCGCCGGCGCCGTGATCGACTACTACCTCAAGACCGCCCTCGACACGGGCACGTCGGGGCAGGGCGAGCAGCGTCGCGGCGAGCGTTCCCGCCGCGGCCGCGTGGTCGTGACGGTCACGGACGCCCGCGGGGACACGGTGGTCGTCGACTCGAGCGGACCGGGGAAACAGGGTGTGAACCGCTACGTCTGGACGCTGCGCCACGCCGGGCCGGTGCGGCTCAGCTTCGACCGTGCCGCGGGCGCCGAGGAAGAGGAGAACCCGTTCCGCACCGTCGTCGGCCCGCGCGCCGTGCCGGGCAGTTACAGCGTCGCGGTGACGGCGGGTGGGCGGACCGAGACCACGACGGTGCGAGTGGAGCCCGACCCGGTGCTGGGTGGCGATCCCGCGCGGTTCGCGGCGCAGCTGGTCGCGGGACTCGAATGGCGTAACGCGCTGTCCGCGCTCAACGCCATGCTCAATCGCATCGTGAGCCTCGAAACGCAGCTCAAGAACACGCAGCAGGCGCTGCGCGACAATGCGGGCGGGGAGGGCGACACGGCGACCGTGGGGCCCGTCATGCGGCAGGGGCGCGAGCTGGGGCGGAAGCTCAAGGAGCTCAAGGACAGCCTGTACAACTCCGACGTGCAGCGCGACGCCGGGCAGGACGACATCCATTACCTCAACCGCTTCCATGACCGGCTGCAGGCGCTCGGCTTCGGCCTTGGCCTGGCCTACGCCCAGCCGCCCAGCGAGGTCGTGGCGGCGCGGTTCAAGGAGCTGCGCGCCACGCTGGACGACTATCTCGCGAGGTTCAACGCCCTTGTCCGGACGGACGTGGCCGGGTTCAACAAGACGGCGGAGGAGCGGCGGGCGCCGGTCCTGGTGGCGGGCGAGCCGATCGAGGTGAAAGTGGTGAAGGTGGTGTCGCGCTAAGCCGCCACGCCCAGCTTGCGCCGGCGCTTCACGGCGAGCCAGGCGGCGAGGGCAACCAGGCCGAGCGGCAGCACGACGCCGAGGGAGCGGACGCACAGCGCGACGAGATCGACGAAGTTGCGCCACGCCTGCTTGAACGCCTCGCCCATGACGCTCGATCCGGCGTGCCCTACGACCGGGAGGGGTTCGTGGACGTAAACGGTGAACGTGCTGAGCACGGCGTGGGCGCGCAGGTACCGCAGCCGCCCCTCGTAACGGTCGATCTCCTCGCGCACGCGCGCCAGCTCCTGCTCCACGTCGAGCACATCCTTGAGCTTGCCGGTGCGCGTGGCGAGCAGGTCGATGAGGCGTGACTCGAGCCGGCGGGCGTTTCCCATGCGGGCGGTCACGTCCGTGAACTCCTCACCGACGTCCTCCGCGTTGACGTTCACCGATTCGAGCTTGCCGATCGGGGCCAGGCCCTCGAGCGCTTCATCGAACCGCTCGGCCGGCACCTTCACCTCGAGATTCGCCGATCGCAGCTGGCCGCGACCGGTCTGCATGGTCGTGTTGGCGATGTACCCGCCGATGCGGCCGGCGAGCAGGCGCACGCGGGAAACCGCGGCCTCGAGCGAGTCGACCTCGATGCTCGCCTGGCCGGTGCGGATCACCGTGCTCGCCGCGACGCTGGAGCGCGAGAAGAGCACGGCATCTCCGGGCGCGGCCACGGCCCGCTCCTGCGCGGCCACGGGCGTGGCCGCCCTGGCCAGGAAGTCTGGGCGCGCGAAGGCCGCCGCGCTGTCGGCGACCGCCCGGCCGTACGAGTACGGCCGTCGCTCCGGGCGCGCGACGTCACGGCACGCGGCGAGGGCGGCGAGGGCGACGGCGGCGAGGAGCAGGGTCCGCATGAGTGTGTCTCCGGGGAGTCGGGGTCCCATGAGAGACGCATGAAGGAGACCGCCATGCACACGACCCTGCTCCTGGCGCTCGCGTTGGCGTCCGCGGGCGTCCCGGTCGCCGCTCAGATCACCGTGGTGAGGCCGCTCGACCCCGTCCCACCGCGGCGCCTCGAGTATCACGCGCCCCAGCTGCTGTCCTGTCCCGCGACCCAGTATCCCGACTCGCTCAAGCGGCGCGCCATCGGCGGGCACGTGGTGCTCGATCTGGTCGTCGATACGCTGGGGCGTGTACCGCGCGACCGCATCGTGGTGCGGGAGACCCCGCATCCCGGGCTTTCACAGGCGGCCATCGCCATGGCCGCGGGGTGTCGCTTCGCACCCGCCCGGGTGGGGCGCAAGGCGGTCGGGAAGGTGGTGACGATGCCGGTGGACTTCGGGGTTGTGCGCGCAACCCACCGCCTGGGCGTGCCGTAGGGTGGCCCGTGACACTCCAGCGACTCGACTCGAGCGCGCTTCACCAGTGGGAGCGGTTCGCCGGCAAGCCCGTGGCGGCCGGTGGCACGCCGACCGGGAGACCGTGGCGCGCGTGGCTGCTGCGCGCGGCGCGCCTCGCCGCATGGGCCCTGCTCGTCGGCTCGTTGCCGTTCCTCGCCCTGGTGAAGGTGGCGGTGGTGCTGTACCAGCGCGGCGGCTATCCCACTGCCCTCGCTCTCGCCGGCGGTGTGGCATGCACCACGCTCGTCGTCACGGCATACGCGGCGTGGGCGTGGCATCGCTTCACGGGTCGCGTCCGGCTCGCGCTCGTGGCGCGACGCCTGGCGCTGCCGCTCGTGGTCGCGTACAGCGCGTACGCGCTGCTCTACCTCTCGGCCGGCAACGCCAAGTCGCCGCCGGTGCGGGCCTATTACGCGTCGCTGCACCCGCTGCTCCGCGTGGCGCTGTCGACCGTCATCCTCGTCGACCGCGATCTGGTGGTGACGGACCTTATCCGCCGCCGGGCGGACTATCGAACCATGGGGCTCCCCGGGAACGACGGCTCGTTGCACTACATCCAACCGGACGGCTACGCGCACGCCGTGGACCTGCGCACCACCGGCCGCAGCTTCGTGAAGAACCGGCTGGTCCAGGCGTACTTCTGGAGTATGGGGTTTGCGACGCTGCGTCACGTGGGCACCGCCGACCACCTGCACGTCGAGTTGCCGGTGCGGTGAGCAACGGTAGCATCTCCCGGAGACCCGTACCCGGTCCCCACTTCGATACGCAGCCCTAGGCCCATGTCCAGACCCGCGCGTCTTGCGCTGCTCGCGCTGATCGTCCCCGTGTCGCTCTCGGCCCAGGCGGCCGCCAAGTACGACACCAGCCTGTTCCGCGCGCTCGCCTGGCGGCCGGTGGGTCCGTTCCGGGGAGGGCGTGTGACCGCCGTTGCCGGCGTGGTCGACCAGCCGCTCGTCTACTACATGGGGGCGACCGGGGGCGGAGTCTGGAAGACGACGGACGGCGGTCTCACCTGGCAGGCGACGTCGGACAAGGATTTCACCGCTGGCTCGATCGGCGCCATCGCCGTCGCGCCCTCCGATCCCAACGTCGTCTACGTCGGCACGGGCGAGTCGCCCATCCGGGGCAATCTCTCGCCCGGCGACGGCATGTATCGCTCGACCGACGCCGGGAAGACGTGGATCAAGATCGGGCTCGCCGACGCCGGTCAGATCGCCCATATCGCGGTGCACCCGCGGAACGCCGACATCGTGTACGTGGCGGTCTTGGGTCATGCGTTCGGGCCCAACGCGACGCGCGGCGTGTTCCGCTCGAAGGACGGCGGCAAGACGTGGGAGAAGATCCTCTTCAAGAACGACAGCACGGGGGCGATCGACCTCGCGCTGGACCCCACCAATCCCCGCATCCTGTACGCGGGTTTCTGGCAGGCCGTTCGCCGGCCGTGGGAGCTCGTGTCGGGCGGACCGGGCAGCGGGATCTGGAAGTCGACCGATGGCGGGGACACGTGGAAGGACATCACGCTGAGCCGGGGGCTTCCGGCGGGGATCATCGGCAAGATCGGCCTCGCGGTCTCGCCGGTGAGCCACGATCGGGTGTGGGCGCTGGTTGAGGCGGACTCGGGCGGCCTGTTCCGTTCGAACGACGGCGGTGCCACCTGGACCCGCTCGAGCGGCGACAACGAGATCCGGCAGCGCGCCTGGTACTTCACGCACGTGGTCGCGGACCCGGGTAACGTGGACGGCGTCTACGTCCTCAACGTGACGCTGCTCAAGTCGGTGGACGGGGGCAAGACCTTCACCAACCTGCACGCTCCGCACGGTGACCACCACGCGCTGTGGATCGATCCGCGCGACCCCCAGCGCATGATCAACGGCAACGACGGCGGCGCCACGGTGAGCCAGAACGGCGGAGCGACTTGGACCACCCTGGACAACCAGCCCACGGCGCAGTTCTACCACGTGATCGCGACGACCCACTTTCCGTACCGGCTGTGCGGGGCGCAGCAGGACAACAGCACGGTCTGCATCGCGAGCCGCACCGACCGGCTCGGGATCAGCGACAAGGACTGGTACGACGTGGGGGGAGGCGAGAGCGGGTGGATCGCGGCGCGCCAGGACGATCCCGACGTCGTGTTCGCGGGGAGCTACGGCGGCTACATCACCCGCTTCGACCGGCGCACCGGGCAGGCGAGGGCGGTGAACGCCTGGCCCGACAACCCGATGGGGTGGGGAGCGGCGGCGCTCAAGTACCGCTTCCAGTGGACCTTCCCGATCGTGCTCTCGCCCACCAACCCGAACGACCTGTACATCGGGGCGCAGGTGGTGTTCAAGTCGGTCAACGACGGCCGGAGCTGGCAGGTAATCAGCCCCGATCTCACCCGCAACGAGACGGCGAAACAGGGTCCCTCGGGCGGGCCGATCACCAAGGACAACACCAGTACCGAGTACTACAACACGATTTTCACCGTCGCGCCGAGTCCCAGGGACTCGCAGCTGATCTGGGTGGGGACCGACGACGGCCTGGTGCAGGTGACGCGGGACGGCGGCAAGACCTGGCAAAACGCGACGCCGAAGGACCTTCCGGAAGGCGCTCTCGTGAGCACGGTGGAAGCGTCGCCGCACGATCCGGCGACCGCATACGTGGCCGCCACGCGTTACAAGCTCGACGATGGGCGGCCGTACGCCTACAAGACGGCCGACTACGGGAAGACCTGGCGGAAGATCGTCGCCGGGATCCCGCCCGATCACTTCGTGCGCGTGGTGCGGGAAGACCCGGCGCATCGCGGGTTGCTGTTTGCCGGGACCGAGTTCGGCGTCTACATGTCGCTCGACGACGGCGCCGCCTGGCAGCCGCTTCAGCTCAACCTTCCCGTCGTCCCCATCCACGACCTGACGCTCAAGGACCACGACCTCGTGGCGGCGACCCACGGGCGGGCGTTCTGGATTCTCGACGACATCACGCCGCTCGAGCAGCTGACCGACGACATTGCGCGGGGCGGCAGCCACTTGTTCACGCCGCGGGACGCCGTGCGGTTCCAGGGACCCGGCTTCACGCCGGAACGCGCCCTGACGGGCGTCGGCACGAACCCGCCGAACGGCGCCATCATCTACGCCTATTTCAAGGGCAAACCCGAGGCCGAGGCGACGCTCGAGATCCTCGACGCGCGTGACTCGCTGGTGCGACGCATCTCCAGCAGGCCGACGGAAGGGCAGGACACGCTCAAGGTCGAGGCGGGACTCAACCGTTTCGTGTGGGACCTGCGCTACGCCGACGCCCATCGGTTCAAAGGACTGGTGTTTTGGGCCGGCGGCACACGCGGACCGCTTGCGCCTCCCGGTGTCTACCGGGTGCGGCTGAGCGTCGGCGCCTGGTCCGAGACGCAACCCTTCACGGTGGTGAAGGACCCCCGGGTCGAGGCGACGGCCGAGGACTTGCGCAAGCAGTTCGAGCTGCTGGTGCGCATCCGCGACCGCGTGAGCGCGGCGAACGACGCGGTCCAGGAGATCGCGGAGCTCAAGGACCAGGTCGATGCGGTCGCCAAGCGCGCTCGGGCGCTGCCCGAAGGCAAGGGCGCCGCCCTCGCGCGGCAGGGGGATTCGCTCAAGAGCAAGCTCGCCGCCGTACAGGAGTCGATCTATCAGGTCCGCAACAAGGCTCCCGAAGATCCCCTCAACTTCCCCATCAAGGTCAACAACAAGCTGGCGTCGCTCGGGGGGGTGGTGGGCAGCGCCGATGCCGCGCCCACCGACCAGTCGTACCAGGTCTTCGACCAGCTCACGGGCGAGCTGCAGGGCTATCTCGACCGCCTGAAGACGGTGATCGAGACGGACGTCCCGGCGTTCAACCGGGCCGCCCGGGAGCAGGATATCCCCGCCCTGATGCTCAAGTAGGGAGGCGCGTCCGGTGGCGCTCACTCGCGACGACATCCGCGATTCGGTCGAGCGCGCCGGCGACGAGCATTGGGACGCGCTCCGTCGACACCACGAAGACGCGTATCCGAACCCCAAGCCCACGCCCGGCGATGTCTGCAAGGGGGAAGCGGAGCGCCTCAATCAGCTGGGCCTGGGGAACGCGCCGGACTTCGAGCTGCTCGAGACCCGCGTCGAGCGGGTGGGCGAGGAAGTTCGCCTTACCCATGTCTTGCGGCACAGGCCGACGGGCGCGCGGCTCCTGACGGAGCCCTTTCAGGATTACACCTAGCCGCCTACTTCTCGAACATCAGCTCCTTGGCGCGCTGCGTGGCCTTGACGACGGCTTTGATCAACGTCACCCGCAGCTTGCCCTCTTCGAGCTCCAGGATGCCGTCGATGGTGCAGCCCGCCGGCGTCGTCACCATGTCCTTGAGCAGGGCCGGGTGATCGCCGGTGTCGAGCTGCACCTTCGCGGCGCCAAGCAGGGTCTGCGCGGAGAGCACGGTCGCGATGTCGCGTGGCAGCCCGACCTTGACGCCCGCTTCCGCCAGCGACTCGAGGATGATGTACACGAAGGCAGGACCGCTCGCCGAGAGGCCCGTCACGGCGTCCATGTGCTTTTCGTCCACCACCACCGTCCGACCCACCGTGTCGAACAGCCGCCGGGCGGTGTCGAGATGTGCATCCGTCGCGTGCTTCCCTCGGCAGATGCCCGTCATGCCTGCGCCCACCTGGCTCGGCGTGTTGGGCATCGCCCGCACTACCGGCGTCGGCGTGGCGAGGAGATTCTCGATGAAGCCCGTCGGGACGGAGGCGGCCACCGAAATCACGAGCTGCGCCGGGGTCACGTCCGCGCGGATCTCCTCGAGCAGGTCTCGCACGTTCTGCGGCTTGACGGCGATGATGACTACGTCGGCCCCGCGCGCGGCCGCCCGGTTGTCCGTCCCCACGGGAATGGAGCGCTCCTTTCCGAGCGCCTGCGCCCGCTCCGGGTGTCGTACGGTCGCGACCGCGTTGCCCGGTGGCAGACCCGCCTTGAGGAGTCCCTGCAGCAGGATATTCCCGATCTTGCCGAGTCCCAATACCGCCACACGCGGTTGCTTCATCGCAGGTACTCCTCGAGCAGAGTCGCGGCGTCCGTTTTCTCGTCCCGGTACTTCACGATCACGGGCGCGTACAGGGAGATGCCCCACCGCGCCGCGGCGGCGCCGGGCGCGGCGCGCGCTCCCGGGACCACCACGGCGCCCGCCGGGATCTCGAGCGGCCGCTCGCCGCGCCGATACACCGCCTCCCGCACCAGGTCGTAGAGGGGCGTGGAGCCCGTCAGCATGGTCCCGGGAGCGAGCACGGCGCGCTCCCGCACGATCGTGCCTTCGTAGATGCCGCACCCGCCACCCACCAGCACGTCGTCTTCGACGATCACGGGCAGCGCTCCGACCGGCTCGAGCACGCCGCCGACCTGGGCGGCGGCGGAGAGGTGCACCCGCTGACCGATCTGCGCGCACGAGCCGACGAGCGCGTGGCTGTCGATCATGGTCCCCGTGTCGACGTAGGCGCCCACATTGACGTACATCGGGGGCATGCAGATCACCCCGGGCGCGACATACGCCCCATCGCGGATGCTCGATCCCCCCGGAACGATGCGCACGCCTTCCGCCAGCGTGGTCGGGCGGACGGGATAGGTGTCCTTGTCGAAGAACCGGAGGCTGGCGTGGGCCGACATGTCGACCAGGGTGCCCATGCGGAAGCCGAGCAGGATGCCCTGCTTGACCCAGGCATTGACGCACCAGGCACCATCGGGACGGCGCTCGGCCGCGCGGATCTCACCGCGGGTGAGCGCCGCGCGAAAGTCTGCGAACAGGACGCGGTCGGTGTCGTCGTAGCGGTCCCGCGCCGCCGCGGCGAGCGCCTCGACGCGGCTACGCAGCGACATGCGCGGCGCCCGGCACGAGGCCGAGCGTTCCCAGCAGCGCCCGCACGCGGGCGCGCGTCTGCTCCTGGACCGGGACCAGCGGCAAGCGGAAGTGCTCTTCCAGCAGGCCCATCGCCGCCAGTGCGGCCTTGACGGGCCCCGGGTTCGACTCGAGGAAGTTCGCCTCCATGAGGGGGAGCAGGCGGTAGTGCAGCTCGCGGGCCGCTTCCCACTCGCCTCGCAGCGCGCTCTCGGTCAGGTTGACCATCGGGTCGGGCGCCTCGTTCGACACCACGGACACGATGCCGTCGGCGCCGAGGGCGATGAGCGGCAGCGTCACGGCGTCGTCGCCCGACAACACGCGGAAGCCGGCCGGCCGGTCGCGCAAGATCGCCATGATCTGCGCCAGATCACCCGACGCTTCTTTCACGCCCACGATGTTCTCCACTTCGCGCGCCAGGGCGAGCGTCGTCGGGGCGGCGAGGTTGGAGGCCGTGCGGCCCGGGACGTTGTACAGCACCACCGGCGTGTCGCCCACCGCTTGCGCGACGGCCCGGAAGTGCGCGGCGAGCCCCGCCTGCGTGGGCTTGTTGTAGTATGGCGCCACGACGAGCAACGCGTCCGCGCCGGCGGCGCGGGCGGCGCGGCCTCGGTCGATGGTCGCGGCCGTGGCGTTACTCCCGGCGCCGGCGAGCACCTTGGCCCGGCCGCGCGCCGTCTCGACCGTGAGGCCGACGAGGCGCTCCTGCTCGGGTGCGGTCAGCGTCGCCGCCTCGCCCGTCGTGCCGCAGGGGACGAGCAGGCGTACGCCGGCCGCGATCTGGCGTTCGACCAGCGTGCGAAAGCGCTTCTCATCGACCACGCCGGCCGCGGTAAAGGGCGTCACGAGGGCGGTCCCGCAGCCGCGCAGCCAGCCTACGTATTGCGTCATGGAACCTTCCTTTCGGTCTGCTGCGCCGATGCCAGGATGTCGTCGAGCACGGCTTCGAAGGCGAACATGCCCCGCCGCCCGACGATCCAGTGCGCGGCCAGCAGCGCGCCCGCGGCGAAGCCGGCCCGGGAGCGCGCGGTGTGAACCAACAGGACCTGATCCGCCGCCGAGTCGAGGCCCACGCGGTGGGTGCCCGGAATGTGACCGGCTCGCGTGCTCGTCACCGGTACGCTCGGACGCCGCAACCCGCGGGAGAGGATCGTCTGGAGCGCGAGAGCGGTGCCGGACGGCGCGTCGCGCTTGCGGGCGTGATGGGCCTCCTCGATGAACGGGTCGTACGCCGCGACGCCACGGAACAGCTGCGCGGCGTGCGCCACCAGCCGGTAGAACAGGTTGACCCCGATCGAGAAATTCGCCCCGTAGATCAGGGCGCCCCCGCCCCCTTCCACCATCCGGCGTACCTCGTCCTCGTTGCGTTGCCAGCCGGTGGTGCCCTCGACCAAGGGGACGCCCGCGGCGGCGGCGGCCTTCACGTGGTCCATCACGGCCGTCGGCACCGAGAAGTCGATGGCCGCCGTGTGGCCGGGGAGCAGCCGCGGCGCTTCGCCCGCATTGCGGGACGTGAGCACCGCGCCGATGTCGTGGCCCGCTTCGCGCGCCTGCGCCTCCACCACGCGGGCCATTGGGCCGTAGCCGAGCAGCGCGAGCTTCATGCGACGCTCCGCGCGGGCTCGAAGAACGCCTGGTGCAGCCGGCACACCGCCTCACGGACCCGGGCTTCCTCCACGACGAACGTGAGGTTGACGCGGGACGCGCCCTGGGAAATGAGCGAGACGTTGATGTCGCGGACCGTGGCGAACACCCGGGCGGCGATCCCGGGCGTCGTCCGCAAGCCCTCACCCACGACGCACACGATCGCGCGGTCGGGCTCCAGCGACACCGTGCCCAGCCCGCGCAGGTCGGCGACGATGCCGTCCAACGACGCGGTGTCGTCGACGGTGAGCGATACGCTGACCTCGGAGGTGGTGACGACGTCCACAGCCGTCCGATGCCGATCGAACACGTCGAACAAAGCACGCAGGAACCCATACGCGCCGAGCATGCGAGTGGAGGTGATCTGCAGGATCGTGACGCCACATTTGTGCGCGATCGCCTTCACCCCCCCGGGGCGAACCTCTCCCTCGGCGGTCACCACCGTCCCCGGATCGCGTGGTGCCCGAGAGTTGCAGATGCGCACGGGAATGTCGCGATCCATCGCCGGCTGGATCGTCTTGGGATGCAGCACCTTGGCCCCGAAATACGCGAGCTCCGCCGCCTCGGCGTAGGAGAGGCTGGCGACGGTGCGGGCGCCCGGAACCACGCGCGGGTCGGCGGTGAGGACGCCGCTTACGTCCGTCCAGATCTGGATCTCCTGAGCGTCGAGCGCCGCGCCCACGAGGGCGGCGGAGTAGTCGGACCCGCCCCGACCAAGCGTGGTTGTGATGCCGTCCGCTGTCGCCGCGATGTAGCCGCCCAGGACGGGAACGAGGCCGCCATCGAGCAGCGGGGTGAGAATCGCTCGGGTGCGTTCGACGGTGAGAGGCAGCAGCGGGTTGGCGCGGCCGTGTGTCGCATCGGTGGTGAGACAGTGGCGTGAGTCGACGTAGCGCGCCGCCACGCCCGCCCCCGCCAGCGCGGCGGCGAGGAGAGCAGCGGACAGGCGCTCCCCGTGCGACGCAATCTCGTCCCGCAGCGCTGGTCGCCGATCTGGCTCGGCAGCGACGCGGCCAAGCAGCTGCAGTATCTCGCGGCGCGCCGCCTCGAACTCGGCAAGCAGGGCGTCTCGCGTCTCCGGCCGCGCCAGTCGCCGGGCGATGTTCGTGTGCCGATCGAGCAGCGACTGGACAGTCGGCTCGGTCCCGCCTGGGTCGCCGGCGGCTGCTGCATCCGCGGCGGCGAGCAGCGCGTCGGTGGCGCCGGCGAGCGCGGAGACGACGACCACCGGCCGGGGTCCCCCATGGCCGCGGACCACGCCCGTCACGCGCTCCACGGCGGCCGCGTCGGCCACCGAGGTACCTCCGAACTTGAGGATCCGCGGCTGCACCATGACTCCCCCCAAAACGCACAATCGGCCGCGACGTGCGAGCTGCGCGTCGCGGCCGATCTGTCGTTTACGCCCGAGGGCTCGAGCCCCCTACAGTGATCGTTTCCCGCGCGCGCTCGCCGGCGCCGGCTTCTTCTGCTTCGCGGCAGAAGGAGCCCGACACGGGAGGCGCTTGAGGAAAGCGGACGCAGGCATGATGGACGCCGAAACTTAAGCGCGGGCCTGGTCGGCGCAAGTCGGCGCGGCCGTTCACCCGGCCCCCCGCGCCAGGCTCCACTTGAGCGCCGGCGGCGTGATCAGCGTGGTCAGGACGACCATGATCACCAGCCCCGAGAAAATGGCCGGGCTGACGATCCGCTCGCCGTGCAGCGTGAGGCTCAGGCCGAGGTTGGCGAAGATCAGGCCGACCTCCCCCCGCGGGATCATGCCGATACCAATCGAGAGCCGGTCCAGAGGCGCGCCCAGTCCGCCAAGGGCGCACGCCTGCTTCCCGGCGATCGCGGCCAGCGTCAGCAGGAGGGCGAGACCGAGCACGTCCGGGTGCGCAAACGACCGGAGCTCCACGCGCATGCCCATCAGCACGAAAAAGACGGGGACCAGCAGAGTGCCGATAGGACGCACCAGGTCGCCGAGCCGGCGCTCATCCTGCCGCGCGAAATCGACGTAATGGGCCTCTTCCAGCACGAGACCCGCGGCGTAGGCGCCGACGATCGCGGCCAGCCCTACGGCAGAGGCGAGGTAGGCGAGCATGAAGCAGAACACGAGCGCGGTGGTGAGGAGCAATCCGGATCCACGCAGCCGCCCCGCGAGCGCGAACAAACGGGGCGATACGGCCACGCCGAGCACGAGCGCGCCACCGAGAAACACCAGCGCTTTCGCGACGATCACCCCGACGGCGCCATACGAGACGCCGCTGCCGCGCTCGGCCGAGGTGATCACGCCGGCCACGACGGCGAGGATCACGAGCCCCAGCACGTCGTCGATCACCGCGGCGCCGAGGATGATACGCGCCTCGGGCGACTGCACCCGCCCCAGGTCTTTGAGCACACGGGCCGTGATTCCCACGCTCGTGGCCGTGAGTGTGGCACCCAGGAACGCGTGCACGTAGGGGCTGGCGTCGGGGAGCAGTACCGCCCCCACGCCCCAGCCCAGCACCCAGGGCGTCACCACGCCGAGGACGGCCACCAGGAGCGACCGCCCCCCGACCTTCAGCATATCGCCCACCGTGGATTCGAGCCCGACCTCGAACAGCAGCAACACGACACCGAGCCGGGCCAACACGTCGATCGTGCGGTCGGAGGCCACCCCCCGGAACCAGGGGACACCGACCAGGTCCAGGTTGCCGAGCAGGATGCCGACCACCAGCTCGCCCAAGACGGCGGGCTGACCGATGCGCTCGGCCAGGTCGCCGCCCAGCTTGGCGCCCGCCAGGATCGCGGCGAGGGCGAGCAGCACGGGCGCGACGGGATCAGGCACGGCGGGCCTCCCCATGGGGCGTTGTAGCAACAAGTGTGTCCATAAAAACGTGCATATTGTGCACAGTATATGATACAGTAAACCTATCTAATACGATTGGGTAGTAGCGTACTGTAGCATGATTCGTGCATATTTTGCACGAAACGATTGACACCGATACCGCTCCACCACCTCACTGGGAGATCGTATGACGGTAGACGGCATGAGACGCTCGGTCGGTCTTGGTTTGCTGTTCGCGTTGGTCTGCCCGCTCGTGCTGGCGGCGCAAGCAGTCCCGGCGGATTCGCTCGCCACAGCCGCGAACGCCGCCGCGGCGGCGAATACGGTCGCCATCAACTTCGTGTGGACGCTGGTCGCCGGGTTCCTCGTGATGTTCATGCAGGCGGGGTTCGCCATGGTCGAGACCGGGTTCACGCGCGCCAAGAATGCCGCCCATACGATCACCATGAACTTCATGGTCTACGGGATCGCGATGCTGGCGTACTGGGTCGTGGGCTTCGCGCTGCAGGCCGGCGGTGTGGGCGCGCTCGGCACGCTCGGCGGCTACGACAAGCTGGCGCATGAGATCTCGCTCACGATCGGCGGCAATGAGTGGGGGCTGTTCGGCGGGACGGGCTTCTTCCTCACCGGCGTAGCCTACGCGGCCCCGGTGTTCACGTACTTCCTGTTTCAGATGGTGTTCATGGACACCGCCGCCACGATTCCCACGGGTGCATTGGCCGAGCGCTGGAAGTTCTCGGCGTTCGCGGTGTTCAGCGTGTTCGTCGGCGCCTTCATCTATCCGATCTATGCCAACTGGACCTGGGGCGGCGGCTGGCTTGCGATGCTGGGCAAGAACCTCGGGTTCGGTCACGGGCACGTGGATTTCGCCGGCTCGTCGGTCGTGCACATGACGGGCGGCGTCATGGCGCTCGTCGCGGCGACGCTGTTGGGCCCGCGCCGCGGGAAGTACAACGCCGACGGCACGAGCAACGCGATCCCGGGCCACAACATTCCGATGGCGCTGATCGGGACGTTCATCCTGGCGTTCGGATGGTTCGGGTTCAACGCGGGCTCGACGCTGGCGGGCTCGGACCTCCGCATCGGGGTCATCGCGACGAACACGATGCTGGCTGGGGCGGCTGGAGGCATCACCGCAATGCTCTACATGTGGCTCAAGTACGGCAAGCCCGATCCCTCCATGGTGGCGAACGGCACGCTCGCGGGGCTCGTCGCCATCACGGCGCCGTGCGCGTTCGTGACAGCGCCGTCGGCCGTGCTGATCGGCGGGGTGGCCGGCGTCCTCGTGTGCGTCGCGGTGTTCTTCATCGACGGGAGGCTCCACATCGACGACCCCGTGGGCGCCATCTCGGTGCACGGGGTCAACGGGTTGTGGGGCATCCTATCGCTGGGCTTGCTCGCGGATGGCACCTACGGCGACGGCTGGAACGGCGTCAACGGCGCGGTGCGCGGCCTGTTCTACGGCGACCCGGGGCAGTTCGTGGCCCAGGCAATCGGGGGCCTCACCAACTTCGTCGCGGTCGGTGCCATGGCATACGGCGCGTACAAGGTGACGGAGCTGGTCGTGGGTGGCCACCGGGTGTCGGCCGAGGTCGAAGAGCTCGGGCTGGACCTGCCCGAGATGGGTGCATTGGCGTACCCCGACACGCCCGAAGTCTCGTCCGCCGTGATTCTCAGCGAGTCGGCCGCCGTGTCGTTGGGGGCGGGGCAGCTCGAGCCGGAGCCGGAAGCGATCTAACCGTAGGGGCGCAGCATGCTGCGCCCCTACTTCAGAGGAGCTAGCCAGATGAAACTGATCACCGCGGTGGTCCGCCCCGAGCGGCTGCCGCAAGTGAAGGCCGCGCTCTTCCGGGCCGGCGTCACCGGCATCACGATCAATCGCGTGAGCGGTCACGGCGGCGAGCACGAGATGCTGGAGCACTATCGCGGCAGGACCGTCGTGCTCGAATTCCGTGAGAAAGTCCGACTCGAGATGGCCGTGTCGGAGCCGTTCGTGGAGCCGACCATCAAGGCGATTCTGACAGCTGCCCGCACCGGTAACGTCGGCGACGGGAAGATATTCGTCCAGCCGCTCGAGCGGGTGATCCGGATCCGCACCGGCGAAGTCGACACCGCTGCCGTCACGGCGGTCACCGCGGACGCGGTTCAGCGCAAGGCACTCAAGGAGGTCACAACATGAGAGCGGTATTCTTTGCCCTTTGGCTCGTTGCTCCCGGCGTGCTGTACGCGCAGGGCGCATCGTCCGCGCCGAAGGACACGGCGGCGGCCAAGAAGCCCGACCCGCCGACGCCTCCGGTCAACCATCTGGAGACCACGATTGCCGGGTTCAAGCTCACCGGGTTCGCAGCCGGGTCGTATGCGTACTCGGGCCACAGCCTCGCGGACACGACGATCGTCGGCCGGCTGTATGACCGGTTCCAGAACCGATTCACGCTCAACGCGCTCGCGGCCGTGCTCGACAAGCCATACGACCCCGCGAAGTTCAGCGCTGGGTTCCATACGGAGTTGCTCGTGGGTCAGGATGCGACCGTCATCCAGTCGAATGGGCTCTTCGCGGGCGTCGCTCCCCCGATCCCGGTCGATGTGCCGCATCTGTACGTCACCTTGAACGTGCCCACGGCCAGCGGCAACGGCCTGCAGTTCAAGGTGGGGCGCATTCCCACGCTCATGGGCCTCGAGGTGATCGAGACGTACGCCAACCCCAACTGGTCGGAAGGGAACCAGTTCATTTACGTGGAGAACTTCACCGGCACAGGCGTGAGCGTGGAGACCAAGTTCAACGACCACGTCGACGCCCAGGTCCGCGTGATCAACGGCTGGGACCAGGTGGCCGACAACAACACGCACAAGTCGTTGATGGGACGAGTGGGAATCTATCCCGACGCGCTCACCGCTGTCGGGGTCGTGGGGTTCTGGGGGCCCGAAGAGGCGGTCAGCAACACGGCCAATCGCTACGGCGTCGAGGGGCTGTTGTGGCGCAAGCTCGGCAAGGCGGCGCTGTGGGTACAGGGCGACTACGGCCGGGAGCAGGCCAACGCGGCGCTGCCGGATTCCACGCAGGATGCGAAGTGGTGGGCCCTCGGCGGCTGGGTCACGTACGACTTCAGCCCGACCCTCGGCTTGGCCCTGCGCGGCGACTACGTCGATGACGAGAACGGCGCCCGCACCAGCGGAGTGCTCGGCTTCTCTCCGAACACGGGGCAGAAGTTCGGCAGCGGCACGGCGACCTTCAACATCCGTACCTGGCCCAATGCCGTCGTGCGACCCGAAGTGCGCTACGACCGGTCGACGTTGGGGACGTTCAACGGCCAAAAGGATCAGGTCACGGTCGCGCTCGGCGTGGCGTACCTGTACTGACGATGAGCGTGCTCGTCAGGCCTCTGTTTACCGAAGAACCGGTACAGCAGCCAGGCGTCCACCAGGCCTACCGCGGTGAGTACGGAGAACGCCGCCGCGCCATCGACCAGGTGCAGCTGTCGCAGTAGTGTCGAGATGCCGTAGCCTACCACCCAGGCGTCGAAGCTCATGCAGATGCGCCGGAAGGTCTCGGGCCGCACGTGGCGAATGACCCGCACGCCGAGCGGGATCCCCACGACCAGGCTCGGCACGATGTAGGGGAACAGACCGACGCTCTCGGTCGCAAACATGCCGGCCACGTAGTAAGCGGCGGCGGTGAACGTCGATTCGGCGAGTCGGACGAGCCCGAGACCGGCTCGGAAGTCCTGCTTCGTGAACCCCTGGTTGCTCAACATGAGAGCCAGGGGCGGCCCCGAGATCGTGGTAACCGAGTAGAGCACACCGAGGCCCCCGCCGAACGCCAGTCCGACGGGGCGCTCGGCTTTGATGGGCCGGCGAAATCCGGCTGCCTGCAACAGAATCAGCGGCAATAGGACCATGAACGTGGCGAGCTTGAGCCAGCCCGGCTGTACTCGATGGACCAGCGATGTCCCGAGCACGACGCCCGGCGCCAGCCCGAGGATGATAGGCACGACCCGGCGCCACACGTGCGGCACGCTCGCCCGATTGACCCAGAGCACGTACGCGTTCAACACGACCTCGATCCACACGAGGGCCGGATTGAGGACCCGGTTCGTGTAGAATAACAGCGCCAGCGGTACGGTGATCGACGAGAATCCGTAGCCCAACGCGCCGTTGACGATGGCGGCGAGGAGCGTGATGAGGATCAAGACGAGCGCGCTTGGCGTCACATGCATCGCGTCCCGAAGGGTTGAGGGTGCGTACAAAAACAAAAAACCCGGCGCACGCTGGGGG
>Ga0209577_10001410_pt1 | contig 23867 bp, 16 predicted proteins | sample GraSoiAngelo_109_FD_185874 | JGI IMG/M metagenome (GOLD analysis project Ga0209577, IMG submission 185874) | Grasslands soil microbial communities from the Angelo Coastal Reserve, California, USA - 14_0903_12_20cm (SPAdes) (version 2) | ecosystem: Environmental > Terrestrial > Soil > Grasslands...
GCAAACCGCAACCCCTTCTCCAACGCGATCGGCGTGATCAACTCCACCTCCATCGCCACGTTGTCCCCAGGCATCACCATCTCCACTCCCTCCGGCAAATGCGCCACCCCAGTCACGTCCGTCGTCCGAAAGTAGAACTGCGGCCTGTAGCCTGTGAAGAATGGCGTGTGCCTCCCACCCTCCTCCTTCGTCAAAACATACGCCTCGGCCCGAAACTTCGTGTGCGGCGTAATACTGCCCGGCTTCGCGATCACCTGCCCCCGCTCAACGTCCCGCCGCTCCACCCCACGCAACAACAGCCCCACGTTATCTCCCGCCACCCCCTCGTCCAACAACTTCTTGAACATCTCCACCCCAGTCACCACCGTGGTGCGCGTCTCCCGAATGCCGATGATCTCCACCGCCTCGTTCACTTTCACCCTTCCCCGCTCAATCCTCCCCGTCGCCACCGTCCCACGCCCCTGGATCGTGAAGATGTCCTCGACCGGCATCAAAAAAGGCTTCTCCGTGTCCCTCTGCGGAGTCGGAATGTAGCTGTCCACACTCGCCATCAACTCCTCCACGGTCTTCTCCCACTCCGCCTCCCCGTTCAGAGCGCCCAAAGCCGACCCCCGCACCACGGGGATGTCGTCTCCCGGAAACTCGTAGGCCGACAGGAGTTCCCTGACCTCCAACTCCACCAGGTCTAACAACTCCGCGTCGTCCACCGCATCCACCTTGTTCATAAACACCACCATCGCGGGCACGCCCACCTGCCGGGCCAGAAGGATGTGCTCACGGGTCTGCGGCATCGGCCCGTCGGTGGCCGCCACCACCAGAATCGCCCCGTCCATCTGCGCGGCCCCAGTGATCATGTTCTTGACGTAGTCGGCATGTCCCGGACAGTCCACGTGCGCGTAGTGACGGTTACCCGTCTCGTACTCGACATGCGCCGTGGCAATCGTGATCCCACGGGCGCGCTCCTCCGGCGCATTGTCAATGGAGTCGAAACTGCGGAACGCGATGCGGGGATTGTGCTTGGCTAAGACTTTGGTGATCGCCGCCGTCAAAGTCGTCTTCCCGTGATCCACGTGCCCTATCGTCCCGATGTTCACGTGCGGCTTCGACCGGTCAAATCGCTCCTTCGCCATTTTTTGATTGCCTCTTCGATAAAGTTTCTAAAACGCTTTTTGGTGGAGCCCGCGATGAGATTTGAACTCATGACCTCCTCCTTACCAAGGAGGCGCTCTACCCCTGAGCTACGCGGGCGCGCTCAACTAACGGCCTGACAGAGAATGGAGCGGGAGACGAGGCTCGAACTCGCGACCCTCAGCTTGGAAGGCTGATGCTCTACCAACTGAGCTACTCCCGCCTGAAGAGCGAGATGCTAGATATCAGATGCTAGATGTCAGCATCTAGTCTTCGCTGACATCTAGCATCTGACATCCGACATCTGCTTTTCCTGGTGCAGGGGGTAGGATTCGAACCTACGTAGGGCGTGAACCCGCCGGGTTTACAGCCCGGTGCCATTAACCACTCGACCACCCCTGCGTCTGTCAAAACTCGACAAGCCGGCGAAGGGACTTGAACCCCCGACCCTCTGATTACAAATCAGATGCTCTACCAACTGAGCTACGCCGGCCTACTACGGTAGAGAATCCGCGGCTTCCGGCAAAACGTGAATACTAGCAACGCGTTCCGCAAAAGGCAAGCCGACAGCGCCGGACGCGTCGGTGCGCTGAAACGATGCGGCGAGAGAACAAATCTGTTGACGCTGCGGCGCGCTGGAAAGTAGGATGGTTAGTGCCCGCCGGCGTGCGGCGTCCACCGTCGGACGCGCCGCCTGCCGCGTCTCACCTCTCGCCTCGGCCTTCGGCCTCCGAAACTTCGGGCACGAACGGCCTTCCGCAATTCAGACGCCTTTGATGCGACAACGACACAAGGAGATTCCCCGTGCGTAGCAGCAACCCGCTTACCTTCTGCAAAGTGCTCGCCTTCGTGCTCCTATTTTGCGCCCCCGGTGCGGCACCGGCAAGCGCGCAGACCGGCGGCTCGCCCGCCCAACAACAGCCGCCGCCGCCCGCCGCCGTCAACCGCAACGAGCGCAGACCAGCGCCCGCCGCGCGCAAGAGCGAGGTGGCGTGCGGCGGCTTCATCGAGCAACAATCGCCCGTGGGCCAGCCGCAGATCGTCGGCGCGGAACAGGAGCACGCGCGGCGCTTGTTCGGGCAGGGCGACCTCCTGTTCATTGACGCGGGAGCGCAGCAGGGCGTGAGGGTCGGGCAGGAGTTCGAGGTCACGCGCCCGCGCGGGCAGTTCCGCTCGAAGTTCTCGCGCAAGGGCGGCTCGCTCGGCATCTACACGCAGGAGATCGGACAACTCCGCGTCGTGCGCGCGGGCGACCGCGTCTCGGTGGCCGAGGTCACGCTGTCTTGCAGCGACCTCCTGCTCGGAGACATCCTCCGCCCCTTGCCGCAGAGCGCCGCGCCCGCGGGCCGCGCCGAGGTCAGCCTCGACCGCTTCGCGGAGCCGACGGGCAAGCAGACCGGCCACATCGTCCTGGCGCGAGACGGGCGCGAGGCGCTTTCGCGCGACCAGGTCGTCTTCATAGACCTCGGCGCGGAGGACAACATAAAGGCCGGCGACTACCTGACGGTCTTCCGGCCCGAAGGACACGGAACGCTCGTGAAGTCCCCCGGCGAGATCACGGCCAACGCGCGGCACGGCTACGAGAGCAACGAGTTCCGCGGCGGCGGGTTCTCGAATCAGGCGCAGCGCGTGAAGAACGTTAACGGCAGCAAGTACGGAGAGACTGTCAAGACGCCCTCGATCAAGCATAGACGCCCGCCCGTCCCGCGCCTGACCGTCGGCGAGGTCGTCGTCCTGCACGTCGAAGGGCGCACCGCCACCGCCGTCGTCACGCGCGTCGCGCAGGAGATTCACACGGGCGACGCGGTCGAGCTGCAATAGCTCTTAGCTGTCGGCGCTCAGCCGTCGGCTTTCAGCTTTGTTCCGGTTCGGACGAGCGACTTCGCTCCGACCGACGCCGGACTGATAAAGCTGAAAGCTGACGGCTGAGTGCTGTTTGCTTTAACCGACGGAAATCTTTCCGTCTTCGCGCGGCAGGGCGCTGGCGGCGGCGGCGCTCGCGTGGTCGGCGCGCTTCGCCTCGCGCTCGACGGCGGCGCGTTCGATGGCCGCGCGGTAGAAGGCCCGGAAGTATCCGTACATCGAGAGGCAGGCCGAGAGCACGACGACCCAGAGCATCGCGCGCCCCGCCGTGTAGAGTAGAACCTGCCAGTCGGTTCCCGTCACCGCGCCGCCGCTGAAGAGGTGGCCGAGCGCGTCGCGCAACTCCGGCACAGTCCAGAACTGAATGGCGGGGAACGCGCGCCCGAAGTTGGCGACGGGCGGCTCGCCCCCCGCGCTCGACGCGATGAGCAGCGCGACCGCCGCGACCTGCGCCGCCATCTTGAACTTCCCCATCCGCGACGCCGAGATCAGCAGCCCGTCCGCCGCCGCTATCGAGCGCAGACCGGAGACGGCGAACTCGCGCCCGACGATGATGCAGACGGCCCACGCGGGAGCCAGCCGGTTCTCGACCAGAGAGATGAGCGCGGCGCTGATGAGCAGCTTGTCGGCGATGGGATCGAGCAGGATGCCGAGGCGCGAAATCTGCCGCCGACGGCGCGCGATCTGCCCGTCGAGGTAGTCCGTGAAGGCCGCGCCGAGGAAGAGCGCGACGCCGAGAAAGTGGCGCTCGACGCCGAACCAGTTCTCCGAAAACGGCGTGAGCAGCACGACGACCAGGAGGGGCACGACGAAGATGCGCGACAGCGTCAGTGCGTTCGGAAGATTCAGCACGTCCCTTCCCTACTTTCACTCGTCTCGGATGATTATGGCTTGTTAACGTGCGTCTCTGCTACGCGGAGTTTAGGAGTTGCACGCGAAGGGTGTCAAGACAGTGACTCTGCCACCGGTCTCTCGTGCTATTCGTATTGCCGGGCGAGTGATTCTGTGCCTGCGGGCGGAGAGGACAAACCCGCCCGGACTCTGCTACAATCATCGTTTCCGCGCGGCGCGAGATTCATCACTGTGTTGCGCGCGGACGGTTGTAGGCAATGGCAATAGACCGCATCACGGTGCGCGGGGCGCGCCAGCACAACCTGAAGAACATCAGCGTCGAGATTCCGCGCGACCGCCTGACGGTCATCACCGGACTCTCCGGCTCCGGCAAGTCGTCTCTGGCCTTCGACACGATCTACGCCGAGGGGCAGCGCCGCTACGTCGAATCGCTCTCGGCCTACGCCCGGCAGTTCCTCGACCAGTTGGAGCGCCCCGACGTGGACTCGGTTGACGGACTCTCGCCCGCCATCTCCATCGAGCAGAAGACGGTCTCTCGCAGCCCGCGCTCGACCGTCGGCACGGTCACGGAAGTTTACGACTACCTGCGCCTGCTCTTCTCTTCAATCGGCCAGCCGCACTGCCACATCTGCGGCGCGCAGATCACGCGACAGTCGGTCGAGCAGATCGTGCACAGCGTCCTCTCGATGCCCGAAGGCGAGCGCGTGATGGTGCTCGCGCCCGTCGTGCGCGGGCGCAAGGGCGAGTTCAGGAAGGAGCTTGAGAAGCTGGCGAAGGACGGCTTCCTGCGCGCGCGCGTTGACGGCGAGTTAGTGTCGCTCGACGAGGAGATAAAATTAGACAAGCGTCGCAACCACACCGTCGAGGCCGTCGTTGACCGCCTGCTCATCAAGCCCGGCATCAACGAGCGTCTGACCGAGTCGGTGCGCACCGCCTTGAAGCTGACGGGCGGCGCGGTTCTCATCTCCGTCGTTGACGGCGAGGAGAAACTCTACTCGGAGCGCATGGCCTGCGTGAACTGCCAGATCAACGTGCCGCCTCTGGAGCCGCGCTCTTTCTCCTTCAACTCAATCTACGGCGCGTGCAAGCGCTGCCACGGCCTCGGCACGGTGCTCGAAGTTGACCCGTCGAAGATCATCACCGACGCGACCGAGCGCGCCGACAAGCTCTTCCTCCCGCTCGCGGCGGCAGACAAGCAGGGCGCGGCCTATTTAAAGTCGGCGCTCGTCGCCGTCATCGAGCACTTCAAGGCCGACCCGCAGCTTCCCTTCTCCGGATTACCGAAGCAGGTGCGCGAAGCCTTCTTCCAAGGCGTCGAGGGGCAGATAACTTTCCGGCAGGGACTCTACAGGTACGAGAGCGACTGGAAGGGGGCCGTGCGTCACCTCTCCGAGCGCATGCACAACGCTCCGAGCGAGCGCGTGCGCGAGGCTCTGGAAGAACTCGTCTCGCCCGTCGAGTGTCCCGAATGCGACGGCAAGCGGCTGCAACCCGAATCGCTCGCCGTGCGCGTCGGGGGCCGCGGCATCGCGGAGTACACGGCGCTTCCGATTGAGGAGGCGGTCGCCGCCTTCGACCGCTTGAAGCTCAACGAGCGCGAGGCGCAAATCGCCGGACTCGTCCTGCGCGAAATCCGCAACCGCCTGCGCTTCCTCGCAACGGTCGGCCTCGGCTACATCACGCTCAACCGCGCCTCGGCCACGCTTTCGGGCGGCGAGGGCCAGCGCATCAGGCTCGCCACGCAGATCGGCTCGCAACTGCGCGGCGTGCTCTACGTCCTCGACGAGCCGTCCATCGGCCTGCACCCGCGCGACAACCAGAAGCTTCTGGAAACCCTCTCGGCTCTGCGCGACCTCGGCAACACAGTCCTCGTCGTCGAGCACGACGAGGAGACGATACGCCGCGCCGACTACGTCGTTGACCTCGGCCCCGCTGCGGGCGCGCACGGCGGCGAGATCGTCGCCGCGGGCACGCCCGAAGATGTCGCCTGCAACCCGGCCTCGGTCACGGGGCAGTACATCTGCGGCAAGCTCTCGATTGAAGTGCCGGGCGAGCGGCGCGCGCCGAACGGGCTGGCCGTCACGCTGCGCGGCGCGAGCGCCAACAACCTGAAGCACGTTGACGCGACGTTCCCGCTCGGCCTGCTCACGGTCGTCACCGGCGTGTCGGGTTCCGGCAAGTCAACTCTGGTTGACGATATACTCTACCGCGCGCTCGCGCGACACGTTTACGGCTCGCTGGAAGAGCCGGGCGAGTTCGACTCAATCGAGGGGCTGGAGAATGTTGACAAGGTCATCGAGATTGACCAGTCGCCCATCGGGCGCACGCCGCGCTCGAACCCCGCGACCTACACGGGACTGTTCACGCCGATTCGCGAACTCTACGCGATGCTGCCCGAGTCGCGCGAGCGCGGCTACAAGCCGGGCCGCTTCTCCTTCAACGTCAAGGGCGGGCGCTGCGAGGCGTGCGAGGGCGATGGACTCAAGCGCATCGAGATGAACTTCCTGCCCGACGTGTACGTCCTCTGCGACGTGTGCCGCGGCGCGCGATACAACCGCGAGACTCTGTCGGTCAAATACAAGGGCAAGTCCATCGCCGAGCTTCTGGACACGACGGTCGAGGAGGCGCTGCCCATCCTCGAAAACATCCCGCAGATCAAGCAGAAGCTTCAAACTCTCCTCGACGTGGGCCTCGGCTACATCAAGCTCGGCCAGTCGGCCACAACGCTTTCCGGCGGCGAGGCGCAGCGCATCAAGCTCGCGCGCGAGCTGTCGAAGCGCGCCACGGGCAGAACCATCTACATCCTCGACGAGCCGACCACGGGCCTGCACTTCGCCGACGTTCACAAGCTGCTCGACGTTCTCCAACGCCTCGTCTCACTCGGCAACACCGTCATCGTCATCGAGCACAACCTCGACGTTATCAAGAGCGCCGACCACGTCATTGACCTCGGCCCCGAAGGCGGCGCGAACGGCGGGCGCGTCGTCGCCGCCGGCACTCCCGAAGATGTCGCCCGCGTCAGAAAATCCCACACGGGCCGTGCGCTCCGCCCACTCCTCAACGGCCACGCCGCCAACGGCGGCGGCCAAGCGCAGGCGAACAGCAAAGGAGCGAAGAACGGTGGCGCGAACGGCAAACCCTCCGCGCGGGGCAAGCGCAAGGACGCGGCGTGATATACTCCCGCGGCGAAACAGGAGCCAGACAGCTTGAGTGACAAACGTCCCGCGAAACTCCCCTCCGCCATTAGCGACGACATCAACTCCGCCGCCGTCGGGCACCTCAACTTAATCGTCGCCACGAGCCTCGAAGTCAAGCGAAGCTATTTTGAAAGACACGCCGAAGAGGTTTCGCGCGCGGCAGCCTTGATCGCCGAAGCTTTCCGCGCGGGCGGCAAGCTCCTCGTCTGCGGCAACGGCGGGTCGGCGGCGGACGCGCAGCACATCGCGGGCGAGTTCGTGAATCAGTTCTTAATGAAGAACCGGCGCGCGCTGCCCGCGCTGGCGCTGACGACGGACGGCGGCGTGCTGACGTGTGTGGCGAACGACACGGGGTTCGAGCGCGTGTTCGCCCGTCAGGTCGAGGCGTTCGGCGCAGGGGGCGACGTGCTGCTGGCGATCACGACTTCGGGCAACTCGAAGAACGTGGTCGCCGCTGCGGAAGTCGCGCGCGCGCGCGGAATGAAGGTCGTCGGGATGCTCGGAAGAGACGGCGGGCGCGTGCGCGCCTTGTGCGACCTCGCGCTCGTCGTCGAGAGCGACGACACGCAGCGCATACAGGAGACGCACAACCTCGTCGGCCACGTCCTCTGCGACCTCGTCGAGCGTTTGCTCTTCCACGAAGGCGCGGAGTGAGAAGGGCGAAGCGAGTGTCAATCTACGAAGACATCAAGCCGCTCGGACTCGAAGGCGTCAACACTTACCCGCTGGCGGAGCGAGAGAGCAAGGTCGCGGTCGAGGACTTCGCGCGGCCTTTCGGCGAGGACTCGTCCCTGCGCGACTTCCTCGCAAGCTTGCCGAACATCCTGGCCGTTCAAACGCTCCGCGCGCTCGCCGCGCAGATGCGCCGCGCGCGCGCGCTGGGCAAGCCGATCATCTGGGGCGTCGGCGGGCACGTCGTCAAAGTCGGACTCGCGCCGCTCATCATCAACCTCATGGAGCGCGGCTTCGTCTCAAGCCTAGCGGCGAACGGCTCGGTGCTCGTCCACGACGCCGAGATCGCGCTGGTCGGCTCGACCTCGGAGGACGTTGACGCCACATTGGGCGCGGGCGCGTTCGGCGCGGCGGAGGAGACCGGCAGGCTCTTGAACGAAGCCGCGCGCGAGGGCGCGCATGACGGTCTGGGTTTGGGCGAAGCGATGGGGCGCGCGCTCGTCGCGTCGAACCCGAAGCGCGCGGGGCTGTCTCTGCTCTGCGCGGCTTACACGGCGCGCGTGCCCTTCACGGCACACCTCGCCATCGGCGCGGACATCGCGCACTTCCACCCGCACGCCGACGGCGCTAGCTTAGGCGCGACGACGCACACGGACTTCCGCCTCCTCGCCGAACTCGTCAGGCGCATGAGCGGCGGCGGCGTCTATCTCAACGTCGGCTCGGCGGTGGTGCTGCCCGAAGTCTTCCTCAAGTGCGTGACGCTGGTGCGCAACCTCGGCCACGCGCTCGAAGACTTTACGACGGCCAACTTCGACTTCATACAGTCTTACCGCCCGCTGACGAACGTCGTCCGCCGCCCCACGAGCGGCGGCGCGGGCCGCGGCTTCTCCGTCACCGGCCACCACGAGCTGACCATCCCGCTCCTCGCTGCCGAACTCCTCTGCGGCGGAGAGAAGGCGTGAGCACACCTCCTGCTCTCCAAACCGTCAACGGCGCGTGAGGCGTGCCGCCGCAGCGTGCTATACTCTCCCGGCTCTTTAACTGACAAGGGAAAGTTCGCAAGGGAGCAATCATCCGATGGACGCCGAGAAGCTGGAACATTACCGACGCATACTCACCGACCAACTGCGCCAGCGCACGGAGACAGCGCGCGAGAACCAGTCGGACGCGCTCGAAACCGCGGGCACGGACGACGGCGTCAAGGACGTGGCCGACCAGTCGGTCAAGGACGTGAGCCAGGAGATCGAGTACCGTCTGAGCGAGCGCGAGTCGCAGGCCATCGCCGACATAGACCAGGCGCTCTTGAGAATTGAAGAGGGAACCTACGGCGTCTGCGCCCGCTGCGGCAAGGAGATTCCCGAACGCCGCCTCGAAGCCATGCCCACCGCGCGCTACGACGCCGACTGCCAGTCAATCATCGAGCAAGGCACGGGCGAAGACGAGCACGCGACGCTGTAAAGCCGTAAACCGTAAACCGTGAACCGTGACAAGAGAAGCCAGCTCTTTCTTGTCACGGTTCACGGTTTACGGTTTACGGCTTTTAAGCTTTCGGGTGCGCCTTGTCGTAAACCTCGATTAGCCTTTCCATCGAGACGTGCGTGTAGATTTGGGTGGTCGAGAGGCGCGCGTGGCCGAGTAGTTCTTGAATGTCGCGGATGTCTGCGCCGCTGTCTAAGAGGTGCGTGGCGAAGGAGTGGCGGAGGGCGTGCGGGCTGATGTTGTGGATGCCGGCGCACTGCACGATGTACTTGTCCACCATGCGACCGACCGAGCGCGTGGTGATGCGCGTGCCCTGATAGTTGAGGAAGACGGCCTCGTTGTCGCGCTCCGCGATGGGCGCGTTGTTGAGGAACGCGGGGCGCGCCTCGGTCAGATACCTCATCAGCGCGTGCAGCGCCGGCTCGCCGAACGGGACGATGCGCTCCTTGCGCCGCTTGCCCTTGACCCTCACCATCCTCTCACGGAAGTCAACGTCGTGCAGGTTGAGCTTCGTCAGCTCCGAGACGCGTATGCCTGTGCCGTAGAGCATCTCCAGGATGGCGCGGTCGCGCTTTCCGAGGTCTGTCTGCGTGTCCGGCGTCTCGATGAAGCGGACGGCGTCCTCGACCGAGAGGTGGTTCGGCAGCTTCTTCTCCAGGCGCGGCGTGGAGACCAGTTTCGCAGGGTTCAACTCGACGACGCCCTCGCGCATGAGGAACTGGAAGAAGGTGCGCAGCGCCGCGAGCTTCCTGGCAATCGAGGTCTTCTTCTTCTGCGCCGCGTACAGCTCCGAGAGCCACTCGCGGATGGTGATGTGGTCTATCTGGCGTATCTCAACCTCGCGGCGCGCGCCCGTCTGCGGGTCGGCGGGCGCGAGGTGTTCGAGGAACTGGGCGAGGTCAATCGCGTAGTTTCTGAGCGTGTGCTCGCTCACGTTGCGCTCGTAGCGCAGGTGTTCGAGGAACTGTGCGAGTAGTTGCTCCATGCCCGTGAATCGTAAATCGTAAATCGTAAATCGTAAATAGAAATGTTCAGGCTCTTCCGACAATTATTGTCTTTGGGTCTTAACCGGCGAATGGTCGCACCTCACCCAAGGAGCTTTACACTTATCCAGGTAAGCGGTAACGATGACGCCTAAAACCAAGGCGAACAGAGCGATGACCAAGCCGAGCAGGAGCCGCTTCATACTTACTTATCCTTTCGGAGCGTAGTAGCCCTTGCGCGTGCGGACGCGGAGGCCCTGCCGGGTTTTGACGTTGAGGGTGAAGGTTCGGAAGCGACCGTCGCGCGGGTCTGCGGTCGAGGGGTAGTAGCTGAGGACGTACTGCTGGGAGAGGTCGGCGGCGATCTGCGTGAAGGCTTCATCGAAGTCAACGCGGCTGCGCGCCGAGTAGCTAGTGCCGCCGGTCTGCGCGGCGAACTCCTGAAGGCGGCGCTCGCCGGCGAGGTCGCGCAGGTTAGCGTTGTCACTGTAACCGAGCCGGATTGAATAGACCTGGCAGTTGTCTATAAGCACGCGCGCCATCGTCGTGTCGAAGTCGAGACCGCTCATGGTGTCCGTGCCGTCGGAGATGATGAGGATAACCTTGCGCGCCTTCTGCGGCTGGAGGTAGTCGGCGGCGGCGGCGATGGTGTCGAAGAGCGCCGTCGCACCCCTCGGCTTGCCGAACCTCTCGATTGTGCGGACGAGCGCGCGCACGTCGTTCGTCAGGGGCTGCGCGAGTTCCGGCGTGGTCGAGATGGAGTAGACGGCGGCGCGGTCTACGGGCCGCATGACGGACTTGAGGAAGCGAATCCCGGCCTGGCGCTCGAACTCGCGGGTGGCGTTGAGGCTTGCGCTGTTGTCGTAGAGGATCGCGATGCTGACCGGCGTCTCCGAGCGGCTGAGGTCGCCGATTGGCTTCAACTGCCCGTCCACGCGCAGCTCGAAGTCCTCGGCTTTTAAATCCGTGACGGCGCGACCACGCACGTCCACGACCGACGCGGGCACGGGGACGAGGTTCGAGCTGATGCGCACGACCTCTTCGCCGCCGACCTCCTCCGCGCCTCGCGCCGCGCCTTCAGACGCGCCCTGAGACGACGGACTAACTGTCGTCGTAGCGCGGCGCGGCGGGTTTGAAGTCTTGTCCCTCGGCGGCGGCTCGGCGATTGGGCCGACGAGCGAGTTGACGGGGGGAGTTGGCGTGGGCGTCGGCGCGTCGGCGTGTCCTTGCGTCGAGGGCGGCGCGGACTTGCGACCGGACTGCGCGCGGAGTTGCAGGGCCGTCGAAGCGAGCAGCGCCAGCGCGCAGAGAAGGACGGCGAGAGTGCGCGTGGGCGCGCACGTCGAAGCGTCCCCAGACCTGCCCGCGTTCACCTCGCCGCCGCGCGCGGCGCGTGCTCCCCGCCTTGAATCGTTTGAAGCCAAGCGTCCCATTCCCTGAGTGCGAGTTCGACCTGCCGCGCGTGCCGCTCACGCTTGCGTCGGAACCTGCGCCGCTCCGCTTCGGCGAGCGGTTCCAAAAGCGCGAAGGTGATGTTCACCGGCTGGTAGTTCTTTGCGTCCGCGCCTGAGACGTAGCGCGCGAGCGCGCCCGTCGCAGTCGGCGGCGGGGCTTCGACGAGCGCCAGCCCGCGCGCGAGCCGCGCCGCGTTCCGCCCCGCGAGCCAGCCAGTGGCGACCGATTCGACATAACCCTCGACCCCGCTGATCTGCCCCGCGAAGAAGACTTCGGGGCGTTCTCGCATCTGCAAAGTCGGCGCGAGCACGCGCGGCGCGTTGATGTAGGTGTTGCGGTGAATCTGTCCGAACTGTAAGAACTCGGCCTGCTCAAGGCCGGGAATCAAACGGAGCACGCGCGCCTGTTCGCCGTAACGTAGATGATTCTGGAAGCCGACGAGGTTGTAGGCGTCGGCCATCAAATTCTCCTGCCGGAGCTGAACAGCCGCGTATGGCTGCTCGCCGGTGCGCGGGTCACGCAGTCCCACGGGCTTCATCGGCCCGAAGCGCAGCGTGTCGCGCCCGCGCCGCGCGAGTTCTTCAATCGGCAGACACGCCTCGAACCAGCGCGTCTCCTCGAAGCGCTGCAAGGGCACGCTCTGGGCCGCGACAAGTGCGTCATAGAAGCGTGCGTACTCTTCCTCGTCCATCGGGCAATTGAGGTAGTCGTCACCGCCCTTGCCGTAGCGCGCCGCGCGGAAGGCAATTTCGGTGTTGACTGAATCAGCCGCGACGATGGGCGAGATGGCGTCGTAGAAGTAGAGGCCCGTGCCGCCGGTGAGGCGCGCGATCTCCCCGGCCAAAGCGTCGGAGCAGAGCGGCCCGGCGGCGATGATCGTGACGGCGTCATCTGCGACGCGCGTCGCCTCCTCGCGGACGATAGTGATCTCTGGGTGCGAGTTGATTCGCTCCGTTATGAGTTCGGCGAAGCGCTGGCGGTCAACGGCGAGCGCCGCGCCCGCGGGCACGCGGGTTTGCATCGCCACGTCGAGGACGAGCGAGCCGCCACGCCGCAGCTCCTCTTTCAAAAGATACGGCGCTGTCCCCGGCTCGTCGGATTTGAGGGAGTTCGAGCAGACGATCTCGGCCAGACGGTCTGTGCGGTGCGCGGGCGTCTGGCGCACGGGGCGCATCTCGTAGAGACGCACGCGCGCCCCCGCCTGCGCCGCCTGCCAAGCGGCCTCAACGCCCGCGAAACCTCCGCCGATGACCACGACTTCCTTCATGCCTTCTGAAACATTGCTCCTACTGATAACAGACATCCTCACACGCACCGAGCCGAACTCGGAGCGGGTTCGAGACCTTTCATTCTATGTTCTCTTGCGGTGAAGAACCAGCGGGGCTAGGTCGTGGGCGTTTCCTGTGGTGCTAATCGCTCCTCGATTTTATCAACGCGCTCTTCAAGATTATCGTACTCTACGCTCATCTCGGCGAATGTGTGGCGGGACCAGCGCCGCATTGAGATGATCTCTTTCTCGACCCTGTCGAGCCGCGCGTTTACTTCCTTCAACTGCTCAAGCACGGCCTCCCAGATGGGGCGCGTCTCCTGCAAGCGGCGATCAACTTTATCCTCAAGCGCGGTGAGACGCGCGTCCATCGAGTCGAGATGCTGCTCCATCGAGTCGAGGCGCGTCTCGACCCTCTCGAAGCGAGCGTCCATCGAGTCGAGGCGGGCGAGAATCTGTCTCAGGATGTCGCCCGGCAGTTGTTGTGTGAGTTCTCCGCTCATAGTCTTTGTGCGACGATTATGGGCCTGTTCGGCGGCGCGTTCAAGTGTGAAAGGTGTTGACAAAAACGCTGACAGGGAAAGCTCAGGGCTTCGTCTCCGGCTTCTCCTTCGGCCTGTCGAGCTTCTCCTCGCCGGTCTTGGTGCTGAAGCGCTTGTAGTCGCCGTACTCCTCGGTCTGGTTGATGCTCAGGCCGGCGAAGAGCATGACGCGGGCCGAGGCGTTGACCTGCGCGAAGCGCGGCAGCCAGACGCCGTCTGCGAGGCGCGTCTGCTCGAAGACGAAGGCCGAGCCGGACTTGATCGAGGCCAGCAGCCCGCCGCCGACTTTGAAGCTGTCCACGAGGCGCGCTTCGAGGCGTGTCACTTGGCGCTCTGCCGGGTCAACCCAGATGACGCCGCTCAGCTTCGAGACGATTGACTCGCCCGTGTTCGACGGACGGAAGCCGGCGCGCGGGCGGAAGTCGAAGACGATCACGTCGCGGTCGCGGAAGCGCTCGCGCCGCGGGCTGACGAACTCGCACGCGCGCAGGAAGGTCGAGATGTTCACGTCGTCGTCCCCGCCCTCGCCTTCCCCTTCGCCCTTCGCCTTCCTCTTCGCCCTGCGCTCGGCGCGCTTCTGCTCGCGCTTCTCCCTGTTCTTCGGGGCTTCGCGCTCGGCCTTCTCCAACTCCTCGCCCACACGCTTCTCCTCTTTCGCGGTGCGCTCCGGCGGGAGCGGCACGCCGTTCTCGCTGACGAGCTTGCGCACCCAGCCGTAGTCGGCCACCGGGTAGACCTCGTAAACCGACACCTTCTCCTTCTTCAACTCGCCGCGGTCGTTCAGCTCGCGCTCCGTCAACTTCTGCGTGAACGTGTAATCGTTGATGCGCTTGTCGTCGGCATCCTGGTTCTTCGAGAGTTCGCGCAGCAGGGCCGGGATGTCGAGCGTCGAATCCGAAGGCGGCTCGAAGAGCGAGTCGGCTAGACCTGTGTTGTAGCGCGCCTCGCGCAAAGCGAGCGTGAGCGGCGCGTCGCCCTCGCGCTCGACTTCGAGCCGGTGCGGCTCCGTGAGCAGCGGGCTGCCCGTTTGCGCGCGCCAGTCCATGAAGCGCACGCGCAAGCCGCGCGCTTCGTCCGACATCTGCAACACCACTTTGCTCGTCGCGCCGAACCAGTAGCGCAGGCGCGCGCCCGCGCGCGTCGTGAACTCGACGAGGTAGGCCGGCTCGCCGCCCGTCTCCTCGCGCGCGGCGGTGCGCGCCAGAACCTTCTGCTTCTTGTAGTCTGTGAACCAGGCGGCTTCGAGCGTCGCCTGGAGGCGCGCGCCGAAGGCCTCGCCGCCCGTGAGCGTTTGCAGTTGCCCCTCGCGCGTGCGCGTCCAGGCGGTGCGCGCGTTGGCCGCCGCGTCGCGCTCGCCGTCGGCGAGTATGAGATCGGCGCGCAGCGCGCCCGTCGTCTTCAATTGCGTGCGCGCCATCCCAGCGTCCGCGCCGCGGCTCGTCGCAGACCACTCGTAGGTCGCGTCGCGCAGGGCGGCCAGGCGCTTCCTGCCGCCGACGGCTTTGATATAGTCAGCGACAATCTTATCAGGCGTCGGCAACCTCGACGCCTGAGCGCGCGCGAGCGCGGGCAAGGCGACGAGCAGGAGGCAGGGCGCAAGTGCCCTCAGCAGCGCGCGCTTAACATTCGTCGGCGCATGCCTGTTGTCGTCCGAAGTTGAAGGGGCGTGGCGGCGCAGTCGGGGGTGCGATGTTTTTGCGGGCATCATCTTTTTAAGACGCGGGAGAGCGGTGAGACTGTTAACCTTCGTCCGGCGCTTTAGAAGGCGCTAAATGGAGAGCCGGGAGGACGACCGCTTCGCGTCAACGTCGCTTCGGCTTCCGTCGTCCTTCCGGCTTGCGGTATGGCTATGCGCGGGGAATTGTTTCAGGGCCGCCGGCCCTCTTCCTCCTCGGAGGCGGGCGGGTGCGGCACGTCGGCGTCCATCGCCTCGGCAGACTCCTGCTCGGCCTTCAATTCACCCTCACCCTCGCGCGGGCGCTCCCGGCTCTCCGCGCGCGCCGCGCCTTCTTCCCTCGGCTTCGTCTCCGGCATCTGTTTCACCCCTCCTGAGATTTTTCAGACCGCCGGGCGGCGCTTCAGCGTCACGCCTTTCTTGGCCGCGGCGCGCTCACCCCCTCCCGCGGCTTCCCTTCTTCGCCGCGCCTCTCTTCGCGCTGCCCTTCGCGGCCCGCTTACCCGTCGCGCCCTTCTTCGCAGATTTTTTCGAGCCGGAACTCTTCTTCGCGCCGCGCGCCGCGTTCGCCCTCTTCCCGCCCGCAGACTTCGCCGCGCCCTTCTTCCCCGCGCCGCCTTTCGCTGCCTTGCCCGCGCCACTCTTTTTCGCGCCCTTCTTCGCGCCACGCTTCGCGACGACGCCGGCTGCGCCCTTCGTCGCCGCGCCGCTTGCGCCACGCTTCGCCCTCCGTCGCTCGACCTGCGCGTGGGCCGCCGCTTCGACTTGCCTGATGCGCTCGGCGACGTTCTGCGGCGCGTTCGGCTCGGCTGCGCCGCGTAGTCCCTCGCCCACTTCTGACCTTCCGCCCTCGCGCGACTCTTCGAGCGCGCCCTCGTTCTGTTGGTAATCGTACTCGTTCAAGTGGCCGCCGCGAACCTTGTAGCGGTCTATGTTCTCGGTTCGATCCTTCGGCATCTTCCCTCCTCGTTTTCTCGCACGGCGGCCCGCTTGACACCGCGCGCCGCCGCTTCGTATAGTTTTCGACGCCAAGCCACCTTAGCTCAGTTGGTAGAGCGACTGATTCGTAATCAGTAGGTCGGGAGTTCAACTCTCCCAGGTGGCTCCAGAAATTATAATTGTCGTATAGCTGTCTCTCAGTTATACGGCAATTTCCTTTTAGTCTCAATCTCCGACCGGCCACCCTCCGTTTTCTCTCGGCCTCCGCCTTGCCCTTCTCGCACTCATTTTTTTGTTCCGTCCGCGGCGGTTCGGGCTACAATGCGTCCGGCCAAGCTTTTTGCTTTCACTTCCGTTGACAAAGGAATCCTTCATGCCTCTCCGACCGAACTCCTTGCCGCACCTTCTCGCCGCCGCCGGCCTCGCCTTGCTCATCGCCTTCCCTGCCCCGCGGCCCGCGGCGGCGCAGGACACCGTCACCGGCGCTTTCGAGGGGACGGTCAGGGACAGCCGCACGGGGCAGCCCATCGCGCGCGCGCGCGTCGAGTTCACGAACCAGCAGACCGCCGTCGCCGTCGTCAAGCTCTCCGACTCGCAGGGCCGCTTCTACCAGGGGCTTCTGCCTCCGGGCGCTTACACCATCCGCGCCACCGCCGCGGGCTACGAGCCGGGCGAGACTGTGCAGCGACTCCTCGGCATGCGAACGGGCGAGGTCGTCCCCGTGCCCATCGTCCTCGACCCCGCGAGCACAACGCCGACGCCGCAGCCTTCGCCCACCGCGTCCTCGACGCCGCCGCCGACAGCCGCCGCCTCGCCCGCGGCCACGCCGCAGCACACCGCCGCAGAGACCGACGTGCGCGCCGGCGTCAGCGCGAAGGATGCAAGTCGCGGCGGAGCTTTCACGGACGAGGAGGTTCAAAGCCTCCCGCTCGGCGGCGTGACTTTGACGCGCACCTTCGACGAGCTGGCGCTCTACCTGCCCGACGTGGCGCTCCCGCCGCAGACCATCGGCGGCGGCAGCGGCCCAGGCGTCGGCGCGGGCGTCGGAACCTCCGGCCAATTCTCCGCCAACGGACTGCGCTCGCGCGCCAACAACTTCACCGTTGACGGCTCGGACAACAACGACGAGGACATCGGCGTCCGCCGTCAAGGGTTCTTCGCGCTCGTCCCGCAGTCCGTGGAATCAATCAAGGAGTATCAGGTCGTCACGCTGCTCGCGCCCGCGCAGTATGGTCGCAACATCGGCGCGCAGGTCAACGCCATCTCGCGCTCCGGCGGGAGCGCCGCCCATGGTACCGTTTACGGCATCTTCAATTCCAGCCGACTTAACGCACGCAACTTCTTCGACACCGACTTCGGTAGCGCTATGACCCCGCTCCTCTCCGGCAACCGGCCCGTCGTCGTCTCTTCGTCGCTCGTCTTCAACCCGACCACGCTCAACTTCAACCCCGCGGGCGGCCACGCCGTCACGGTGCAGAACGGCAGCGGCGGCAAAGACCCTCTCTCACTCTCGCAGGGCGGCTTCGTCCTGGGCGGCCCTGCCGTCGCGCGGAAGGTCTTCTACTTCGTCTCCGCCGAGGGCGATGTCCTGAACGCGGCGCACGAAGAGAGCTTCGCCGTGCCCACGGTCGCCCAGCGCGGCGCGTTCTCGACCGGCGCGACCGGCGTCTCGACAGACCCCTTCACCGGCCAGACGGCCTCCACCTTCCCCTCGACGCCCGGCGGCGACGCCGTCTTCAGCCTCTACCCGTTCCCCAACAACCCGCGCGGCGTTTACGGCGACAACACTTTCACCGAACAGCTCCCGGCGAGCGCGCGCGGCGCGATACTCTCCGGCAAGCTCGACTACGTCTTCCAACGCGGCGGGCGCGCGCAGCAGATGACGGGCCGCTACAACTTCACGAACGACTGGCGCGACATCCCCGCCACCGGCGGCGCTCTCTTCTCGACACTGAAGCCGCGCGTCCGCACGCAGAACTTCTCCTTCTTCCTCAACAGCGAGCTGTCGGGACCGAGCGCCCGCACTTCACTCTTCAACCAACTGCGACTCTCTTACGGTCGCACGCGCCTGAACTTCGACGAGGTGCGCGACACCGGGTACATGATCGCGAGCCGGGAGTTTCCGAATGAGCCTTTCCTCCTGAACGCGCCGCTGCTGTCGAACTTCACGCTGCCGAACTTCGACGCCGCCAGCAACCGCCTCGTCCCGAACACCGGGCCGGTCATCTATCTCAACAACACCGGCACGGTCGAGGACGTGCTCGGCCCGCTCGGAGAAGTTCAGCTCGCGGGCTTCAGCCCCGTCGGCGTTGACGTGTTCAACTTCCCGCAGCGCCGCGTCAACAACACGTACCAGTTCGCCGACCAGTTGACCCTGCGGCGCGGCAACCACATCTTCGTCTTCGGCTCCGACAACCGGCGCACCGAACTCAACAGCGTCCTGCCGCGAAACTTCCGCCCGCTCCTCAGCTTCCAGGGCGCGCCGCGCCTCGTCACCGGCGCGGGCGGACTCGCCATCAGCAACCAGTTCGTTGACGCCGCGACGCTCGCCGCCGCGAGCGCGGCCAGCGGATTTTTCCAGACGCTCACGACGGGCAGCGATTCGGGCGTCAACCTGCGCTTCTACCAGATAGACGCCTTCGCGCAGGACGAGTGGCGCGTGCGCCCCGACCTCAACCTCTCGTTGGGCCTGCGCTTCGAGTACAACACACCCGTCAGCGAGACCCACCGCCGCATCGAGGACACCTTCAGCGACCCGGAACTCTCGCTCGTCCCCGGCCTTGAGACCTTCATCGCCGGGCGCACGCGCAACTACGATCCCGACCTCAACAACTTCTCGCCGCGCTTCGGTCTCGCCTACGCGCCGCACTGGTTCGGCGCTCCGGGCGCGACGCGCCTACGCGCCGGCTACGGCCACTACAACGACCAGATACTCGGCGCGGTCGTCAGCCAGTCGCGCAACGCCTTCCCCGACTTCCTCACCGTGAACACCGCGGGCGGCTTCGGCAACTTACTTTTCCCGCTCGCGCCCCTCAGTCTCTTAAACCCGTCCGACCCGAACCTCAACCTCGTCTTGCCGGGCACGCTCAACCTTCTGAACCCGAACTTCACGCTCGAACAGCAGGTCGCGCAGATGGAACATCTGGCGAGCGCGGGCGACGTGATTCCGGGCGCGAGCGGCGTCGCGGCGACGCTGCCCGCGCGCCGTCAGAAAGCGCCGAACGCCGACCAGTTCTCCTTAACTTTCGAGCAGCTCTTCGGGCGCGACACCGTCCTCTCAATCGCCTACGTGGGCACGCGTGGGCACAACCTCCCGCGCTTCACGACGCCGAACCTCGGCACCAACGCCGTCACGCTCCTCCGCTCGTTCGGCTTCAACCTGCGCGACCAGGGCCGCTTCGAGCCGGGGTTCTTCGGCATCGCCGTCCAGCCGGGCACGCGCCTGAGCAGCGGCGGCCCGACGCAGCAGGGGCAGTCGTTCGTCGGCGGGCGGCCCGTCCCCGGTGTTGACGGCATAGAGTTCTTCGAGACCACGGCCTCTTCGCGCTACGAGGCGCTCCAGCTTGAGCTTCGCGGACGCTTCCGCGAGCGGCTCCAGTACCGCGTCGGCTACACCTTCTCGAAGGCGACCGACGATGCGTCCGACGTGTTCGACCTCGCGGGCGCGTCCGCGCTCCCGCAGGACAGCCTGACGTTCGCGGGCGAGCGCGGCCCCTCGAACTTCGACGCGCGACACCGCTTCGCCTACCACGCCCTCTACGACTTCCCGCGCTACCAGAGCCGCGCCGCGCGCCTCGTCTTCCGCAACCTACAGGTCGCCGGCACGGGGCAGTTCCAGACGGGGCAGCCCTTCACCGTCAACTCCATCTTCGACGTGAACCTCGACGGCAACCTCACCGACCGCCTCAACACCACCGACGGCCTCGTCGTCACCGGCGACCGAAGACAGCCTCTGCGGCTCGCGACCGCCGACCTCGCCTCCCTGCGCGCGCCCGTCGGGCAGGACGGCCAGGTGGGACGCAACACCTTCCGCGCCGGCAACTACCTTGACCTGAACCTCGCCTTCATCAAGACCTTCCCCTTCGGCGAGTCGCGCAGCCTCGTCTTCCGCACGGAGGTCTTCAACTTCATCAACCGCGCGAACTTCGGCGTCCCCGTCCGCTACCTCGAAGCGCCGGGCTTCGGCCAGGCGACCTCAACCCTCACGCCCGGTCGCCGCGTGCAGTTCCACCTGAAGTTCTCTTTTTAGTGAGGGATAAGGCGGGGCGATAACGAGGGGCGCAGTTGAGTCTCCCCTTCTTTTTCTGTTCTCGACTGCCTCGTTCTCTACTGTCCCGAACGCGCCGCCTCCGTGCGGGCGACGACGAGCGGGCGCAAGTCCATCTCGCGGCGGTAGAAGGTGCGCGGGCGCTGCACGTCCTGCTCGTCCGTGAGGGCGAGTCCCAGACTGCGCCTCTGCTTCATCCTCTCAAGCTGCATCAGCGGCACGCGCTCCGCCGCGTAGTCGAACCACTCGCGCACGACGATCTGCCCGTCGCGCGACGACGGCGTCTCGGCCTCTCCCTTCTTCAAGCCCTCCTCGACGAGCGCGTAGGTGAGAAGCCCGTGGCCGAACTGCGCCGCTTCGAGCGCGGCCTGGTAGCTCTGCGCGGCGGTCAGGATGTACATGCCTTTTTCATAAGCCAACTGCGCCAGCCCCTTCGAGTTCATCGGCCCGCGCCGCCTCTCCTCGGCTTCGAGCGCCTGTCCCGAATTGCAAGCGTCTATGACGAGGACTAGCTGGCCGACGTTGAGCGGTTCGAGAATCTGCTCAAGCTCCTCGTCGTTGATGCTGTGGTCGAGTATGGTTTGCAGGTTGGACTCCGTCTTCAGCACGCGGTCGCCCGCGTAGCCGAGGTCGTGCGGGATCATGTAGAAGCGTTTGCCGTGCGCCGTGCCGTGGCCGGCGAAGTAGATGACCACAACGTCCTCCGGCTCCGCCGCCTTCAACCCTTCGAGCGACTTCGGCGCGCCCGCCGCGAGCGGCCCCGCGCCCGCGCCCGAAAGACGACGGAGCGCCGTCAGGATGTTCTGCTTCGTCGCCTCCGAGTTCAAAAGCGTCACGACCTCGACGCGGCCTCCCGGCTCGACGCGCACGCGCTGGCGCTTGACCTCCTCGACGAAGTCGGTCGCGTCCGCCGCGGCATACTTGAGGTTGTAGTGCGTGTTCGCGTATTCGTTGACGCCGACGGCGAGGACGTAAGTCGTCGGCGCGCGCTTCAGGGAGTCCGCGCCTGTGATGTCGAGCGCGGCGTCCGTGCTCTTCACGTCGTCGCGGTTGAAGGCGTAGGCGGTGAACAGGTTCTCGCCCGCGACGACGGGCACGACCGCGTCGAGCGCCGCGCCGGGGGCGAGCGCGCCGTGGCGCACAAAGACGAGCGAGCCGTTGCGGAACAGGCGCAGGTCGCGCGCGCCCGCGGGCGCGTCCGTCACCTCGATTCTGAGTTTGATTGTGCGCGAGGCGACGGGCGTTGTCGGCGGCGACGCCGCGCCGCCCGCGAGCGAGAGGGCGAGGCGCGGCTGGCGTCGGTCTATCCGCGCGATGTCCTGGGCGGCGCGCGGGTGTTTGCCCGCGAGTATGTCGGCGAGCAGGTCGGGGTAGAAGAACTCGTTGAAGAAGACCTCGACGGGCGCGACCGCCCGCGTGTTCCGGTCGAAGCGCCAGAGGATTTGATTCCAAGCCGACGGGGAGCCGTCGAACAGTCCGTCGGGTGCGGCGACGAGCCAGTCGCGCGTGTCGGTCGTCGAGATGAGAGTCGCGGCGAGCGCGCCGGTCTGCGCGTCCCAGATTCTCACGCTGCCGTCCTCGCTCCCCGTCGAGAGCCAAGCACCGTCGGGACTGAACGCGACGCTGTTGACGGCGTCTGTGTGACCACTCAAGCGCGATAACTCCTTGCCGTTCGACATATCCCATAGCCTCGCGCTCGCGTCCGCCGAAGCTGTCGCAAGCCTCGTCCCGTCGGGGCTGAACGCTATGCTACGAACATCGCCGGTATGACCAGTCAACACACGGGTCTCGCCTGAGCCGGTCGTGTAGTAAAGGCCGTCTGCGTCGTGGAGGCTGACGAAACCGCCCTTGCTACCTACCGCGAGGCTACTGCCATCCGGTTTGAAAGCGAGGCTGAAGACCTCGCCCGATTCCGGTATTTTGCGCGTCAATTGTCCCGTCGTCGTGTTCCAAATCCTGACCGCCTTGTCGGCACTGCCCGAAGCGACGAACTTTCCGTCGGGGCTAAAAGCGACTGAGTTAACTTCCGCCGCGTGACCGCTGAGCGTGCTCAAGAGTTGACCCGTCGCCACGCCCCAGAGCTTGACGGTCATGTCGCCGCTCGCCGTCGCGAGAGTCTTGCTGTCGGGCGAGAAGGCGACGGCGTTGACCGCCTCCGTGTGGCCTTCGAGCGTGCGCGCCTCGCGGCCCGTCTCGTTGTCCCAGAGCTTGACCGCGCCGCTCAAAGAAGCGGACGCAAGCCACTTGCTGTCGGGGCTGAAGGCTAACCCTGTCACCCAGCCCGTGTGCCCCGTGAGCGTGCGAACCTTTCGCCCGGTTGCCATCTCCCAGACGCGGACGGTCTTGTCCTTGTTGCCGGTCGCGAACCAGCGCTTGTCGGGGCTGAAGGCCGTCGCATAGACGCCGCTCGAATAGCTCTCGAAGACGCGCGTGCCGCCGCCCGCGCCGCCCGGCTCGCCCGCGGAGAGTTCACGAAGCTGCACGGTCTTGTCGCCGTTGCTCGTCACCAACAATTTTCCGTCCGGGCTGAAAGCCGCGACCTCGCTCGGCGCAACGCCCGCCGCTTCCCCGCCGCCGCCGCCGAGCGCGCGCGACTCGCTCCACGTCGCCGCGTCGAAGACTCTGGCCGAGCGGTCGCTCGACGCCGCGAGCAGCGAGCGCCCGTCTGCCGTGAAAGAGACGGCGACCGGTTTGCCCGCGAAGCCCCGGAGCGTGCGCGCCTCGCTCCCGTCGGCTGTCTTCCAGAGCTTGACCGTGCCGTCGAACGAGGCGGAGGCGAGGAGTTGTCCGTCGGGGCTGAAGGCGACCGACTTGACCAGCCCCGCGTGGCCCGCGAGCGCGCGTAGCTCGCGCCCCGTCGAAACGTCCCATAACTTCACCGAGCCGTCCTTGCACCCGGAGGCGAGCGTGCGCCCGCCCGCGCCGAACGCGAGGCTCGTCACCTGGTTCTGATGACCCGCAAGCGTGCGCGATTCAACCCACGAATTAGCATCGAAGAGCTTGATCGTCTTCTCCATCGTCCCGGCGGCGAGCGCGTGGCCGTCTGGACTGAAGGCGAGACTGACGACGCTGCCCGCCCCCGCCAGCGTCTTGACCTCCGCGCCCGTCGCCACGTCCCACACGCGCACCGTCCCGTCGGTCGAGCCGGAGGCGAGCGTGCGCCCGTCGGGGCTGAAGGCGACGGCGCGGACGTATCCGGCGTGGCCCGCGAGCCGGCGCAGCTCGCGCCCGGTCTCCGCGTCCCAGAGCCGCGCGGTGTTGTCGGCGCTGCCCGAAGCGACGAGCCGCGCGTCGGGGCTGAAGGCGAGCGCGTCCACGCGCATTGCGTGGCCTGTCTGGAGGACGAGTTCGGGGCGGGGAGTTACGGCGTCAACGGAAACGGCGGCGGTGCGTCGCGCCGTCGGCGCGAGCGCGACGAGTAGAAGGGCCGCGAACGCCGATAAGCCGAGCGCGTGCGTCCGAACCTTTCTCGACTCGCGGGCGTTCGTTTTCATCTTGCTCTTCATCGGAGCGGGGCCGACGGGCGAAACCATTTTCAAGGCGTTTCA